>JGI24806J26614_1000001_pt1 | contig 33704 bp, 32 predicted proteins | sample Kansoi200umMDA_FD_26614 | JGI IMG/M metagenome (IMG submission 26614)
ATCGGACTGGAATTCGAAGATCGTGGAGCTGAAAGTTGGGAGCAAAATCGTTTGTCGCGAAACGCTCGCTCCAGGAGCTGGAAAACAGATGGTACTTGTTTTCCACATCGAGTTCGGCCAGAGAACGAACAAGGTTTAGCAAATAGACTCCAACTCCCGTCGGAGTCGATAAGGCCGGCCGCATATCAATACAAATTTTCATTTGTTTGTAATCTTACTCTTGATCTTGCTCGTGATCTGATTCTTCAAAGAAAACCGTGATTAAGATCAAGACGAAGAGTTATCGGGCTAAAGCAGAATTACTGGTACAGCTTGTTGGCCTTATTTTGGATCTCTTTTGGAATTGGCAGCTTCAAACTATTTGCTGCCCTCACATTGAGTATGAACCGCGGCTTACTGGTTTCCGCAACCTTCAGAGTTGAAAACGGCTTCCCTTGCAAAGCCTGATTCACCAGTTCTCCGGCGAGCCTTCCGATTTCCACAGCGTCAACTGTCAGGCAAAAGATAGCTCCGGCTTTGACAAAGCGCTCATTGGAACCGACACATGGAATTTGTCGCGAGATTGAGGTAGCGCCAACGTATCTGATTAATTCATCTGAATCCAGAATCGGATCCGGTGGAACCCATAAGACATCACACTTCCCAGTCATGTTGTTCATCGCTTTTTCCAATTCAAAACTCGAAGCGATTGGAAAACTGACTAACGTCATGCCATGCGACTCGGCAAATGTGCGGGCAGATTGAATAAGCGGTTCGTTGAACGGACGAGTGTACAGCGCTCCTATCCGTTTGAATTTTTTGTTGATGCTTCGAATGAGTGCAAATTGCTGTTCAAACGGTACCGGAAGTGGAATGCCCGCAACGTTGTCCCCTTTCAAACCGAGCCGTTCGGGAAACGTTACCATTGCGTACACCAAATTTGTTTGAGGAAGGGTGGTTCTTGCGAAGGTAGTTGCTTCGCTGCCAATCGAAACGAGTAATTTGTAATTGCCGGCACGGATTTGATCGGCCACTTCGCTTTGATTGGAAAGATCTTGCTGCAAAGGGAATTCCCGCTGGTTTTCAAAACAGATACTGGCAAAGCCGTTTCTGACTTCGTCAAACAGGGAGGTTCCGGCGGTCTTGACGATCGCGATATCCGCAAATGCTGTGCTGACGAAAGCTGCGAAGACAGCTATCGAAGCACGCACGAGACACTTCATGTGTGGTGTAAGGCCTCCGAAGAGCTTCACCCGCCGTTTCGAATCGACAGAATTGTATAACCTGCAGATTTGACGTGTCAAGGAACGCAAATAGGCCATTGACTTCCTTTTTTCATCGGATAAGACAGTTTATTCCTGCAACGTCTCGTGCACGGGACACTCTCGACGGGCCATTCTTGACAAGTTCAACGGGGTTCCGCTACAATCAATCCGTCCAAAGCCATCATTTTTAACGTTACATGCCATTAAAGCTTGGGGAGCTGTTACTCAGAAACAAACTGATCACTAAGGAGCAGCTCGACAAGGCACTCGACGTACAAAAAACCGGAAGCACTAAACTCGGTTACAATCTTGTAAAAATGGGATTCGTCTCCGATGAGGAGATTGCAACCTGCCTTAGCAAACAGTTCGGAATTTCCGCGATCAATCTATCCCACTTTGAAATTGATCAGTCAATTCTGGATCTGGTCCCGGTTGAAGTTGCGAGAAAATACGATCTCATTCCGGTAAATCGTACCGGCGCCGTATTAACGGTCGCAATGGCTGATCCCACCAATATTCGTGCGATGGATGAAATCAATTTCATTTGCGGCTATCAGGTGGAACCTGTGGTTGCCTCCGAATACGCCATCAAAGAAGCAATTGATAAATATTACGGCTCAACTCACGCACTCGAATTGAAGCAGGCGATGCAGGCGGCAATTGCTGAAAAGCAGAGCGAAAACGGGATGGAAGATCTCGAAGTCCTGGAAGACGCCGATGAAATGGACCTCGCGGATCTTGAGCGCCAGTCAGAAGATGCCCCGGTTGTAAAACTTGTAAATAAAATTTTGTATGACGCTCTGAACGAAGGAGCCAGCGACATTCACGTAGAACCATACGAAAGAGAATTTCGCGTTCGCTACAGAATTGATGGCGTTCTGTATGTGAAAATCAATCCACCTTTGAAATTGCGTGACGCGATCACATCCCGAATTAAGATCATGGCGAAGCTCGACATTGCGGAAAAGAGACTGCCGCAGGATGGACGTATTAAGATCAAAACGAAACACCAGGGGCGCATGAAAGAGCTCGATTATCGTGTTTCAGTAATTCCCACTTTGTTCGGCGAAAAGATCGTTCTTCGTTTGCTGGACAAAGAAAATCTGAAACTGGACATGACCAAATTAGGGTTGGAAGCGGAATCGCTCAGGCGTCTGGAAAAATCAATTTTGAAGCCTTATGGAATGATTCTGGTGACCGGTCCGACTGGAAGTGGAAAAACCAATACGCTTTATTCCGCAATGTCCAGAATCAACACGCCTGAAATCAATATTCTGACTGCCGAAGATCCGGTCGAATTCAATATTACCGGGTTGAATCAGGTTCAGATGAAAGAGCAGATCGGATTGAATTTTGCAACTGCGCTTCGATCGTTTCTAAGACAGGATCCGAATATCATCCTGGTAGGAGAGATCCGCGACTTTGAAACGGCCGAAATCGCGATCAAGGCAGCCTTGACCGGCCACCTTGTGTTGAGCACTTTGCATACAAATGATGCACCGAGTACCGTAAATCGCTTGATGAACATGGGTATTGAACCATTTCTGGTTTCCTCGTCAGTGTTGCTGATCGTTGCCCAGAGGCTTATCCGGAAGATCTGTCCGGAATGCAAAGAGGAATATAAGGTTCCTCAAGAGGCTCTGGTTGATATTGGCTTTCCCGAGGAGGAATCTGAGAAAGTCGTGATTTATAAGGGACGCGGCTGTCCATTTTGCGGGAATACGGGGTATAAAGGTAGGGTAGGCTTGTTTGAAGTACTCGAAGTATCGGATAATATCCGTGAGTTAATCCTCGTGGGGGCATCTGCTTTAGAGATTCGGCGTAAGGCAATCGAGGAAGGGATGATCACGCTAAGGGCCAGCGGGATTGAAAAGCTTCGAAGTGGTTTAACTACCATTGAAGAGGTGCTCCGCGAAACGGTTTCGTAACGTGCTTAATAAGACGGGAGGAGAGTCATGGCAGTCACACTGCATCAATTACTAAAACAAATGATCGACATGGGGGGGACCGATCTTCATGTCACCACGCATTGTCCGCCACAGGTTCGTGTGGATGGCGCATTAAAACCATTAACAGAACATCCGCCACTTTCACCTGTAGACACGAAGCGTTTGGCTTACAGCGTGTTAACCGATGCACAAAAGCATCGCTTTGAGGAAAATCTGGAATTGGATTTTTCGTTTGGTGTCAAAGGACTTGCCCGTTTTCGATCCAATGTATTCAGTCAACGCGGCGCAGTTGCGGCTGCATACCGAAGAATCCCGTACGAAATCATGAGTTTTCGGGAATTAGGATTGCCTCCGATCGTTGAACAACTCTGCAAGAAACCAAGAGGATTAGTACTGGTTACCGGACCTACAGGAAGCGGAAAGTCCACAACTCTTGCGGCAATGATCGATAAGATCAATCGAGAACGCCATGACCACATCGTCACGATTGAAGATCCGATTGAATATCTGCATCAGCATCAAAGCTGTATCGTAAATCAACGCGAGCTGCATGCCGATACGCATTCTTTTGCGAATGCGCTTCGATCCGTATTACGTGAAGATCCTGATGTCGTGCTGATCGGAGAAATGCGCGATCTTGAAACGATTGAATCAGCACTTCGTATTGCAGAAACAGGACATCTTACGTTCGCAACATTGCACACGAATTCAGCGGGACAAACCATTAACCGTATCATCGATGTGTTTCCGGCCCATCAACAACCGCAGGTAAGGGCTCAGCTTTCGCTGATCCTGGAAGGCATTATGTGTCAATCTTTGATGCCCAGAGCAAACGGGAAGGGACGTGTGCTCGGCCTGGAAATTTTGATTCCCAATGCCGCGATCCGCAACCTGATTCGTGAAGATAAGGTTCACCAGATTTATTCATCGATGCAAACAGGCCAGCTGAAATTCGGAATGCAAACGTTTAATCAATCGCTCGCAACTCTGTACTTCAAAAAGGAAATTTCTCTTGAACAAGCACTGAGCAGATCTTCTCATCCGGAAGAACTTCAAGAAATGATCAATCGCGGGGCAGGAGTCGTTAGCGGTGCGGGGATTCACTCATCGGCAGCCGGGGGGCGTGCCAGAGCATAGCAAGGGAGGAGGATTAGGAATATGCCAACCTTTGAATGGAAAGGAAGAAGGGGGGACAAAATCGAGGGGGGCGTCCTTGTGGCAGAAAACAAGGAAGCAGTCCGCACTCGATTGCGCCGGCAGCAAATCGTCGTAACACAGGTTCGGGAACAAGGAAAAGAGATAGCATTTCCGCTGCTGCGTGGCGGCGTTTCACAAAAGGAACTTGCCATTTTTACACGGCAATTCTCCGTTATGATCGACGCCGGTCTTCCTTTGGTCCAATGTCTTGAAATTTTAGGCACTCAGGCGGAAAACAAAGTCTTTCAGAAAGTCTTAATTCAGGTTCGTCAGGATGTTGAAAGCGGGGCTACGCTTGCAGATTCTATGCGGAAGCATCCGCGTGCCTTTGACGATCTCTACTGCAACATGATTGCCGCCGGTGAAGCAGGCGGTATTCTTGACACTATCCTTCAAAGACTTGCGAATTACATTGAAAAGGCTGTCAAGTTAAGACGGGCCGTTCGTTCGGCCATGATTTATCCCTGCGCCGTTATCACGATCGCTGCCATTGTGGTAACCGTGATTTTGTGGAAAGTCATTCCGACTTTCGCGGCATTGTTTGCAGGATTGGGAGCAGAACTTCCAATGCCTACAAGAGTCGTCATTGCGTTAAGCAACTTTGTAGGAAGATATCTTCCCCTACTGGTTTTGCTGGTCGTTGCAGGAATCTATGCGATCAAGAAATACCACGACACCTACAAAGGACGGCGGGTTATTGATGGATTGCTGCTGAAAATTCCGGTTCTTGGAATTGTTCTGCGCAAGATTGCAGTCGCCCGATTCTGCCGTACGCTGGCGACCCTGGTCAGCTCGGGCGTGCCGATTTTAGAAGCTTTGGAAATTACGGCCAAGACTTCAGGGAACGCCATTATTGAAGATGCAATCATGGCGACACGAAAAAGCATCGAAGAAGGAAAAACCATTTCCGAACCATTAAAGGACACGGATGTTTTTCCACCAATGGTTGTTCACATGATCGCGGTGGGTGAACAGACCGGTGCGCTCGATGCCATGCTTTCGAAAATTGCAGACTTTTACGAAGACGAAGTCGATGCAGCAGTCGAAAATATGTTGACCTTGCTCGAACCGATCATGATCCTGTTTTTGGGGATCGTTATCGGAGGAATCGTCATATCGATGTATTTGCCGATGTTCTCATTGTTAAGCAAGATCGGCTAAGAAAAATCTGAAGTTATCACGTTAGGGGCGACCAACAGGGGTCGCCCCTAGCAGTTTATGAGGGATAAGCTTCCGTGGAGAGGGCGTTCTTACCCGCTGAGCAACAGGGAACTAGATCGCCACGGATGTTGTGAATATGCCGAGACAGGATGAAGATCTAAAGCGAAAGATCATCATGATGATGACCTTTCGAATGGTCATTATCATTACTTTGCTTGGATCGGCAATTCTGATTCAGCTGGTCTCCCGAACGATCCTTCCTATCAATCCGCTTTATTTCCTGATTTTTCTTACATCCTTTTTCACCCTTTGCTCGGCTCTGGCTTTTCGGAGTCTGAAGAATCTAAAGCTTCTGGCGTACTTGCAGCTAACCGGTGATGTAATCGTTATTACCCTGCTGCTTTATTTTACCGGCGGCGTACGAAGTCCATTTTCGTTTCTGTACATTTTGTTAATCATCGCAGCCAGTATCCTTCTGTACCGGCGCGGTAGCGTTTATATCGCAACTATCAGCGCGGCACTTTACGGAAATCTGGTGGTCCTTTCCTTTTACGGAATCATTCCTTATTACGACATGCAGCCGGCCGAGATCGTGGAAATCTCGAATAAGTTGCTCTACTACTACATTTTCATCCACGTTTTCGGTTTCTACACCACAGCTTTCCTGAGCAGCTACCTCTCGGAACGTTTGCGGCGCACCAGCACAGAATTACAGGAGATGGATGAGGATCTATCGGACCTCAGATTGCTGCATCAAAAAATTATTGATTGCATGAGCGCAGGATTGATCATTTCCGATTTACAAGGAGAGATCAATTTTGTAAATGAACCTGGTTTGCAGATATTAGAAAGGCCTTTGCATCAGCTTCTCGGTTCTAATATACAGAAACTTTTTGTAGAAGACTTGAACCTGCAGCAGTTCAGACCGCTTCTGGAAACCAGCCAGCGTGTGCGGCTCGAAAAAAGCTTTTTAAAAGAAAGGGAGCTCGTGCTTATAGGGTTAAATCTTTCGTTCTTGCACACGCAAAAAGGGGTGCCTTACGGAATCATCTTAATTTTCCAGGACATTACAGACATCCAGAAGAAGGAACAGCAATTCCGGATTAATGAAAGAATGGCGGCGATCGGAACGATGGCTGCGGGAATTGCTCATGAAATCCGAAATCCTTTGGCTGCCATCCATGGCTCCATTCAAATGCTTGAAAGCGAGCTTGAGCTTTCGGACGATCAGAAAAAATTAATGGAGATCGTTCTTACTGAATCTCTAAGGCTGGACCATACCATCCAGAACTTTTTGAACTACGCAAAGCCGAAAGAGCTTCGTAAGCAAGTGGAAGATTTTAAGTCTGTAATCGAAGATACACTGAGCTTCATCCAGAAGAGTCCGGAATTTAAGAAAGGGCATTCGATCCAGTTCCTGAAAAACGGCGAAGACTTCCATCATGAATTTGACAGCAACATGCTCAAGCAGGTCGTCTGGAATCTTTCGATCAATGCACTTCATGCCATGCCGGAGGGCGGAACTTTGAAGGTTTCCCTCGAACATGATTTACAGGGAAATATCCTGCTCGTATTCCGGGATAACGGTAAAGGGATCGATCGAAAACGGCTCGATTCCATCTTCGATCCATTTCAGACTTCCACAACAGGGGGAAGCGGGCTCGGAATGGCAATTGTATACAGAATTATTCAAGATCATCAGGGAAGAATCTCTATTGAATCGAAACCCGGATCAGGAACGATTGTGACAGTACGTCTTCCCGCAGCCACAAGTCACACCATGCAGCCGGTTCTACAATGAGGGGAATTTAGGGGCAAGAGATGAACAGCATACTCGTTATAGATGACGAAAAAAGCATGCGCGATTTTCTGGCGATCATGCTGAAAAAAGAAGGCTATCAAGTCCAAACTGCCGATAACGGAAAAACTGCGTTAACTTCGATCAACAAAAATGTGTTTGACGTGGTGATTTCCGATATCCGGCTTCCGGACATCGGCGGCATTGAGATTTTGAAACAATGCAAGAAAGTTTCGCCGGAAACGGATTTCATTTTAATCACCGCATATGCAACGACGGAGACTGCAGTCGATGCCGTAAAGATGGGCGCTTCGGATTACATCTTCAAACCGTTCGATATCGATGAGATGAAGATCAAGATCAACCAGTGTCTCGCGAAAAAGAAGCTCGAACGGGAGAACGTTTATTTAAAAAGATCGGTCGAAAAGCAGTTTCAGTTTGACAACATCATTGGTCATAGTCCCAAAATGCAGATGATTTTCGATCTGATCCGAAAAATCAGCAATACCAGCAGCACTATTTTGATAACAGGCGAAAGCGGTACCGGAAAGGAGCTTGTTTCGAAAGCGATTCATTTTAACAGCCTTCGAAAAGATCAATCGTTTATATCGATCAATTGCGGCGCGATGCCGGAGAATTTATTGGAGAGTGAACTCTTCGGACATGTGAAAGGGGCCTTTACCGGAGCCGTTCAGAACAAAAAGGGACTTTTCGAAGTTGCGGATAAAGGAACACTCTTGCTCGATGAAATCGGCGAAATGAGCCAGGGAATGCAAGTGAAGTTGCTGCGGACGTTGCAGGAAAAAACGATTCGTCCGGTAGGGGGAACTCAGGAAATCCCGATCGATGTACGCGTCATTGCGTCTACGAATCAGGATTTGCAGAAGGCAGTAAGTGAAAATAAATTTCGCGAAGATCTGTTTTACAGAGTCAATGTAATTCCAATCACAATCCCGTCGTTGCGCGAAAGAAAAGAGGACATTCTGCCGTTGGCCGATCATTTTGTGAAGGAATATTCGCATGAGATGCATAAATCCATTTTTCGCATTTCACCCGAAGCCATGAATACTCTGGAGAATTACGATTGGCCTGGAAATGTGCGGGAATTGGAAAACGCCATTGAACGTGCGATCGCCCTGGAAATTTCCGATGTAATTACCGTTGAAAGTCTACCGGAGAAAATTACTCATCTTCCACAGCGTGGGGACAATGACCTGTTTCATTTGCCAGAAGACGGAATCGATCTTGAAGGTCATATCGAACAGATTCGGAAATCGATCCTGATTGAAGCACTGCGGCGAAGTAATGGAGTTCAAAAAGAAGCGGCCAAAATTGTTGGGATGTCTTTCCGTTCGTTCCGGTATTACGCGAAAAAATACCGTCTCACCAAAACGATGGTCCTCACCTGAATACTTAACCAATTGGTTAACTATTCAGTCAATAAGGGTGGTTACTTTGCCGTCCTTATCTGTCATGGTGCGAGTTTTTGAGTAGCCAGTTATCAGGCCTTCCATGTCCCGTATTGTGCTTTCAGAAATTTTTTCAATGCTGCCATCAGCATGATACTTTGTGATTTCCTGGAGGGTTGTCGTATTGCCCTCGTCGTCGGTGGTAGAGGTGACCTTCGGTTTCGAAGCCCCTTCTGAGGAATTTTTGATCGAACGGGTATCCTTCCTTATCTTGATCCCGGAATCCCCGAGGCGGGCATCTCTCAGTTGTCGAGCGAAAATTCCTACGGTCTGCTGGCCCGCTTTTTTCTCGGGTTGTTCGGCAGTGGAAACACTGGCTTCTTTGATCAAGTCTTTTAAGTCTACTTCCTCGAATAAATCAGGACCTTGCTTCCTGTTGCCTGATTGAGCTTTGGCAGCTTCCTCTTTCGCATCAGTCTGGGCTTTCGGAATCTGGGAAGGTTTTTCTGTCCGTTTGAAGTCCATGACTTCCTCAAATATACAATAAAAACGCGCGGGCTAAGCGTTTTAGCCGCTACAGCGAAATTATACAACTAAGACGTAGGTCTCTTTTTTGCCCCCTTCGACTGGGTCGTTTTCTTATTGTCCTCATCCTGTTCTTCGATAGACTGCCCTGTAGGATCGTTAGCAATGGCATCTGACTCACTTTCCGTGCGTTTTTCTCCGCGATAACCGGTCTGATTAGAATCCGGTCCGTAATCTATGTTTCCACCAGTTATAACTGGATTATCACTGGAGATGGCGCCCCCCTCACCTCCTTCGTTCTGTTGATTTGGCTGTCCTACCAGACCATATTTGCCAAATTGTGAAATCAAACTGGGCTCAGCATCTTCTGCGCGAGTTGGATTTCCATCAGGCGTGGGATCAGGTCCCTTCCCGGAAACATGCGTAGTTCTATGCAGAATCATATTCCCTAAGCCTAATTTCCTAAGCATGTTATTCATTTCTTGCTGCATCGCTTCAACATGCGGATCGTGGTATTTCTCAGGATCGGGTGTGCTGGGCTTCGTTGTCGTAGTAGTTGTTGTTACCCCATTCTTGTCTGTGGTCGAGCTGCTTGTGGTGGTTGAAATTACATTTCCACTCGAATCAACAGTAGTACTGTTTGATTTGGATTTGCCACTTCCATCGCTGTTCTTCGTTCCGCTCGTGACAGTCGTTGTGGTATTACCGTTGGCGTCGGTCTTCGTCTCCTTTTTATAGAAATCGGTGTAATCCTTGTGTTTAACCTCTTCAGAATGGGTTTGAACATATTCTCCAGATTTGGTTCTTTCTACACTATCGTATGTGTGAATTTCGCCGTAGGGCTTAGGACTGAATTCATAATGGCTCTGAGAATAGTTACCATCTTTTTCAGTTGTGTTATCCCACACGTATGTTTGGGATCCGTCGGTATTGGTCCTGACATATGGTTCTCCGGACGCGACCATCCCTTTTCCGTAATTCATATGGGATGTGTCGCTATCATTGGCAGCATTCCGAAGTTCTGAAAAAATATTGCCGGCGGAATTGATGTTATTCAGGCTCGAGAGCTGTTGAAATTTTTCGTTCACGCTATCAAACGGATCCCGGGGGCCGGCTGGCCCGCCAGTCATTGCTTGATTCAGGTCATCCGCATTCATACGGCCGGGATTTTGAAAACCTGACGGGCCAATGCCTGTGCCGCCGGCGGCCGTGCCATCACCGGTTTTGGCCAGATCGAATCCGTGTTCAGCGACGAACTTCTCCACATCCCCTTTCCGTTTTTCCAAGTTGGACCGGGCATCTCCGGTAAACGCGCCGTCCGGTAGAGGTCTTCCGGTCGGACCCTTCGGTACATTGTCTTTTTCCAAAGTCAGCTTTGGGTCTGTCGCAACTGCCTGCTCACGTTCCCTGCCATCCAGGTCTTTTCTTCCACCAGCTTCCTTATCTTTCTTAATGCCGGCTTCGCCCCCTAACCGCGCTGCGGTCATTTGTTTGATTAAGATGCCGCCCGTGCGCTGTCCGGCTTTTTTCTTGGGTTCTCCGGTTGTTGCGCTGTTGGGGTCTTTAGCTGATGATCTGGATTTTCCCTGCTCGAATGAATCCGGGATCTGTTGCTTTCCGCCTGGTTGGATCTTACTGACTTCTTCTCGATTATCTGTTTCCGCTTTAGAAATCTGTGTAGCCTTGGATGTCCGTTTGATTTCCATGACTTCCTCCCGAGTTGTCGATGGATAGTAGATCTAAAAAATTGTCGGTTGAATCCTGAAACAGGTGCTAGGGTCTGGCGCGATTATACAGCCCTTTAAAAACGAAGGATATACGGTGGATTGCTGGTGATTTTGCTGCGTGGTTTTTGCTAATTCGCGAGGCTGATGCTATACTTTCCTCTTTCCAAAATAGGCGCGTAGCTCAATGGGAGAGCGCTTCCTTGACGCGGAAGAGGCTGGCGGTTCGATCCCGCCCGTGCCTACTCTGAAATGAAACTTAATATGATACGAACGCTCACCTTCTAACTCCTGCCTGGAAGCTACCTCTATGTCCGATCAAATTACCATTTCTATTGATGGAGCGTCGAAAGAAGTTCCTGTCGGAACTCGCGTCGTCGACTTATTGCCCGCGTCGCTCAAGCAGAATGCGATTGCCGCGAAGGTTAACGGAAAAGCGGTCGATCTGTCGCATCCGCTTCAGGAATCAGGAAATCTAATTTGGATTTTGGCTGGCTCCGATGAAGCGCTGGATATCCTTCGCCACAGTACTTCACACTTAATGGCTCATGCTGTCAGCGACCTGTTTCCGGATGCACAGGTGGGAATTGGTCCGGTGATCGAAGATGGCTTTTACTACGACTTCAAAAAGGATCAGCCGTTCACTCCGGAAGATTTGGAAAAGATTGAACGCAGGATGAAGGAAATTGCCGCGCAGGATTATTCGATCTCCCGTTTGGAATTCCCGAAACAGGAAGCTTTGGAATTCTGGCGGAACAAGAAGGAGCCGATGAAAGTCGAGCTGATCGAAGAACGGGGCGGCGATACCGTCAGTTTCTATAAACAAAATGGATTCATGGACCTGTGTCTTGGTCCGCATGTTCCCAGTACCGGTAAGTTAAGAGCCTTCAAGTTGCTTCATACAGCGGGCGCTTATTGGAAAGGGGACGAGCGGAATCCAATGTTGCAGCGGATTTACGGTACCGCCTGGTTTACTGAAGAAGAATTGCAGCAATATCTGCTGCGACTGGAGGAATCAAAGAAGCGGGATCACCGGAAAATCGGCAAAGAGCTCGAGCTGTTTAACATCCTGGACGATTTGGGTCCCGGACTCATCGTTTGGCTCCCGAAAGGGGCTCGAGTGCGCCGCGAGATTGAAGACTTCCTATATAAGGAGTTGTACAGCCGCGGATACGAGGTTGTTTATACTCCGCAGATTGCTCGTATCAAGTTGTGGCAAATTAGCGGCCATCTCGAGAATTATGCTGAAAATATGTTTGCGCCCATGAAGATGGAAGACGATACCTATCAGCTGCGGCCAATGAATTGTCCTTTTCATATTGAAATTTACAAGGCGGGATTGCGAAGTTACCGCGATCTGCCGATTCGTCTCGCGGAATTCGGAACGGTCTACCGTTACGAACGATCCGGCGTTCTTCATGGCTTACTCCGCGTAAGAGGATTTACTCAGGATGATGCCCATCTTTTCTGCATGATGGATCAATTAGAAACGGAAATTGATGGGCTTCTGGATTTCACTTTCATGATGTGGCGAACTTTAGGTTTTAACGAAATCCGCGTCACGCTGGGAACTCGTCCCGAAAAAGCTGTCGGGGATCTGAGGCTCTGGGAAGAAGCCATCGAACGATCTGGAAATGCTTTGACCCGAAACTCTGTCGACTTCAGGATCGATGATGGAGGAGGGGCGTTTTACGGACCGAAAATCGACTTCAATATTCGAGATGCGATCGGTCGCTGGTGGCAATGCAGCACTGTGCAACTTGACTTTAATTTGCCCGAACGTTTTCAGCTCGAGTACATCGGCGCGGACGGTCAGCCTCATCGCCCGATCATGTTCCATCGGGCAATCACAGGGTCGCTCGAACGGTTCTTCGGGATCTTGATCGAGCATTTTGCCGGAGCATTCCCGTTATGGCTCGCGCCGGTCCAGGTCATCCTACTCCCGATCGCCGAACGTCATCAGTCGTATGCGGCGGAATTAGAAGCCGCGCTGGCATCAAAATCGATCCGGGCTGTCGTCGATGGACGAAAAGAAAAGATCGGCGCTAAAATCCGGGATGCCCAATTGCAAAAAATACCGTATATGGTTATCCTTGGGGATAAAGAAATTGAGAACAAAAACCTATCGATCCGCCATCGCGCTAAAGGGGATCTTGGAGCGCGCAAACTCGACGAATTTAGCGAGGAGCTGCAGCACCTTATAACTACCCGTGCGGTGGATACCAATTGATGCAATCAATTTTGCCTGACAAGAGGAGGATTGTCGTATTCATTCGAACGTAAGAGCTAACGAAAGAATTCGTGCGAGAGAAGTTCGAGTCATCGATGAAGATGGCTCACAGGTAGGCATCATGCAATTGCGAGATGCCCTGATTCTGGCAAAACAAAAGGAGCTGGATCTGGTGGAAATTGCACCTACGGCCCAGCCGCCGGTTTGCCGAATCATGAATCTAGGGAAATTCATTTACAACGAAAATAAGAAGGCGCAAAAAGCCAGAAAGAAACAAAAAACGATTCATGTTAAGGAAGTAAAATTCAGGCCCAAAACCGATGAACACGATTACCTGTTTAAGCGAAAACACATTGAGCGGTTCATTGAAGACGGGCACAAGGTAAAAGCTACGATCATGTTCCGTGGGCGCGAAATGGCTCATCCGGAAATCGGCAGACGAATTTTGGAAAGATTGATGGCGGAATTAAAAGAAAATATTGAAGTCGAACGTCTTCCGAAACAGGAAGGGAACAACATGATCGCGATCTTTACACCGAAAAAAGCTCAGCAATAAGCTGACCTACTTTTGTGGCACGTGCGTTCACCCGCGACTGACACGCAGATTTGCCCCACAAATTTTGAGAATATTTGGAGTTCACAATGAAGTTAAAATCGCACCGGGGAGCATCGAAAAGGTTCAAGCTCACCAAAACGGGGAAAGTTAAGCGGAGCGCCGCTTACAAAAGTCACATACTCACGAGTAAATCGCCGAAGAAAAAAAGGAAAATGCGAAAATCGGCCATTCTATCGGACGCGGATGCTCCGAAGATCCGCCGGATGTTGCGTTATTCGCGCTGATATTTTAAAAGGAAGTAACTTATGCCTAGAGTAAAACGTGGAAATAAACGTAGAGAAAGACGGAAAAAGATTTTAAAGCTGGCGTCCGGTTATCGCCTGACAAAGGGGAAATTGTACCGTGCAGCACGCGAAGCAGTTCAGAAAGGGCTGGCTTACGCTTACCGGGATCGACGCAATAAGAAGCGTGATTTCCGGCGTCTCTGGATTGTGCGAATCAATGCAGAAGCACGCAAGCATGAGCTTTCCTATAGTCAGCTCATGGCAGGGCTGAAAAAAGCCCAGATTAACATCAACCGGAAAATGCTTGCTGATCTGGCAATTTCGGATGCGGCTGCATTCGGTCATCTCGCAGAAATTGCAAAAAGCGCTTAGCTCACCGCGATCAAATAGCTAAACAGGCGACCCGTGAGGTCGCCTTCATTGTTTTTACGTTTCCCACATATGCAGTTAGACGAGCTTAAAAAAAACTTTAACGAACGACTAAAGCGAGCCCAAACCCTCGCCGAAGTGGATGAGCTTCGGAATGAATTTCTGGGACGCAAGCGTGGCGCTATTACAGCGCTCTTAAAGGAACTCCCGAACCTTACTGCACAAGAACGATCAGCTGCCGGGAAAAGCATTAATGAAATAAAACAACAAATCGAAGAAGCGCTTGCATCCAAAACTTCCGAGCTCAAGGCTCCTTCTAAAGGTCCAACGATCGATTGGAGTATCCCGGGAACCGAATATCGATTTGGAGCTACACATCCGATCACGCTGGTGCGTCGAAGAATAGAAGACATCTTCCGGCAGATGGGGTATGCAATTGCGGAAGGACCTGAAATTGAGACAGATTTTCATAACTTCGGAGCGCTCAATTTCCCTCCGGATCATCCGGCGCGAGATACGCAGGACACATTCTTTATTCAAAGTACCACCGGGGCGGAACAACTTCTGCTCCGAACCCATACTTCTCCGGTCCAGATCCGCACGATGCTTGATCATCAGCCTCCGGTCAGGATTTTGTGTCCCGGACGGGTTTACAGAAAAGATGAAATCGATGCGAGCCATTCCCCGATTTTTCACCAAATGGAAGCTCTGGCTGTTGATGATCGGATCACGTTCGGCGATTTGAAAGGAACTTTGCTCTACTTCCTTCAAGAGCTATTTCAAAGCGATGTAAAACTTCGCTTCCGTCCAAGTTTCTTCCCTTTCACCGAACCAAGTGCCGAAGTGGATGTTTCATGCGTAAATTGCCGCGGCAAAGGCTGCAATGTTTGTAAACAATCCGGTTGGTTGGAAATCTTAGGATCGGGAATGGTGCACCCGAATGTTTTGGAAGCCGTTGGTTACGATTCCGAGAAATATACTGGCTTTGCCTTCGGGCTCGGATTGGAACGAGTTGCGATCTTAATGTTTAACATTCCTGATATACGTCTGTTTTACCAGAACGATCTCCGTTTTCTTTCCCAGTTCAGAGTGATCGTATGAAATACAGTTACAACTGGTTGAAGGGAGTTGTGGATTCTGGAGTTGATGTCGCGACGTTCACGCAGGAACTTACGATGTCGGGGATGAAGTTGGAAGGGATCGAAGAAATTCCAGGCGACATTATTCTGGATTTTGAAATTCCGGTGAATCGTCCTGATTGTCTCAGCATCTATGGCTTTGCCAGAGAAGTTTCCGCATTGTTTGGCGCACCGATCCTGCAGCCTGAATCTCCCGATACTGAAAAATTGCAAAGGGTGGAGGAGCCGACAGGAGAAGTCGGTAGTGGTGGATCAGGAATCCGAATTGAAATCGAGGAACCGGAACTGTGCCCGCGTTACTGCGCCCAGATCATTAGAGGAATTCGCGTGGGTTTATCGCCGGAGTGGTTACGGCAAAAGCTGGAAGGCTGCGGCGTGCGAAGTATCAACAATGTTGTCGACATCACAAATCTGGTGATGCTGGAACTCGGCCAACCGTTGCATGCATTCGATTATGAAAAGCTTGCCAAGGGAACGATCCTGGTGCGGCGTTCTCGCGGTGAAAAGCTGTTAATGATCGATGGCAAAGAACGCATGTTGACATCCGACATGCTGGTGATTGCTGATGCAGACCGCGCTCAGGCAGTTGCCGGAGTCATGGGGGGCAAAGATTCGGAAGTCACGGAGCAAACCACTACGATACTTCTGGAAAGCGCATATTTTCAGCCCGCATCGGTCCGAAAGACGGCGAAGCAACTCGAACTCTCCACCGATGCCTCGTATAGATTCGAACGAGGTGTCGATTCTGAAGGACAGGCGCGCGCATGTTCACGGGCAGCGATGTTGTTGAAGCAGTTTGCCGCAGGTGAACCGCAGACAATACTTGATGTTACGCCGCTCCGTTTTTCGAAAGAAAAGATTAAGCTCCGTCAGAGCCGGATCGAACGAATTCTTGGCAGGCATATCGATCAAGGATTTGTAAATCGCACACTTCTGGCACTCGGTTTCGAAACGGAATCTGATGATCTTTGGAAGGTGCCATCTTTTCGCGTCGATGTTCTTCGCGAAATTGATTTGATAGAAGAGATTGCCCGTTTCTATGGCTACAATCGCTTTGAAGATACCCTTCCTGCCGCCGGCAAAAGATATCAACCGGACTATGCCACGTATCAGCTCGAACGTTCTTTTTCCACCTTCTTAGAAGCTGCAGGCGTGGATGAAGCTTGCACGTATTCGTTTCACGATCCTGCATCTTCAAGGCCGGAGGATCCGAAACGGATCCGGATTAAGAATCCAATTTCAGAAACCGCCAGTGAGCTCAGGACATCTTTGATTCCTTCTTTGCTCCAATCAATCGAATACAACTTCAGGCATCGCAATGAAAACGTTCGATTGTTCGAGATCGGCCACGTTTTTTTTGAGCCAGGCGAAAAGACGGCCCTTGGGATTGCCGTCGCCGGCGAATATCGGGACTTAAAGGGAATCGTGGAAAGTGGATTGCACGTGCTCCGTTATGGAGAGGCAAAAATCGCCAATGGAGAACTACTGGTGGGAAATCAAAAAATCGGAAAAGCTGAATCAGTCATGATCGGCATTGCACCGGTTCATACATGCGAAATTTATCTGAGCGATCTGATTCGCCTGCCGACGATCGAATTAAAATACGTTCCGATCATTCCCTATCCTTTTATAGAAAGAGACACATCGTTACTGATCGACGAAAATATTCCATTTTCCACTCTCGAAGAGACGATTTCCGGTCTAAAAATTCAAGGACTTCGCTCGTATAAATTGATTGATCGCTATAAAGGCGCGAATACACCTGCAGGAAAGATCAGTTTAACCTTCCGCTTTCAATTTCAGTCAGAGAGTCGTACGCTAACATCGGAAGAAGTTGACCGCCTCTATGCTAGAATAGTTGGCGAATTCACAAAACGTTTCGGCGCAGAATTGCGCAAATAGTGAAGCTTAAATGCCGGTTTAGCGGCCGGCGGTGAGGTTCTTTGATCGTCTAACAGTCCGGAAGAATTCCGGGCATTATCAGATTTCCTTGAGGTGATTTCATGGTAATGAGTGCCGCGCCCGTTCAGCAAAAAGGAGACCGTATGAGCTTTCAACAGCTCGAAATTCTGGAGGACAAAATCAAGAAGATGCTTGCAGCAATGAAGTCGCTACAGGCAGAAAATTCCCAGCTGATCCGTCGAAACGATGAGAGCGAAAAAACTATTCAGAAGCTAAAACAGGATCTGGAACGATGGTCCCGCTCTGCTGAAGAAGCTGATACTTTACAGGAACAAATTTCGGCGTTTAAGAGAGAACGGGAGGAGATCAGGACGAAAGTGGAAGGATTAATTTCCCATATTGAAGAATTGGAAGCGAAAATTTAAGGTGCTAAAATAATCCCATGGATACAAAGATCCACGTCGAAATTTACGGCCAGCAGTATCAAATTAAAGCCGGAGCTGATCCGGAGTATATACAGAACGTTGCGCGCTACGTGGACATGAAAATGCGCGAGATCGCGAGCTCCCTTCCCACAGTCGATTCTTTAAAAATAGCAGTTTTGGCAGCTTTAAATATTACAGACGAATATTTTCAACTTAAATTACAGAATCGGGATGTTGACCGGGAGTTGGAGCGCCGCACGGAAGCAATGAATCAGATTTTAGATTCGATCTAGATGATCCGGTTGGATTTGTGTCCGGCTGGTTTTGAAAAATTTATGTTAACGAGAAGTTCCCCTACTAAGTTGGTGTCGGAGAGGGAATTCTTGAACCTACAACTCAAGAATCGGGAGCTCACGTCAGATTACGGTGTGCAGGCCTCTGCATTGAGGAAGCCTAAAGTAATCGCAGAGCACCCACCTGACTTGGTCAGGTTCAATAACCTAACCGCACGGCGGTGTGGGGGAGCTTTATCTTAGTATTGAATAGGAATTTTCTTCATTCGCGCTCGTGCTAAAGGATTAAATCCCCTGCCACATACCCGCTGAACGAGCGGTGCCTCTGAGCAAAGGATATTTTTCCCTTTGCTACTCTGTGCATCTCTTAACGAAAGGAGGTGCCTGTTGGCATATTTTATCCAGGCCGGCATTCTCGTATCGATTGCAGCCGGGTCTCTTCTCATCTGGTACAACCTGAAAAGAAAGGCTGCTAAGGAACTCATCACCCGAGCAGAAACTCACGCACGCCAGTTAACTGAAGATTCAGCACGCTACGCTGAAACTATCAAAAAGGAAGCTAACCTCGAAGCCAAGGATAAGTTTTACGTCTTAAAGAGCGAGCTGGAAAAACAGCTTCAAGCCAGAAAACAGGAACTACAAACTCTCGAACGGCGGTTGCATCAAAAAGAAGAAAATCTTGAAAGAAAAATTAACTATCTGGATAACAAAGATCGCGATCTAGGTCAGAAGGAACTACAACTGGAGAGCCGTGAGAAGTCATTGCTGGAATCACAGCGGAAGATCGATCTTTTGATTGTCGACCAAAAACGGCAGCTCGAAAAGGTAGCCGGTCTTTCCGTGGACGATGCGAAACGTTTGATCGTAAAAAATATTGAAAATGATGCAAAGCAGGAAGCGGCTTTGTTGATCAGAAAACTGGAAGAGGAAGCAAGGTCGAAAGCGAAAGAGATTGCGCGGGACATCATCGTTGAATCGATCCAACGAACGGCAGCAGAAAACGTGATTGAATCTAGCGTGACGGTGGTTCCGCTGCCGAATGATGATCTGAAAGGGCGCATCATCGGACGTGAAGGACGAAATATACGGGCCCTGGAAATGGCAACCGGTGTTGATCTGATAGTCGATGATACGCCGGAAGCAATTCTCCTTTCATCATTCGATGGATTCAGGCGGGAAGTTGCAAAGATCGCCATCCAGCGCTTAATTTCAGATGGACGTATTCATCCTGCACGCATTGAAGAAGTGGTTGAAAGGACCAGGCAGGACCTGGAATCACAGGTGCTGCACGATGGAGAAGCTGCTGCAAGAGATCTGGAAATTGTGGACCTTCATCCTGAAATCCTGCGCCTTCTGGGACGTTTACGATATCGGACGAGTTACGGTCAAAATGTTTTGATTCATTCGAAGGAAGTGGGTGTGCTCTGTGCATTGATGGCAGCCGAAGTAGGAGCGAACCAAAAGGTGGCGCGGCGTGCAGGCTTGCTTCATGACATCGGGAAGGCCGTCGATAAAGAAGCCGGCGGAACGCATCTCGAATGGAGCATTGAATACGCTAAAAAATATAACGAATGCCCCGAAGTGGTTCACGCGATTGCATGTCATCATATGGATATTCCGTTCGAAACTCCCGAAGCGTTCCTGGTTCAAGCAGCCGATACGATTTCAGCGGCGCGACCGGGTGCGCGGCGTGAAGTTCTGGAAAATTATGTGCAAAGATTGGAAAAACTGGAAAAAATCGCAGACTCCTTCGGCGGGGTTCAAAAGGCTTATGCCCTGCAAGCAGGACGGGAAATCCGTATTCTTGTAGATTCTGCAAAGGTGGGTGATCGAGAAGCCATCTGGCTATCCAAAGACATCGCACGGAGAATAGAGACAGAGCTTCAGTATCCCGGTCAAATTAAAGTAACCGTGATCCGGGAAATGCGAGCTGTCGATTATGCCAAGTAGAATTTAACGCAGGCCACCGGAGTTTTTAAACAATTAGTATTCTTAAGTGCTTTGCGTTAAAAACCGTGCAACACTGGAGATACATATAAATGAAAGTCCTATTGATCGCTGATATTGTTGCCAAAGCCGGAAGGAAAATGGTGGAGATGCATCTCCCTTCCTTAATTCAACAACATCAGCTCGATTTCGTCGTTGCAAACGCTGAAAATGTCGCCCACGGATTTGGAGTAACTCCGGAAACTGCCGATGAATTATTGCGTTATGGTGTGGACATTCTAACCTCGGGAAATCACATCTGGGATAAGAAGGAAATCATCGAATATATGAGAGCCGATAGCCGCCTGATCCGCCCCGCGAATTATCCACCGATGTCCCCCGGGAAGGGATACGCGATTGTTCCTGCCCGAAGCGGTCGCAAGGTTGGAGTTGTCAATTTGCAAGGGCGGGTGTTCATGGGGCCCTCTGAGGATCCATTTCGAATTGGACTGCAAATCGTCGAGCAAATTCGAAAAGAAACGCCGATCATCCTGGTCGACATGCACGGTGAGGCGTCTTCCGAAAAGCAGGCCATGGGCTGGTTTCTCGATGGTAAAGTGAGTGCCGTTTTTGGATCGCATACTCATGTACCCACAGCTGATCAGCGTGTATTACCATCCGGTACCGCCTACGTTACCGATGTCGGAATGACCGGACCTTATGACTCGGTAATCGGAGTCGATAAGGAGCAGATCATTCAGAAATTTTTGGATCAAATGCCGGTTCGGTTTGAACCTGCCAGAGAAAATCCGATCCTGCAAGCGATGCTTGTTGAGATTGATGAAGACCGGGGAAACGCCAACTCGATTCAACGTATTACAATAAGAGAAGATTAGGAATGCAGCAGCGATCACTTTTTAGATCTCCTACCCCCGCACCTAAAGAACCCGGGAATGAGACTCGGCCTGCTGCTGCAGTCCCCCCGCGGATTTACACCGTATCCGAGCTCAATCTTGAATTTAAGTTTTTATTCGAGAGCACGTATCCGGCGATCTGGGTGGAAGGGGAAATTTCCAATTTCAGCCAACCAACTTCAGGGCACTTCTATTTTTGTCTGAAGGATAACCAATCCTCCATTCGTGCCGTGATGTGGAAATCTTCTCACCGATATTTGAAATGGCGGCCGCGAAATGGAATGAAGGTGATCATAAATGGCCGTGTAACTCTTTATGAACCGAAAGGGGAATATCAGATCGAAGTTACACAAATTGTTCCTCACGGTAAAGGAGACCTGTTCGAAGCTTTCGAACAGCTGAAGGAGAAGCTAAAAGCAGAAGGGCTGTTTGATGCCAAACGTAAACGGCCGATTCCCCTGCTGCCAAGAAAGATTGGAATTGTAACTTCCTCCACCGGAGCAGCAATTCAAGATATTTTAAACATCTTAAATCGCCGATACGCCAATCTTCACATCCTGATTTTTCCGGCCAAGGTTCAAGGAGAAGAAGCAGCCCCAACGATCGTGGAAGGAATTCGAGCGCTAAATCGCTTTAAAGATGTCGAAGTCATCATTGTGGCCCGCGGCGGAGGCACATTAGAAGATCTCTGGCCTTTTAATGAGGAGATTGTTGCAAGAGCCATCTCGGCATCTAAAATTCCTGTTATTTCCGCAGTCGGCCACGAGACGGATACAACCATCTCCGATTTTGCAGCAGATCTGCGCGCGCCAACTCCGTCGGCTGCTGCGGAACTGGTGGTGGGAAAGAAAAGTGAATTCTCCGATCGTTTGACGAACCTTACCAAACGAATCGTTGGAGACATACGTTCCCGTTTCCTTTTCCTCCGGAACACGGTCCATCTGCTTGTACAGAACAAAGCGCTCGCCGGAATCCCCGACAGGATTCATACTCTTCAGCAGACGATCGATGAAAAGGAGATGCGCCTTCGTAGCGGTCTCGGAAAATATTATCAAATCCAAAGCCGCCGCCAGCTTAACATTCAGCAGAAGTTGCATGCGGGACAACTCTTGCATCTTATTGAAGTCAAGCGGGCGGCCGTTAATCATCAGCTCGGCAAACTGGAACGGAATCTGTGGATTCGAGTGGAGACAGGCCATAAATCGCTTGGCCGAACCGGAGGAAAGCTCGATTCGTTATCACCACTTGCAGTTCTGGAACGGGGGTATAGCATTACCTCCAATCTCGATGGATCTATCCTGAAGGAGGCTTCGAATGCTCCTCCGGGAACACAGATTCGGGTTCGACTCCACAGGGGGAAATTAGTTTGCAGAGTTACGGAGGTTGAAAATGAATGACAATCTGCAGCAACAGGATCCCGCCTCGTTTGAATCAGCTTTGAAGGAATTAGAAGGAATCGTGAAGCAGCTCGAATCCGGAGAGGCGAAGCTGGAAGAAGCGCTATCACTTTTCGAACGTGGCATCCGCTTGTCTCGATTTTGTTCACAAAAACTGGAAGAAGCGGAGAAAAAAATCGAGCTGCTGGTAAAAGATTCCAGAGGCGAATACAGCCCGATTCCTTTCGAGCCGAACGATAAGAAGTAACTTCCGCAATGTCTTTTCCAGCTCAACTCCTGCGCTCCATTGAAAGCATCAATCAGTTCCTCGATCAAGCAATTCCGCCGGAAAATTCGGAACCGTTACCGATTCATAAAGCCATGCGCTACAGTCTTTTTCCGGGCGGAAAGAGATTTCGGCCAGTCCTTACTGTGACGGCGGGAGAAGCGCTCGGGTTAGATGGTTCGTTTGTGCTTCCGACCGCATGCGCAATCGAAATGATCCATACGTATTCACTGATACATGACGATCTGCCCAGCATGGATAACGATGATTATCGTCGCGGTAAACCGGCGAATCATAAAGTCTTTGGTGAGGCGATCGCAATTCTCGCCGGCGACGCTCTGCTGACCCACAGCTTCGAGCAAATTGCCAAAAGTCCTTATAAGCCTGAAATCAAAGCTCGTCTCGTACAACAAATGTCGGAAGCAGCTGGAACAACCGGCATGATCGGCGGGCAAGTGATGGATATGGTGAATGAGAACCAGATTCTAAGCCGTGCACAATTGGAGCAACTACATTCGATGAAGACAGCAGCGCTGATCCGCTTTGCTGCTTTATCCGGTGCTATCATCGCTGAAGCGGAACAGTCAGCAGAAAATTCTTTCGCTGAGTATGGAAGCTGCATCGGCCTGGCTTTCCAGATTGTGGACGATGTACTCGATATCGAAAGCACTACTGAGATACTTGGGAAAACGGCAGGAAAGGATCAGCACACAAAAAAGGTTACGTATCCTTCGCTAATCGGGTTGGATCAAAGCAAGAAACTCGCATCCGATTTAATCGATAAAGCTTGCGAATCGATAAAAAAATATGATCGTCACTCTACCCTGGCGCTTCTTGCGAAACAGGTCCTCAGTCGAAAAAAATAATTCCGGGCACTTGCGCTTGTCTTTGTAACCATTGAGCAAAATTCGGATCGATCAGCTGCTTGTGAAAAGAGGACTTGTCGAAAGTCGTGAAACCGCGCGGCGCCTGATCATGGCAAAGAAGGTTCTTCTCCAAAATGCTCCTGCCTCAAAGCCCGGACAAATGGTGGATGAGCAAAGCGATGTCCAGGTTGTAGAACCACCGAAATATGTGAGCCGCGGCGGATTAAAACTGGAATCTGCCTTGGATCAATTCAATATTGAGGTTGAAAATAAAACGGTAGCAGACATCGGGGCCTCTACCGGCGGTTTCACAGATTGTTTGCTGCAGCGCGGAGCAAGGAAAGTCTATGCCGTTGATGTTGGATACGGGCAGCTCGCCTGGAAATTGCGCAACGATCCCAGAGTAGTTGTTATGGAAAAGACGAATGCACGTTTCCTTACTCCACAACAATTTCCGGAAACCATCGATTTGGCCGTGATGGATGTGTCGTTCATCGGATCGAATAAGATCCTTGAACCGCTTCGTGAGATCACAACAGAAGCAGTACTCCTCTTCAAACCACAATTCGAAGCAGGACCGGATGATGTCCCGAAAGGCGGTGTTATTCGCGATGCCGAAGTCCATCGCCGCGCTTTGTTAGATTTTTATCATGAGCTTTCAACCTGGCGGATTTGCGGCTTGATGGCTTCACCCATTGCGGGAAGCACTGGGAATCGGGAATTTCTAGTACACTTAAAGACGAATGCGTCACAAAGTTCGCACTTAGAAGAAGACGAATACGTTCAGCGATTGGAGGAATTGCTCCGATGAATTTTCCCTACAAAAAAGTAGGAGTCGTTCCGAAAACAGGTAAACCGGGAATTCAAGAACTTATATCGAAGCTCAGTAGCTGGTTTCGCCAAAATGGAAGTGCGCTGTTTATTACGGAGGAAAACGAATTCGAAGCGGTTCAGCGGGTCTCGCGCGAAGACTTTGTGAATCAAGCTGAAATGATCCTGGTCCTTGGCGGTGATGGGACATTTTTGCGAGCGGGAAGACTTGCACTAAATCGGGACATTCCAATTCTGGGAGTAAATCTGGGACGTCTGGGATTTCTCACCGAAATCACGGTGGACGAGCTTTTCCCCGTCTTAGAAAAGATCAAAACGCGTGAATTTTCACTCGAAAAGCGACCGCTCCTGCAGGCGCAGGCCAAGAGTGGGAATCAAACGTTGTTCGAAGGGCATGTCATCAATGATGCCGTGATCAGTAAAACAGCGATCGCCCGCTTGCTCGAAATCGAAACCAGGGTAAATCAAAATTTTCTTGCATTGTTTAAGGCAGATGGTTTGATCATCTCAACTCCGACAGGCTCGACCGCCTATTCCCTCGCTGCCGGGGGACCGATCGTATTTCCGACAATGGAAGCCATTGTGATGACGCCGATTTGTCCGCACAGCTTGAATCAACGCCCGCTGGTAATCCCCGATCATTTTGTGGTTTCAGTTCACGTGCAAGCTTCGGAGAATGTAAGCCTCACGCTGGACGGCCAATCGGTGCATCTCCTGGGAGAAAACCAGTATGTGGAAATTGCTCGAAGTCCGTATCACCTGGAAGTAATCAAATCCCCCTTTAAGACATACTTCGATATTTTGAAAAGTAAACTTCGATGGGCGGAAATTTGATGCTAAGAACTGTGGCGCCGCACGGAGCCTGATTAGCTGTGGAGAATTTCCTGTTCTTTAGCTTTCGCTAAATCGTTCAGCTTCTTGATGTATTCATCGTGAAGCTTTTGGACGGTTTCCAATCCTCTCTTCTCATCATCCTGCGAAATCTGCTTATTCTTTTCCAGCTTCTTTAAATCCTCATTCCCCTGCCGGCGTATTTGGCGGATCTCGTTATGCCCGTGTTCGGTAACCTTTCCGACATGCTTTGCGAGCTGCTGGCGCCGCTCTTCTGTTAAAGGAGGGATCGGAATACGGATCAACTTTCCATCATTGGAAGGATTTAAACCGAGATCGCTTTTGCGAATTGATTTTTCGATGTCGCCAATGATGCTCATGTCATAAGGCTTCACAGTGATCAGGTTCGCTTCGGGAGTGCTGAGAGCGCCAACCTGATTCAACGGCGTTGGAGTTCCGTAATAGTCGACGGTGATTCCATCGAGTAAACTTAACGAAGCTTTTCCCGTCCGGACACCCGCAAGTTCCTTACGATGCGCTTCTACGGCAGCGTCCAATTTTCTACGAAGTTCCTTGATTAATTGTTCAAACATCGTTCCCTCGTACAAGCGATCCTATTTTTTCGCCACAAATAATCCGTTTAATGTTTCCTCTTGCTTTCAGATCAAAGACGATAATTGGCATTTGATTGTCCATGCAGAGCGAAATCGCGGTAGAGTCCATAACCTTTAATTGCTTGCTGAGAACTTCCATATAATTCAGCTCAGCGAATTTCACTGCATCCTTGCTCAGTTGAGGATCCCGATCGTAAATGCCGTCGACTTTGGTGGCTTTCAAGATAACTTCGGCATGTATTTCCATTGCGCGCAGAGCGGCAGCTGTGTCGGTTGAAAAATAAGGATTCCCTGTCCCCGCTGCGAAGATGACAACTCTCTTCTTCTCTAAATGGCGTAATGCGCGACGGCGTATGAATGGCTCAGCAATGCTTCGAACTTCGATTGCAGAAATCAGCCGGGTAACCAGTCCCCTTTTTTCCAGACCATCCTGAAGCGCGACGGCATTGATGAGAGTAGCAAGCATCCCCATTTGATCGCCGGAGACTCGATCCATCCCATGCGCGCTCGCAGCCAGCCCGCGGAAAATATTCCCGCCCCCGATCACAAGCGCTATCTCAACTTCCAGTTTGGCGACTTCCCAAATTTCATCCGCCAAATACTGAACGACAACGGGATCGATTCCGTAACCCTGATCCCCCATCAGAGCTTCCCCGCTTAACTTCAACAGCACTCGCCGGTAGACCGGTTCGGAATTCATTTCCTCTCTTGCTTAGTCTGAGCTCTCTCCAAGTTTAAACCGTTTGTATCTGCGCACAATAATGTTTTCGCCAAATTTGGCAATCTGGCTTGTGATCAGCTGATGCATCTTGATGCTTTCATCTTTTACAAATGGCTGATCGGTAAAAACATTCTCGGCATACCACTTTTCAAGCCGACCTTCTACAATCTGCTTCTTTATATTATCCGGCTTATTGCTATCCGCTAATTGTCCCAGCAGAATTTCCCGCTCTTTGTTTAGCACTTCCTCAGGAACTTCTTCCCTTGTTCGATAAGCGGGACTCATTGCGGCAATCTGGACCGCCACATCATGCGCAAAATCCTGGAACTCTTTGTTCCGCGCCACGAAGTCGGTTTCCGAATTCACTTCTACAAGCACACCAACCTTGCTTCCCGGATGAATATAGGACGTAATCACGCCTTCGCTTGCGCTTCTTCCGGCTTTCTTTGCAGCAGAAGCAATTCCCTTTTTACGAAGAATGGTTACTGCTTCCTCAAAATCGCCACCCGCTTCCTGCAGAGCAGATTTGCAATCCATCATCCCAGCCCCGGTTTGATCGCGCAATTTTTTTACATGTTCAGATTTAATTTCCACGAATTATGCCTCCTTTGGTTACCGAATAAATTCCTCGTCATCGTCTTCAGCAGCATCATCGGCAAAATCGGGTCTGGACAGATTCAGCTCCACCAGATCCTGATCCAGCACTGTGCTTTCCGCTTCCGGTTCTGCCGGAGGCGCTGTAGTTTCTACCAGAGGCATCGGAACTCCCGTCGATACAAACTGATTCTTCCCTTCAAGAATTGCGTCTGAGATACGCGAGGCAAAAAGCTTGATCGCCCGTATCGCATCATCATTCCCGGGAATAACATAATTGATCAGATCCGGATCGCAATTCGTATCCACCACCGCTACGACCGGAACATCCAGTTTCTGCGCTTCACTCACAGCGATCGATTCCTTGCGGGGATCGATTACGAACAGAACATCCGGTGGATTTTCCATGTCCTTAATTCCGGAAAATAACTTTTCCATCTTCTTATATTTCTTTTCCAGCCGTGAAGCATCTTTTTTGCTGAAATGTTCAAAGTCTCCGTCGAGCTTCATCTTTTCCAGGTCTTTGAACTTCTTCATGCTCTTTTTCAAAGTTGCGAAGTTCGTCAACAATCCGCCTAGCCATCGCTGGTTTACGTACGGCATCCCGGCACGTTGCGCTTCCTCTGCAATAGCATCCTGAGCCTGCTTTTTTGTTCCAACAAACANAATCGATCTGCCCTGGGCTGAAACATTACTCATAAACCGAGATGCATCATCAAACAGTTTGATCGTTTGCTGCAAGTCGATTATGTGAATTCCATTTCGCTCGTTGTAAATATATTTCTTCATCTTCGGGTTCCGTTTTTTAGTCTGATGACCAAAATGAACACCCGCTTCTAATAACTCTTTTAAACTGATACTAATCAAGTCTTCTTACCTCCTTATGCTTCTTTTGCGCGCCTTCAAACGCATGTGCAAAAGAAAAATTTCGCGCAGGAGAACTCATGTTCCCCTTTGCGTATTTTTGAACGCGAATACTTAACCAATTGGTTAACTATTACTGATTTAACTGCAAAAGGAACTTAGCGTTTGGAGAACTGGAATCTTTTCCGTGCTCCGGGCTGGCCGTATTTTTTCCGTTCTTTGATTCGTGAATCACGGGTCAGGAATCCTGCTTCCTTCAACTTTTTTCGAAGCTCAACATTGAATTCCAGCAAGGCGCGGGCAATTCCCAGGCGGATCGCCTCGGCCTGCCCGGTAATTCCGCCCCCTTTCGCAAACGCCATCACATTAAATTTGTCGGCCGTCTCTGTGATCAGCAACGGTTGTTTTACGACGATTTTTAATGCTTCGTTTGGAAAATATTCGTCCACCTTCCTGCGATTCACTACAAAGTTTCCCTGACCAGGTTTTAAGAAAACCCTGGCAATGGCCTTTTTCCTTTTTCCAGTTCCGTAGTAACGGCTTTCAGGCACTCTTCCTCCTTAAATCATTCCGCATAAAGCGGAAAGATGCACAAAACCCACAAGGCTCAAATGAGAGTGTGGTTTTTGATTTGCGTATGATGAATTCAGATCTTATCGGCTGGGAGAAAGAGGTTCCGGCTGTTGAGCCTGATGAGGATGTTCGGTTCCACTATAGACTTTGAGCTTTTTCAGATAGACCTGACGCAGTTTATTCTTCGGTAACATTCCGGAAACTGCTTCAACGATCACCTTTTCGGGAGCCTTTTTTTGCATCTCGGAAAATTCGACGATCTTCAAGCCACCCGGATAACCGGAATGGTGACGATAAACCTTTTGGTCCTTTTTCTTTCCGCTGACTGCTACCTTCTCCGCATTCACGACAATTACAAAGTCTCCAACGTCTTCATGGGCAGTATAGACAGGCTTTGTTTTGCCGGTTAAAACTCTTGCCAAAAATGTGGCAAGCCTCCCCAAAATCTGTCCCTGAGCATCCACGATATACCACTTCTTTTGGATGTCTCCCGCCTTCGGGAAATATGTGTTCATAAGTGCTTCCTAAATCTAAAGATATGCTGTCCAGCGACACACCGCCGTCCGGACAGACCAAAGGTAAACAGTTAAGATACCGTATGGCCCTATTGTTGTCAAGAATTACGGGTATTAGTATTGAGGACGATGAATGACATATTATCCCGCACTAGTTTACCGAATTTACATCCGGCAATGGTGCACTGGCCAATTGTAGTTTTAACACTGGCCTTACTGTTTGACATTGCAGGTTTGATCTTAGTTTCCCGTGATTGGATCCGAAGGACAGCCCTGATCCTGCTTGTGCTCGGGTTTTTGTTCTCAACGGTCACCTGGTGGTCCGGAAAACAGGCGTCTCAAACAGTGATGCTGACCGCCGGCGCGGAACCGGTGCTCTCGGAACATGAAGACCTTGCGAATTGGACGCTTAGATTTTTCGCTGTTTATTTGGGATTGCGGTTGATTCTGAATTTTTTTGTCTCCTACCGCCGTGTTACACACGGTGTAACTGCGGCGCTCGCTATACCCGGTCTTTTTTTACTTTACGCTACAGCAGATCACGGTGGCTCGCTCGTCTATCAACACGGCGTAGGAGTACGCCTGCCATCAAACAGTATCTCGGCTCCAACACCGCCGGAATCCCACACGCCGCACGGCGTGAACGGTGGACCGACCGTTAACGGAGAAAATTTCGATTGGACATTCCAGGAAGGAAGTGAAGCGGACCTAACAAAATATTTTGAAGTGAAGTCGACTGACGTTAAAACTCTGAATCCCAAAATCGAAAATTCCAATGGAAAAACGGCGTTGGCCTTGACGACGAACGGAACTGCACCTGTTCAGGTCCTTTTGAAGCCTATATATAAGGATGCCCAAATCGAGGTGGATCTGGATCGCAGCGATTTTAAAGGCAAGCTCTCATTGATTCAGCATGTAACGCCGTCTGAGTACGATTATTTCTCTATCGATTCGAATTCCATTTCTCTTGGCAGAAAAGGAAAGATGTCAAAAACGTTTGAAAACAAGGCCTATAAAACAGCGGCTGGCTGGGTGGAATATAAGAGTGTGTCAGCAGGAGATCATTTTCGCGGATATGAAAACGGCAAGCTCATTGTGCATGGTCACGGGGCTGCAGGTCCCGAAGGAAAAGTTGGACTTGAGCTTGAAGGGACAGGGAATATTCGAATCGCAAAAATCTCGGTGCATCCGGTAACCGAGACGCACGATTAAAGAATTATTTCTTGATCAAACTAAAAGTTTCTTGCCAGGCCCATCGTGTAACGGTCGTCTTTGCGCCGTAAGCATCCAGATAGAGTTGCCTTAAGCGTTCCGCCTCCGCGCTTTTCACATATTTTTCATAAGCAGTCTGATTCTGTAACTCATACAGAACAAAATATTCAGCTTCTTTAGTGCTGTTCGACATACTTCGGAATTTGCGAACTTGAATAAAGCCAGGCTGGGCTAACACTCGGGGAAGATGTTCCTCATTGTGCCATTTATTCCAGTCTTCTTTTTCGTGATGGGGATACGGTTACGATTGAACCGTGGCGTGCAACGGCGTTTCCAATCGTCAAAGATCTTGTTGTGGATCGTACTGCCCTCGATCACATTGTCGAAGCAGGAGGATACATTTCAGTCGCAACCGGCTCTGCTCCGGAAGCGCATTCCGTTCTGGTTCCGAAAGATAATCAAGAACTCTCAATGGATGCGGCGGCGTGCATTGGTTGTGGAGCGTGTGTGGCCGCCTGTCCGAATGGCTCGGCAATGTTATTTACCGCCGCAAAAGCTTCTCATTTAAATCTCCTTCCTCAGGGTCAACCGGAAAAATATAAGAGAGTATTGAAGATGGTAACCGCGATGGACGAAGAAGGTTTTGGAAACTGTACGAATCACCGTGAATGTGAAGCAGTTTGTCCGAAGCAGATCAGCATCCAGTTCATCGCACGCCTGAACCGGGATTATTTCAAAGCGAATTTTCTTGTTGGAAAGGATACGGAAACCACAAAATAGTCGCATCAGGTTAAAGTCGTATCTTTCGCAATCTCAAAGCATTCAAAATAACCGAAACGGAGCTGAACGTCATTGCTGCGCTCGCGATCATCGGACTAAGCAGGAGTCCGAAATAGGGGAACAAAATTCCCGCTGCGAGCGGTACCCCGAGTGTGTTATAGACGAAGGCAAAGAACAGATTTTGGCGGATATTTCGCATCGTGCCCCGGCTTAAATTCCGAGCACGGGCTACACCACGCAGGTCTCCGCGGACCAAAGTAATATCTGCACTCTCCACTGCAATATCGGTACCGGAACCCATCGCGATCCCAACATTCGCCTGTGCTAAAGCTGGAGCGTCGTTCACTCCATCGCCGGCCATAGCCACAATCCTTCCCTTCGATTGAAGTTCCTTTACAATTTCAGCCTTATCGCGCGGCAAAACTTCCGCCCGAACTTCGTCGATCCCGAGTTTTCGAGAGACTGTGGTTGCGGTGCTTGCATCATCACCCGTAACCATCGCGATCTTGATTCCTTCATTACGGATCATCTTCACGGCTTCAATGGTGGATTCTTTGATCGGATCCGCCACCGAAAGAAGACCGGCCAATTGGCCATCTAAAGCTACGAACATCACTGTGTTCCCTTCTTCACGAAGGCCGTCCGCATCCGATTTCAACTTTGTACTTTCAATTTGAAGCTTCCGTAACAATCTTTCGTTTCCAATAGCTGTCGTGTGACCATCCACAGTTCCAGTGATCCCTTCTCCCGGAATCGCTTTAAAATCTGTTGCGGATCCAAAAGCTATGTTCCTTAATAAGGCACCTGAAACGATTGAACTGGCGAGCGGATGTTCACTTCCTTTTTCCAAAGTCGCAGCAAATCGTAGTAATTCGTTTTCGGACATTCCGAGAGTTAAGATTTTTGTTAGCTGCGGTTTTCCAATCGTTAAAGTCCCCGTTTTATCTATCAGCAGCGTGTCGACTTTTTCAAAAATTTCGAGCGCCTCCGCGTTCTTGATCAGAACACCCGCCGTTGCACCGCGCCCCATTCCAACCATAACCGACATCGGAGTGGCGAGTCCCAATGCACAGGGGCAAGCGATGATCAGGACTGAGATTGCATTTACAAAAGCAAAGGCGAGTCTGGGCCGTGGTCCAAAAAGCCCCCAAGCGATGAAGGTGAGCGAAGCAACTAAAATCACAATCGGTACAAAATATGCCGAAACCTTATCGGCAATTCGTTGGATCGGCGCCCTGGTCCTTTGCGCCTGACTTACCATCTTCACGATTTGCGCAAGCATTGTTTCAGAACCTATCCGCTGTGCCTTCATCAAAAAACTTCCCTGACCATTGATCGTTCCTGCAATCACCGGGCTTCCTTTTTTCTTCTCAATCGGAATTGGCTCACCACTGATCATTGATTCGTCTACAGCACTGGAGCCGTCGGAAACCTCCCCGTCAACAGGAATTTTTTCTCCGGGTCGAACGCGGAGAATGTCCCCTTTCTTTACTTGCTCGATCGGAAGATCAGCTTCGCTACCATCCTCATGGACAATTCGCGCCGTTCGTGGAGCAAGTGATAGGAGCGCCTTCAGAGCACTGCTTGTACGGCTTCGCGCACGTAGCTCCAAAACCTGGCCTAACAGCACCAGAGTTGTGATCATTGCAGCAGGTTCAAAATAAAGTGGTAGCTCATGGGAGTGCTGATAAAAAGATTTCGGAATGATTGCGGGAAATAAAAGTGCAAGCACGCTAAACAGATATGCCGCGCCAGCACCAAGTGCGATCAATGTAAACATATTTGGACTTTTGTTCTGCACGGAAGCGATGGCTCTCTGAAAAAAAGGCCAGCCTCCCCACAGCACTACGGGTGTAGTGAGGATAAGTTGCGCCCAATAAGTCCAGGTGGGAGCTATCATATGGGTGTTCCCGGACCGCATTGATAACATTGACCAGAGCAGGACCGGCAGAGTTAGTGCCGATGAAATCCAAAAACGACGGGTCATGCTCCACAGCTCCGAATCCTTCGATTCTGTGGCGCTCACCGTTATCGGTTCTAATGCCATTCCGCAAATCGGACAAGATCCTGGTCCGTTCCTGACAACTTCCGGATGCATCGGGCAGGTGTAGGGGCCCTGTTCCTCTTGCTGCGATGTCTCCACGGATCCCAGTCTCAGGAATCTACGTGGATCCTTTTTGAATTTTGCAGCGCAGGAGTTGCTACAGAAATAATATCTTTGACCTTCAAATTCCAAAGTCGCAGCTGCACGATCCGGAACGACTTGCATGTTGCAAACCGGATCAGTGACCGTCAAGATTTTCGTGTCCAAAGGATGCCCCAAATGCGATCAGATAATTATAAGTAGCTGCACAAGTTTGAGCCGTTAACAACTTTGACGACGAAATAATGGCAAAAAATGCGGAATGTTATAATGTTGGAAAATCTAACTGGCAGGTAAATTATGGCTTCAAGGATCATGTACGTCGTCCGGCTTCGCATCCCCGTTCACGAAGAAGAAGACTGGAATAAATGGCACAATGAGGAACATCTTCCCCGAGTGTTAGCCCAGCCTGGCTTTATTCAAGTTCGCAAATTCCGAAGTATGTCGAACAGC
>JGI24806J26614_1000002_pt1 | contig 32605 bp, 21 predicted proteins | sample Kansoi200umMDA_FD_26614 | JGI IMG/M metagenome (IMG submission 26614)
AAAAAATCAGGAGCCGATACTATCATAGTTTTAAAAAAGATTGAAAGACTAAAAGATTATGCGCTGCCCGTGAGTGATGCCGTTCTGGAGGGCTTGGAGAAAAGCAACGATTCCAACAAGGGTCTAAAAACTTTTGAGGAGTATGATTCTATGCAGAGAACCCTGAGTCCAGCTGAACGCGACAATTGGTTCTTACGAAGAGTGGCCAAAAAATTTACCTATAACAAGGAACTTCAGGAGAATCCCATGGAAACGGTATCACAATGGACTGAAATCTTTTTGCATAAACTTCCTTACCTGCTGTTCATTTCTCTGCCACTTTTCGCCTTAATCTTAAAGCTGTTGTATGTGCGCAGGCGGCAGTTTTATTATGTAGACCATGCGATTTTCGCAATACATCATTATGTTTTTAGCTTTATCGTGTTGCTTTCGATCTTCTTATTGGCAGCAGCCAGGAATCCTTCTTTTGAATGGCTGACAACCATCATCGTAGCTTTGTGCATAGTTTGGCCTGTGCACCTTTATATAGCAATGCTCAATTTTTATAAGCAAGGATGGTTTAAGACGTTTGCAAAATTTTGCCTGCTCAACATACTTGGCTTTTTCTCGTTATTAATATTGTTCGTTGTGTTTCTGTTTTTTTCGATTTTCGGGACTTAAAAATTCTTTATGTCAACTCTTAGTAATTCCTTTTTGCGCCTGGTTTCAATCATGGATGACCTTCGTGAAAAATGCCCCTGGGATCAAAAACAAACCGTTGAAACGCTGCGTCACATGACAATTGAAGAAACATACGAATTAGCCGATGCCATTACCGAAAAAGACTGGAAAGGGATTAAAGAAGAACTCGGGGACCTTTTGCTGCATGTTCTTTTTTATTCCAGGATTGGTAAGGAAGAACAGCAATTTACACTTGAAGAAGTAATTAATGGAATTGCAGACAAATTAATCATTCGGCACCCTCATATTTATGGGGATCCTGCAAAGGCCGGACAAGTGGTGACCGTGAAAAATGATGAGGATGTAAAAAAGAATTGGGAAAATCTCAAGTTAAAGGAAGGCAAAAAATCGGTGTTGAGCGGGGTCCCTTCAGCATTACCCGCTACGGTAAAAGCCATGCGGCTGCAGGAAAAGGCACGGCAGGTTGGTTTTGAATGGGAAAATAGGCAGCAGGTTTGGGAAAAGGTAGAGGAGGAGGTCAAGGAACTTCACGCAGCGGTGGCTAAGAATGAGAAGGATAGGATTGAAGACGAGTTTGGGGATCTCATTTTTTCTCTCATTAATTATGCACGATTTTTGCAGATTGATGCGGAAAATGCCTTAGAACGGACCAATAAGAAATTCATCAGCAGGTTTACTAAAATGGAGGCTGAAGCGCTAAATAAAAGCAAGAACCTTGATGAAATGACCCTCGATGAAATGGACGCCATCTGGAATGCTATCAAACATCAGTCAAAATAATTGAAACTCAATTTTCGTCATATTTTACTTTCCAGGTACAGCCTGCTGGCACTGGCTGTCATCGCCTTTGTGCTTTCGTTTGTTTTCAACGCGTATTATACCCGCTATTCTTCGGTAAATCATGAGAAAAAGAATCTAACCAGTTACATTCAGAGGCAGGAGCTCGATTTTTCTCAATTCATAAAAGACAGTTCACTGTTACGAAAGCTCGTACAGAATAAGGAATCGCTTAGTGATTTTAAGTCGATTCAGAATAAAGAGTATGGAGTTTTTGTTCTTGCAGAATCGGTTTTTGGTCCCCAGCAACTGCTTTTTTGGAGCAGTCAAAACGTAGTTCCTCCCGTGTCCAGTTACAATCTTTCTGATGGTGAATATTTCTATCCGCTACTTGCTAACGGTTATTATGTCATCATAAAAAAGCATTTTTCATTAACTGGGATGAGTAATCAGCTTTGGGCATATGCTATGATACCGGTCAAATCAAGGTACTACATTGAAGGCCAATTTTTGAATGATGAATTTGCCTATAATAAAACTGCTCATAAGCGAATTACTATTAGTAATAAGCCAACCAATTTTCCAATCATCAGCGCTGAAGGGAGGACCTTATTTTATATTGATCGAAAGCCCACAAGTGCTATACCCTATAACGATACCACTACGGTGATTCTGCGGCTGCTTGCGCTGTGCTTGTTTTTCGCGTTTGCACACACCATGGCAGAATCTGTAGCGCGGAGGAAAAACAGCCAATGGCGCGGTGTGGCTACGCTAATTGCCATTCTGTTTGTTTTTCGCCTGGTCATTTACCTTTTTCCGTCGGTATTTGAGTTCAGGCAATTTGAGTTATTTGATCCTGAAATTTATGGTAATAATTTTATCAATCCTTCCCTGGGTGATCTGCTGATCAATTCTTTGTTATTTTCCTGGGTTACTGTGTTTGCCTGGTCCAAATTGGGTAATCAAATTGATATATTAAGAAGATTCAAGGGAACTACCAAATGGGTAATTGGGGCCATTTCTCTCTTATTCCTGGTGCTTTCAACCTTCATGCTGGCAAGTACGATCAGGAGCCTGGTGGCAGATTCAAACATGTCCTTCGATGTGACTGATTTTTTTAGCCTTAACAAATACAGTGTGGTTGGATTTATAGTGCTGGCTAGTTTATCCCTCGGTTATTACTATTTTACCCGACTCATGTTTCGGTTTATACTTCCGATTTTTGAGGAGAGAAGACCATGGATCTTTTTTGGAATAGCGCTTACAGGACTCGTTTTTCTAACATTTCGCTCAACCGACCCATCGATTACTTTTTATATCCCCGTTTTGATGTGGCTCATTTGCTATACGTGGCTTGTAAGCCAGCGGGGATTAGTTATAAATCGCTTTCATATCAATGTGGCAGGAATGTTATTCTGGATTTTTATTTTTTCAATCTCCATTTCTGCTATCATTATCGCAGAAAATACACAGAAAGAATGGAGCAGGAGAGAGACGGATGCGGAAAATCTTGCCAGCCTGGATGATCAGTCGAATGAGATCTTGTTGAGCGTAGCACTTACTTACCTTGACAATAGGTTCCTGGTTTCTAACTTTAAGCGTTTCTATGACGAAGAAAATGGTAACATACTTCGCGACAGTATTTTAACTGCGAACTATAAGGGTTATGTCAATAAATACAACACGAGGTTGTATGTTTTCGATTCAACGTTTAACAGTTTATACAATGATGACGACCTTTCTTATGAGTCATTAAATAATATTATTTATGTGCAAAGCAAGCGCAGTAAAAATGTGCCGGATCTGTACTCTTATGTAAGTGCTTACAATAAAATCACCTATATCACCAAAAGAATCGTAAATGATGCCAGGGACAAAATCATAGGTGCCGCATTTATTGTATCCACTCCCAAAACCACAACAGTTAATGCTCTGGAAGCGAAGTTATTTAAGGAGCCGAATGAGAATGATCCGCGGGAATCGCCTGTGCTTTCGTATGCTATTTATAAAGATCAAAAGTTAGTAGAGTCTTCAAGTAAATATCCTTTTGCCACCACGTTGACTCCGAATCAAATTCCCAAACAGGAAGTGGAAAAAAGGAGAAATGAAGATTTTGATGAACTCTGGTATAGGGATAGCAGCGAAAAAGTAATTGTGCTGTCTCGGAAAAAAGACTCCTATATTGAGGCAATCACATTGTTCTCTTATATTTTCTGCTCATTTCTCTTTTTGGTGACATTTATACAAACTATTTCATTTCTCTTAAAAATAGGCATAGATAGAAGAGAGTTGCGGAATTTTTTCCAGATGAATATTCGCACCCAGGTGCACAGTACCATTATTTTTATCAGCATCCTTTCTTTTTTGATTATTGGTGCCGCCACCATTTCCTTTTTCATTACCCGCTACAACCGGAATAACACCGATAAGTTGAGCCGCAGCATGAAGGTGATGGTCAAAGAAATGAAAAAAAGAATTGCGGAGCATAGCATTTTTGATGATGTAACTAAAATATACGAGGAGGGTTCCAATGGTGAGCTAAAAAAATTGGTGACAGAGGTTGCGGATATACACAACGTGGATGTGAATGTGTATGACCTTCATGGGAACCTGCAGGTCTCGTCGCAGGATAATATTTATCAAAAAGGTGTACTGAGCAAACAAATGAATCCAGAAGCCTTTTTCCACCTAAATCGCTTGCGCGAAGTAGAAAGGGTTCAGCAGGAGAATATCAGCAACTTGTCTTACCTGAGCATTTATGCGCCGGTAAGGAGTGATGATGGCAAAGAGTACGCGTACCTTAACATTCCTTATTTTCTTTCACAGTTTGAGCTCAACCAGGAAATCTCAAACTTTTTAGTGACGATCATTAACCTTAATGCTTTTATCTTCCTGATCGCTGGTGTTATTGCCCTGTTCATTACCAATCGTATTACGAGGTCTTTTTCCATTATCGGTGACAAAATGAGAGAAGTTAATCTCGGGCAATTGAATGAGGAAATCGTGTGGAACAGAAATGATGAGATTGGCGGGCTGGTAAAAGAATATAATAAGATGGTCAGCAAATTGGGTGAAAGCGCAGAAGCACTTGCAAAAAGTGAAAGGGAAGGCGCATGGCGTGAGATGGCGAGGCAAGTTGCTCATGAGATAAAAAACCCGTTGACGCCGATGAAGCTCAGCATTCAATATTTACAAAAGGCGATCTTAAATAATTCACCCGATGTAAAGGATTTGACGCAAAACGTTGCTCATACACTTGTTGAGCAAATCGATCATTTATCAAAGATCGCTTTTGATTTTTCGCAATTTGCCAATATCGGTAACACCCAGGTGGAGTTATTTGATATGCACGAAGTCATTGGTTCTTTAAAGGAGCTGTACCAGCGGGGTCAACAGGTGAAAATTAACTGGAAGGCTGTATCCGAAAAGGTTATGCTAAGAGCCGACAAAACGCAAATGAACCGGCTCTTTACCAATCTTTTTCAAAATGCAGTGGAGGCTTGTGATGACGACAAGCAATGTATTATCAATGTAAATGAAATTCAGGAGAATGGCAGTATTGTCGTGAGCGTGAGGGACAATGGCGAAGGAATACCTTCATCCATGCAATCGAAGATATTCGCTCCCAATTTTACAACCAAGTCTTCAGGTACTGGCCTTGGGCTTGCAATGTGTAAATCCATTGTCGAGCAGGCGCAGGGTAAGATTTGGTTTGAGACAAAACCTGGCGAAGGAACAACCTTTCATATTGAATTGCCGCTTGCCAATTAAATCCCTTTTAATTTCCTGGTTGCTGTGAGATAGTGTTCAAACTGCTGCAGACTAAAGCTACTTAGGTTTTGTTCTTTTGCCACCCCACCTTTCTGCGCAGTCAGCACGCCATACTTTACATCATCAAATCCATGAATTGAATGAGCATCAGGGTCAATCGAGATGAACACGTTTTTTTCAAGGGCATAATCGATCCATCGCCAGTCCATATCCAGGCGCCTTGGATGGGCATTTAATTCAATCGCCACGTGATTTTGAGCACAGGCATCTATTATTTTCTTATGATCAACAGGATAACCGTATCTGCTGAGTAATAGCCGACCGGTCATGTGACCCAAAATGATGGTATAGGGATTTTTAATGGCGTTCAATAACCGCATCATCGCCTTTTCTTCATTCATCTTAATATTGCTGTGTATGCTGGCAATTACAAGATCAAAAGCAGCGAGCAATTCGTTTGTATAGTCAAGGCTGCCATCATTGAGAATGTCGCATTCGATGCTCTTAAATATCTTAAAAGGCGCCAACCTGGCATTTAGCCCATCAATATACCTGTGTTGCTCCTTAATTCTTTCCGGCGTTAAGCCGTTTGCATAGACTGCAGTTTTTGAATGATCAGATATTACAAGGGATTCATACCCCCTTTTTATAAGATCTTGCGCCATTTCTTCGATTGTATTGACGCCATCGCTCCAGTTACTATGGCTATGAATAATGCAGCGAATATCAGAAGGCTGAATGACTTGGTTCAGCTGGTGGTTCTTTGCCTTGCCAATAATGGTATCATTTTCTCTTAAAGCAGGAATTATAAATGGCACACCTGCCGATTGGAAGATCTCCTCCTCACCTTTGGTCCCGGTGGGAATAGAACACTGCTTTTCCCAGCCAACCAAAAAATCCGCACTGCAACTTGTTTGAAACAGCTTTTTACAAAATGAAGCGTCATCCGCCAGGAAAAACTTAAGCCTTACATTGTCTTTTCCCTTGAGTAATAATGTTTCTGCATCTTCTTCAAAAGGGTCGAAACCCTTTTCCAGCAAAAACTTTTTTAACTCAGGCGCTGACACTGTGGTACACCATTCCAACACGTCAATAGTTTCCAATTGTCTTCTGAAGGCACCGGTGAGAGTTACTTTATGGTTTGAGAAATGCGATACGAGTCTTCCGTTCATTGCCAGTGCATACGCCTCTATTTGCGCATATAAATAACTTCCCTGGTTCTGAAGATAAAATTCGATTGACTCACGAATATTGTCCTGTGTTTTTTCGCCAAACCCTTTATACAACAACAAACGATTTTCGTCACACGCGTACAAAAGTTCACCTATGGATTCTATTTCTAACTCCTTCCAGATGGTATGTATTTTCTTGGGTCCTATGCCTTTTATGTTGAGCATTTCAACTATCCCAGCCGGTGTTCGTTCCAGGTATTCGTTCAAACTTTTCATCTCACCCGTATCGAGCATCTCAATCACCTTTTTGCCAATACTGTCTCCAATGCCCTTAATGTGGAAAATCTTTTCGCGGGGGGTATCCCTGAGCTGCATTGGCAGCTTTTCGAGATTGAATGCGGCTATTGAGTATGTCTTTGATTTGAAAGAATTTTCACCATGAATTTCCATGAGTTTGGAAAGAAGAGAAAAGTTATCAGCAATAGCGTAGTTGTCCATAGGTGCAAGTTATTGTTTTTCATTTTTTGTTTTGATCCTTGCTGATGAATGTCACTCCTCTCTAACACGCCATGGGCCTGCGTTTTAGCTGATGCAAAAACAAAAGTCCCGACTATTGTCGGGACTCGCTATAACGTCTAAGTTTTAATCTAACTTATCTTTTTCTTTTTGCAGCTTTCTTAGCTTTCTTCTTTGGAGCAGCTTTCCTAGCAGCTTTTTTCTTTGTTGCCATGTTTTTGAATTTAAAATGGTTAGTAAAAAAAACTTTTCGACAGTAAAAATATAAATTTTTTTAAACTGTCAAAAATTTTTTCAACATTTTTCAAAAACCGAATGTGGATAACAAAAGCTTAAGAAGACGCTTGAACGGCATTCACTGATACAAAACTCCTGTTGTTTTTTCCTTTTTTGAATTCAACAACACCGTCAGCAAGTGCATATAAAGTAAAATCTTTTCCAACGCCAACATTTTTGCCGGGATGATAAACTGTGCCGCGTTGACGAAGAATAATATTCCCAGAGATGACAGGTTGGCCACCGAAAATCTTTACACCAAGTCGTTTGCTTTGTGAGTCACGACCATTCTTTACACTGCCTTCACCTTTTTTATGTGCCATAACGATTTTATTAAAATTCCAAGAATCCAAATCACAAATTCTAATTTGAGATTTGTGATTTGATATTTTGTTATTTGATTTCAGTTACTTTAATTCTAGTATACTGCGTTCTGTGTCCTTTCTTCTTGTGAAATCCTTTCCTTTTTTTCTGCTTATAAGCTATCACCTTTTCTCCTGCAACATGATCAATGATTTCCGCGTGTATTTTTGCCTTTGCTTTTTTACCTAACGAAAGTTTCCCGTCTTTATCAATTAAGGATATTTCTTCAAATTCTACCTTATCTCCAGGATTTCCACCCAAATGAGGTACATATAAGGTTTGGTCCTTTTCAACTTTAAATTGCTGACCGGCGATTTTTACAACTGCGAACATAGTTTGAAAATTTATTTTGGAAAGGCGCCTGAACTCCAGGCCATCTATCATTCAGGCGAAATTTGTCCGGGCGGCAAAGGTAGGGCTTAATTCTTAACCGGCAAACAGAAAATCCAATTTTTAAGCCTTTGACATAGGCTTGCCTACTGCTTCCTTCAACTATATTTGTGGGCTAAGTTTGCCATTTGTTTCTTTTGACCTGGCAGTCCAAAAGGGTTGATTCAGATGAAGATTAAGTCGTTTTTAGCTAAACCTTTCGCGGCCTATATATATAAAGGAATCCGCAAATCCATGCTTTGCGCAGTGGAAGACCAGGAGAATATTCTCAAACAATTGATAAAAACAGGGCGAATAACCGAATACGGAAAAGAGCGTGGCATTTCAAACGTAAATAATTATGACGACTTCAGGCAAGCCATTCCTATCCGCGATTATGAGCAGCTGCGACCTTATATCGAAAAGATCAAAGAGGGAAAGCACAATGTTTTATGGAAAGGGCGACCCATTTACCTGGCCAAGACGTCGGGTACCACCAGCGGCGTAAAATACATTCCGATCTCAAAGGACTCCATTCCCAACCATATAAATACTGCCCGTAATGCGCTGCTCTGTTATATGGCCGAAACAGGCAAATCGAAGTTCGCAAATGGGAAAATGATTTTTCTTTCGGGCTCACCGGAACTGGAGAGAGTGGGAGGTATTCCAACGGGCAGGTTAAGCGGAATTGTAAATCATCACGTCCCGAGTTATCTTCGAAAAAATCAACTTCCTTCTTATTCTACAAATTGCATTGAGGACTGGGAAACAAAACTTGACAAGATCGTTGAAGAAACAATTGCACAGGATATGACGTTGATTAGTGGCATTCCACCATGGGTTCAGATGTATTTTGACAGGTTAATTGAAAAAACAGGAAAAAAGGTCGGCGAGATTTTCCCTAGTTTCTCATTGATGGTTTATGGCGGCGTCAATTTTGAGCCTTACAAAGCCAAATTGTTTGAGAGTATCGGGCAAAAAATTGATTCCATTGAAACCTTTCCTGCATCGGAGGGATTTATTGCTTTCCAGGATTCACAACAAGAAGAAGGACTCTTGCTGAATACTAACAGCGGAATTTTTTTTGAATTTGTCCCCGCGGATGAAATCTTTAAGGAAAACCCTATTCGACTTCAATTGAAAGACGTAAGGATAGGCGAAAATTATGCCTTGATCATCAACAATAATGCGGGATTGTGGGCCTATAATATCGGCGATACGGTGAAGTTTGTTTCTACTGAGCCATATCGACTCGTTGTCACGGGCCGGGTTAAACACTTCATTTCCGCTTTTGGTGAACATGTAATCGGCGAGGAAGTAGAACAGGCATTGATGAAAACGGCAAATGAAGAACGGGTGCATATTACAGAATTTACAGTAGCACCGATGGTTGAGGATATAGATGGAAAAAGCTATCATGAATGGTTTATTGAGTTTGAAAATAAACCAGCCGATATGTCTGAGTTTATTAAGAAACTTGATGCCCGCATGAGGCAAAGAAATATTTACTATGATGACCTTGTCTCGGGAAATATTCTTCAGCCGTTGAAAATAAGATTGGTTCGTAAAAATGGTTTTATTGATTACATGAAATCAATTGGTAAATTAGGCGGGCAAAATAAAGTGCCCCGCCTGAGTAATGACAGAAAGATTGCCGATGAGTTAATGAAGTGGGCGGAAAATTAAACGTGATTATTAAATTGCTTAATGGCTAAATTGCTACCTGTTGACACCGACGAACAAACAACAGAGAGCCAAGCAACGTAGCCATTTAACAATAACCGACTAATGACTACTGATTTCAACACAAGACGAATTGCCATTTTTGGGTCCACGGGCTCTATTGGGGCCCAAACGCTGGAAGTAATAGAAGCTAATCCTGATAAATTTTCGGTTGAAATTCTTACGGCGCATAATAACCATGAACTGCTCACGGAACAAGCATTAAGATTCAATCCCAATGTTGTAGTAATTGGAGATGAGAGCAAGTATTCGCAGGTGAAAGACGCGTTAAGTGCCACAGATATAAAAGTATTTGCCGGGGAAAAGGCATTGGAGGAAGTGGCGGCCATGGATTATTACGATCTAATGGTAGCGGCCATTGTTGGTTACGCCGGGCTGAAGCCCACTCTTCAAGCAATTGGTAATGGTAAAACAGTTGCTCTGGCCAATAAAGAAACATTGGTGGTGGCCGGAGACATTGTAATACAAAAAGCAGTGGAGAACAGAGTGCCTATTATTCCTGTTGATTCAGAGCATTCAGCCATATTTCAATGCCTCGTGGGAGAAACAAGGAATAGAATTGAAAAAGTAATTCTCACGGCCTCGGGAGGTCCGTTTTTGGGACGCAAACCAAATTACCTGGTCAACGTAAAGAGAGAGCATGCCTTGCAACATCCAAACTGGAGTATGGGAGCAAAGATTACTATCGATTCTGCCACGCTCATGAATAAAGGGCTGGAGATGATTGAAGCAAAATGGTTATTTAATCTCACGCCTGACCAAATTCAAGTTCTCATACACCCACAGAGCATCATTCACAGTATGGTGCAGTTTGAAGACGGGAGCATTAAAGCACAAATGGGTTTGCCTGACATGAAACTGCCAATCCAGTACGCCCTCTCATTTCCTAAGCGTATCGCCAGTAAGTTTCCGCGATATGATTTCAAAAAAACAAGCACTCTCACATTTGAAGAGCCTGATATAAGGACGTTTCGCAACCTTGCTCTTGCAAAAGACGCTCTCAATAAAGGAGGTAACCTGCCTTGCGTCATGAATGCAGCTAATGAGTTGGCTGTTTATGCTTTTCTGCGCAACCGCATTGGTTTTTTGGATATCACCGACGTGATTGAACGCACCATGGACAAAGTTTCGTTTATCGATAATCCTACTTTGGATGAATATTTTGAAAGCGACGGCGAGGCCAGGAACTACGCTGCGGATATAATGCATTTATAAAACCCTCTGTCTCTCTAAAGGGAGGACTTAGGCACATCAATCCTTGCGTATCTGAATGCCGTTTCATTGAATCACAAAAGGGATGTCGCCTTTAATTGAATGATGTTATAAAATATTGATAAAGGATTAGTAGGTAAGTATTATTTAATGGATATTTGCGGCTATTGTTAATTTTAAATGGTCCGCCTCAGGCGGATTTGGGGTGTTATGAACTTATTAGCTATTAACTGGTCTCAGGTTGGATTACAAGCCGGGCAATTATTACTGGCTTTATCGATATTGATCATCCTGCATGAATTTGGCCATTATATCACTGCAAGGTGGTTTAGATGCCGCGTGGAAAAATTCTTCTTGTTTTTTGATCCGTGGTTCGCGCTGGTAAAAAAGAAAATCGGCGATACAGTGTATGGAATAGGGTGGCTGCCATTGGGTGGATATGTGAAAATTGCAGGAATGATTGATGAGAGCATGGATAAGGAGCAAATGAAACAACCACCAAAACCATGGGAGTTTAGAAGCAAGCCGGCGTGGCAGCGACTAATTATTATGCTCGGCGGCATTATTATGAACGTGCTCGTTGCATTCATAATCTATGCTTTCATACTGATGATTTGGGGGGAAAGAAAAATTCCGACCGCGTCGATGAAATACGGAGTTCATGTAGTGGACAGCACCTTATATAAGATGGGAATTCGCAACGGGGATAAAATTCTTTCCGTTGATGGTGAACCGATAGAAGACTATGATAAACTTCGCCGAAAAATTTTGTTAGGAAACAGGATGACGATTGAGCGGGATGGGAAAATTGTCGAATTGAATTTGCCAATTGACTTGATCGGACAATTGGTTGAAAACAGAAATAAAAATGCTAGCGGATTTGTTGAGCCAAGAATTCCGGCGGTTGCATTCGTAGTTGCTGATACTACCAGGATTTACCGAGCGGGCTTACGCAAGAATGATCAGATTATTGCTGTAGACTCAAATAAGGTTCAATATTTTGACGAATTGCAAAATCAGTTATCGGCGAATAAAAATAAAACCGTGTTGCTGGGCGTATTGAGAAATGGGCAGGAATTGCATTTCCCCGCGCAGGTAGACAGTGGTGGTAAACTTGGGTTTTACCCTTATGGCGTGGGCGACTTTGAGCAAATGGATAGCCTCGGGTGGTTGAAATTAAACACAACCAAATATGCATTTTTTGCTGCATTTCCGGCGGGAGTTAGAAGGGCCGGTGAAGAGCTTTCTTTTTATGTTGATCAGTTCAAAAAAATTCTCAATCCGAAAACCGGAGGATACAAAGGTCTCGGCGGTTTTAAAGCCATAGGCTCGATTTTTCCCAAATATGAATGGAGATGGGAAGCATTCTGGACGATCACAGCATTTTTATCGATTGTCCTTGCCTTTATGAATTTATTGCCAATACCGGCCTTAGACGGGGGCCATGTCATGTTCACTTTATACGAAATAATAACACGGCGAAGGCCAAGTGATAAGTTTTTAGAATATGCTCAAATGGTCGGTATGGTCTTATTATTGGGTTTGATGTTGTACGCCAATGGCAATGATTGGTTCGGTTGGGGCAAATAGTTTGCAATTCATTTAAAGATTGATTCCAATCTTCTTCATCAGCAGTGAAGCATTCATACTGCGGCAAATACCCTCTTTCAATTTGTAATCAAAAAAGAGTTCATCTCCCTTTACCTGCACATCAAAATGATAATTGTGTATGCGCCCCGGAAACTGCTCCGCCAGTTGGGTAAGTTCGAGATCGTGCGTGGCTACAACGGTGGTAGCTTGCTCTTTAACCAGTTGTTTGAGCAATGCTTCTGAGCCCATGTGTCTGTCTGCCGAATTGGTGCCCCGCAGTATTTCATCGAGAAGCAGGAAAACCTTTTCATGTTTGTTGACTGCTTCAATGATCCGTTTTAATTTTTTCAGTTCAGCATAAAATGTAGATGTATTTTCTTCTAAATTATCGTTCACTCTCATGCTGCTAATCAACTTGGAATGGGAGACCGTGAATTGGCTCGCACAAACAGGAGATCCCATCATGGCCAGCACGATATTAATTCCAGCGCTTCGTAAAAAGTGCTCTTACCTGCCATATTGGAGCCGGTAATCAAACTGAGTGGTGCCTCTCCTGTCGCCGCGAACGAATTGGGTACTCGTTTTTCAATGGGTATTAATGGATGCCCCATGTCTTTGGCCATAAATACACCGCGTTCCATAGTCACTTCAGGGAAACACCAGGCCGGATGGTTGAAGTTAACAGTGCCAAGGGTCACCAATGCTTCCATTTCAGCGAGCGAGTTGAACCATTTGCCTATTTCTTTCTGTTTGCCTGCTTTCCATTTTATAAGCGCTATTATCTGCTGCAGGTCCCACAACAAAAAAAGGTTAAGGGGTATATATACGAGGGGATTATATCTATAGTCCAGTCGTTCCAGGATTTTTTTCAACTGCCGGATCGAGCCTGAGGTCTTTTCGGATCCGGCGTTCATATTTTCTTTTAGCGATTGTAATAATTCAGCTTTCGTCTCTAGATTTTCTATCCAGGTCACTCCTTGATAGAGCGTGTCCAATTCCGGTACGATTTTATTTAACAGCACATAATGAGGCATCACATATTTCGAGATGCTAAAAGCGATTGCAAAAAACAACAACAGCAGAGGATAAAAAAGCGACGACGAAATAACCGAAAATAGATACAACACGAAGACCCCTATTGCCACAGCAGGAAAAATAAAACGGATCATTTTCCAAGCTGGCTTTGTTGAAAATCTATTCTCCTGCCGCACCCATTTCATTACTTTTTGTTCAGAGTCAATGGTCAGAGGATTTGATTTTCCGTGTGCTCTGAAATCTTGGAGGGAAAAAATATTTCCTGCCAGTTCCCTTGCCGCTTCCTGTCGTTTCGTAATAATGGCAGGTTCTGCAGCCTGTAACATCCATTCCGCGAGCAATTGAGCTCCCTGTTCAGAATGGGTACGGTTGATATATTGGAAAAGAGATGCTTTTCCAAACAGATCCAGGTCATTTGAATAGGCGTGATGTTCTGACTGGAAGGACTGCCCTGTTGGCCTGTGAATAAAATGATGGTTAAATATGTGTAGTTCTTCCTCGTTGATCTCTTTCAGTCTTTTAATATTTTCAATTTTTTCCTTATTGTTAATATCACACAGTACAAAAAAAATAAACAGCGCGGCAAATAGACTAGATCCTGTGAATGCGAACATCCATCCAACCGGCCATAATTGCCACAATACGATTCCTGCCCCCGCAAATGAAAAAAAACGCGACCATCCCAGCCATTTTTTTTGTTTTAAAAGTTTTTCCAATTGGATGTTTAATGATTCAAGGCGTTGTTGATAAGACTGTACTGGATCGGGGTATTGCATGCATTAAAACTAATTCATTCTTGTTAGGAGATTGTTGCAAATTATGATTTAAAAGTCATGGTCATTAAAGGCGTTTAAGTAATCGAGTATGAGAATAGTCTGACCGTGAAAATTAAGTACATTTGTAGTTGGTTAAAAAAAAGAAATCAGAATCCGGGGGCGCTTGGTTTTGACAGCGTAGATCTTTGAAAGTGTAAGCATGCCGGGCGTTGCGTAATTAGCCCGATAATCTGAATACGAAAACTATAAATGGCAATACACAACTTGCCATGGCTGCTTAATTAGTAATTAGGTAGTCATCATGGCCGAGTGAGAAGGCAGTCCTGTTGCCAGCTCCTCCGCCCAATCAACAATAAAACAGGATGCTGCTGCCAAAGGCTGTGCTGGCAGCAAAAGACGATGCAGCTAAGGAATTGATCGGTTGTTTGTTTTTATCTACCGAAGCATTAGCAGAGGTGGATCCAGCCAGTTCCCGAAACCCCAAAACAAAATAAGCATGTAGAAAGCTTTTGAAGAATATGTTTGGACACGAGTTCGATTCTCGTCGCCTCCACGATAGCCGGTCCCGACGCGGCGAAGCCGGTCGGGATACTGAGCGTTAGCGTCAGCATTCGATTCCGGTCGCCTCCACAATATACGAGCCATGACGCTGCAACGCAGGTCACGGTGCCGACTCCAGCGTCGGCATTCGATTCTCGTCGCCTCCACTTTATATTATTATTGCTGACCTATTAAATTATCTCAACGCTTCTCTGCACAAAGGCTGTAAGGTCCGCGCCCTTTAACATATCCTGTGCCAACAGGGCAAGGTCAAATGCTTGCCTTGCCATTTGTGTTTGTTGTGATTCTTCCGCCTGTAAGATCTTTGCAATTAATTTATGATTTGCATTGATGGATACTTTATAAGTGTCGGGCACAGACCCGTAGAAGTTTAGGCCACCACTCACCTTAGACATGTCCTTCATCCGGCGCATCCACTCTTCTATAGTGATGGTGACCGGCATTACCTCAGCAGATTGATTTGCGACTTCCACTTTCATATTCGGATTGCTAATCGCTTTATCGAATATCTCCTTTAATTCTTTTATTTCATCTTCTGACAATTGATGTTTTGGAAGATCTTCTTTTTCTATTAGTTTCTCCAGCACATCAGCATCAACTCTCTTCAATGAAGTTTTCTCCAGCTTCATTTCGAGGTGATGGATGAAATGAACATCAATGGGTGAATTCATGAGCAGCACATCGTATCCTTTGTTATTGGCGGACTGTACGTAGCTGTGCTGGCGGTCTGAGTCGAAACTGTAGAGATATACAAGATTCTCGTTCTTATCCGTTTGGAACTCTTTCACTTTGGCTCTATACTCTTCAAGTGTATAATTTTCGTTTTTCGTATTCGTCAGTAGTATGAATTCTTTAGCCTTTTCGTAAAACTTCTCATCCGAGATAGCCCCGAATTTTACAAACAAGCCTATATCGTTCCACTTGTCTTCATATCCCTTTCTGTCTTTATTAAATAGTTCATGAAGCTTATCAGCCACTTTTCTCGAAATATAGCTATTGATTTTTTTTACGTTGCTATCGGACTGCAAAAAAGAACGGCTGACGTTCAATGGAATATCGGGAGAATCAATTACACCGTGAAGCAGCATTAAAAACTCCGGAACGATATCTTTTACCTCATCCGTTATGAACACCTGTCTGCTGAAAAGCTTGATCTTATTCTTTTGAATTTCAAAATCATTTTTCAGTTTAGGAAAATATAATACTCCCGTAAGATGAAACGGGTAGTCAACATTGAGATGTATCCAGAACAAGGGCTCCTCAGAAAAAGGATATAATTCACGATAAAAATCAAGATAATCTTCGTCTTTTAGGTCAGTGGGAGCTTTCGTCCAGATTGGGTTCGTATTGTTAATAATGTTGTCAACTTCAATGGTCTTGTATTTGGGCTGGCCCTTTTCATCGTCTCCATCCGGTTGGGATTCCTTCCTTGTCCCAAATTGTACAGGTACAGGTAAGAATTTCGCATACTTATTCAATATCTCGGCGATGCGGTGCTCTTGTAAAAATTCTTCTGACTCTGCATTAAGATATAGAATAACATCTGTTCCTCTTTGTGTTCGATTGCCTTCTGTGATCTCAAACGCTGTACTGCCATCGCAAATCCACCTTGCCGGTTCGGCATTTTCCTGGTAAGAAAGTGTTTGGATCTCTACTTTGTCAGCCACCATGAAAGAAGAGTAAAACCCAAGGCCAAAACGACCGATTATCTCATTGGCATCCCTGGCTTCTTTAAATTTCTCCAGGAATTCAGTAGCGCCTGAAAAGGCTATCTGGTTGATATATTTCTTGATCTCCTCGGCCGTCATTCCGATGCCATTGTCTGAGACCGTAATGGTTTTTGCCTTTGCATCCACTGTTATATTCGCTTTCAGGTCGCCCAGCTCCCTGTTATACTGACCTGCAGAACTGAGCCTTTTGATTTTCTGAGTAGCGTCAACAGCATTACTTACGAGCTCTCTTAAAAAGATCTCATGGTCTGAATACAGGAATTTTTTAATAATTGGGAATATATTCTCTGTATTGATGGAAATAGTTCCTTGTTCTTGAATCATGGAAATAGTTTTTGAGTTAAGCCCGGAACAGCAAGCTGTGTTCCAAAAACAGGAAAATAGTCAGAATGACAGACCGCGGATTTCAATTTTCTTCAGGAAGCTGCCTGAAAAGATCATTAGTTAGTCTTCTGTTTAACCGGTTAATGATGCTATCCAACGGACTCTTTTGTTTAACTCTCTCCAGCATACGATTTCTTGCCCTGTCTGAAATGACCCAATTCATGGATATATTTTCAATAGTGTCTTTTCTGTATAGGTTAAAAATTAAATAGCTGTTTCTTTCCTTATGAAGCTCCTTGAGATAATTGATCAACCTTGCATCATTTACACTTGTCTGGCTATTATAACTTCCTGCCAGGGTGAGCAGGGGAGTAGCCAGGTCATTTAAAGTAGGATGGATTTTACCTGACCCGTCAGAAGGTGAATAGGGTGTATTAGAAAGATGTAACACGTAAAACTGGAGTTTTTTCACAGTCTTTGAAAGCCTATCTGTGGAATCATTGGCAATGCGGTTTAATTCGAGTAACATTTCATGTACTACGCCTGCGCCCGAGTTATCAAAATAGCCTCCATCGACAAAATAACTATCGCCAAGTTTTCCGCCGGGGCTCATGTAAGGAAAACGGGCACCCAACACCATGGCTGTGCTTATTCTCATGCTATGACCTGGCGGCACCAGGTTTAATGCATCTATTCTTTTCCCAAATATTCGGCTGGTATCAATGTATGTTGTGTCCGTTGATCCCAGTGATTTTCTACGAGTGATTTTTACATCAGAGCTATCGAAATTGATGGTGCTTACAACACCCGGCCCTCCATCGTTTACCTTTGTTGTATTGATACATAGAGCGGGGAGCATATTCTGATCATTTGGCATGAGGGCGGCAAAATCTCCGCGGATCATTTGCCCCATATATGAATCCTTTTCAGAAGGATTGTCCATCGCAATTTCTAGTGCAGCCGCACGATCACGCCAACCAGGCAGAAAGCCAAAAACGGGTTTTATTATATCCGGTCCAAGTAGCCTGGCTAAGGAATAGGATAAGAAATCATTATCTAGATAGCGTGTGCTCAGCGTGTCTGATTTTAACTTCGGATGAGTTTGTTGAATGCTTACTGCCGCCAAAAAGCTAGTGTTCCCAACGCTACCACCTGACGCGCCGGAAAGACAAAATAGATGATCCAAAAAATAGGATCGATTGGTTGTGTCGGAGTACCGTGTTTGTTCATGCAATCGTCCAAGCACGACTGCTACCCAATAACCGCTTCGCGAAGCACCCCCGTCAGCAATGGTAAAGAAAACAGGATAATGATCCGAAGAGTCGATAGCAGCCCTGTGCCACTTGACCCAATTTTCCAGGTAGCTCCTAAACCCTTGTCTCTTGAGATAGGGCTGTTCAGTTTTTGGCTCAATTGCTTTTAATCGCACCGGATGAATTTCAAAGATGAAGCCGCAGATGACAATTAAAGAAATAACCAGGAAGTTGAAATTGATGTTTTGCTTGTATGAAAGCAGTGCTAGCAGGTTGATAATCCCCAGCAAAATACCAAAAGCAAGGAGAACCAAAGGAAAACTTGAAAGCTCCCTTGCAAAAGGCAGATAATTTATAGCCAGTATGTAGCAAAATAATGCAAGAAAGGAAAGAATATTAAATATGAGAAAAACGGGGCGCTCAAATTCGACATTAAAACCTTCATATGCCCCGGCGAAAGCCCAATTCAAATATTTTTTTCCATAGAAATTAGTTTTGGACTTAGCCCTTCTGCCGTCAGGCCGATTGTCGTACAATGGATGACGCACCATCACCAGGAACAAAAACCCAAGTTGAAAAACAGGCAGAGTATAGAGTAGCACTCCAACTTTCTTATACTGCCACCCGACAACAACAACAATACACGCAACGATAATTAATATTCTGACGATATTCCGGATAAGGTTTAGTCTTTGCCATCTGGCCCGTGTGATGGACGCGGTAAAGGATCGTTCGATGAATGTGTAGAAAGATATATAGATGATAAAATCGAAAATGGCGATGGCCCATGCATAAAAGTTCAATTCATGGTTTACGTCGTCAATCAGAAACACCGCCAACCAAAGGACGAGAAAAATACAAAAACCAAGAAGCCTGGGAAAATGAAACAAAACCCAGGGAGCTTTCTTGTAAAGGTCTTCACGATTATAGGCGATAATACGCGTGGTGTACCACGTGGTAGTAACCCAAAAAATCGTAGCCAGGACCAGGTAAAGACCCGTTGGCCAACTGTTTTTGCCATCAGTGCTTTGGTAAATGATGTCTTTGCCCTGCGAGAGGTTTAGAAAGATAAACAAACCTGCCACCAGGAAAATAATTCCCGGAAAGAAAATATAGGCGGCTTTTAGAAAATAGCTAAACCTGGTGAAAAATGAACTTGGCGAGTTGCCTGCTGGTTGGTTTGGCATATGATTATTAGGCAAAGGATAATGGTTTATTGTCGCCTAATCAGAAGTCACCCATTATCGAGAATCCACGTCCGCTCCTGTCAATTAAGAACGGTTGCGATGATAAAAATAATATTTTGTTACGGTTATTAAATCTTCCAATCCACAATTTCATTAACCCATTCAGTCCTATAAGGAGCAGAGATTTTAATATAATTATCCGTGTATCCTTCCATCATTCCGCTTTTGTCATGCGCCTCAAATAATACCTTTCGTGTTTGCCCAGCGTGCTGTTGTGTAAAGTATTGCATCTTCATATAAGAAAGATTGCGAAGTGTTTTATTTCGTTCATGGCGCACGTTCATTCGAACAACTGGCTTGATGGACAAGGCATGAGTATTATCTCTTTCCGAATAGGTGAATACATGCAGGTAAGAAATGTCAAGTGAATGGAGAAAATCAAAGGTTTCTTTGAAGTCTTCATTGGTTTCAGACGGGAAGCCAACAATTATATCTACCCCCATAGCGCAATGAGGCATCAGGGATTTGATGAGACGAACGCGGTCACCGTATAACTCTTTTTTATATCTTCTTCTCATTAAGCCTAAGATTCGGTTACTGCCGCTCTGCAATGGTATATGGAAATGCGGCATGAATTTATCGCTGTTGGCAACAAACTCGATGATATCATTAGTGAGCAGGTTGGGTTCAATAGAAGAAATTCGATAGCGTTGAATACCCTGAACTCTGTCGAGCTCTTTTATAAGGTCAAAAAAATTTTCTTTTACTTTTTGGATAGGGTTCTTTAAGCCTCCCCTATCGGGGGAGACCCGATCCCGACCGTGCCTACCGGCAGGCAGGTAGCTATCGGGACTATCGGGATGCAGGGGGCTTCCAAAATCCCCCAGGTTCACCCCGGTGAGCACAATTTCTTTTACTCCATGAGCTGCAAGATGTTCAGCATTTTTTATTACGTGATCTATTGAATCGCTGCGGCTTTTTCCCCTGGCGAGCGGGATCGTGCAAAAAGAACAATTGTAGTTACAACCATCCTGTACTTTTAAAAAAGTTCTGGTCCGATCGTGAATGGAGTATGAGGAATGAAAATCCAATACTTCTTCTATATCACAGCTACAGATTTTTGCAGAATCGCCTTTGCTGAGCTCTTTGATATGCTTTGTGAGGTTAAATTTCTCTGCTGCGCCAAGCACCAGGTCTACCCCGGGAATTTCAGAAATTTCTTTCGGTTTCAATTGTGCGTAACAGCCGGTGACCACAACCAAACTCTCCGGCGATTTGCGCTGGATGCGACGAACTAGTTGCCGGCATTCTTTATCGGCATTATCAGTAACCGAGCAAGTATTAATCACATAGACATCGGCCAGGTCATCGAATTCCTTTTTTTCAAAACCTTCCTTTTCGAGCATTCTTGACAGGGTGGAGGTTTCTGAAAAATTGAGCTTACAACCCAGGGTATGAAAGGCTACTGTCCTTGCTTCTGCCATAGGGCTGCAAAGATAACAAATACGGGAGTGTAGGAGTATAAAGTAGTTGGATAATAGCTATTGGGATAATGCTGGTCGTGTGCTTGATAGGTCAGCTAGATAAAATCGTTTATACTTGTAATGAAAATTTTTTATGAAAAGGACTGTTCTTTTCGTGTTGGTACTGGTGGCTGCATTAGGTTTCTATTTTATAAAACGGTGTAAAAACACCGCGTCAAATCTTAGTGTTTCGCAACGGAATGTCAATCGGGACAGGGGTTTTGACAGGCGGGTTTCCTATCTGCAATATAGCGACCACGCAAAGTGTCGCATGGAATGCAGGCATATCTCTGAGCAGGAGGTGGAGGAAACGATGCAAGAGGGGAAAATTAATTATAAGAAGAGCGAGATCCGCAATTCTCGCTGTCCCAGGTATGCCATCGAAGAAATAACAAAGGATGACCAGCACATCAGAGTTGTTTTTGCACAATGCAATGACTATACTGAAGTAGTGACTGTAATAGATCTCGACACAGAATGGACATGTCACTGCCCGGGTGATGATAACAAATATAAAAACCGGAATTGATGCGCTATGTAGTAAAGCCGTTGCAATGGATCTATTGCGTATGGGCCTTCGCCTGGTTTGTAACACTCATGTTAATTCTTTTTCCATTTGTCCTGATCGCTTCATTTCTGGGGCGAATTCGCGGAGGGAATGCAATTTTCACGATCTGTATGTTGTGGGCAGATCTTTGGTTTCCACTTGTCCTTGTCTTTCCAAAGAAAATATACGAAGCTCCGCACAACAAAACAAAGCCGTACATTTTTGTCGCCAACCATACTTCCTTGCTGGATGCAGCCTTGCTGCCAAAAGCATTTCGGCAGCCTTTGCGGCCGTTGGGCAAAGTGGAAATGAGTAAGATCCCGCTATTCGGATACATTTACAGAAAGGCAATTGTTACCGTGGATCGCAGTAATGCAGTTGACAGAGCGCACAGTGTTCGCATTCTTAAATCAATAATTGGTAAAAACATCTCGGTTCTTTTTTTCCCTGAGGGCACTTATAATCAAACCGATCAACCTTTAAAAGAGTTTTATAGTGGCGCCTTTCGTGTGGCGATTGAAACACAAACTGCCATTAAACCAGTTTTGTTTCTGGATGCTTATGACCGGCTTCGCTACCAGGACCCCTTTACCTTCAACCCCGGAAGATGTCGAATCGTTTTTCTTGACGCAATTTCAGTGGCAAGTTTGCAATTGAAGGATGCAGAAACCCTGAAAGAAAAAGTTTTCAAAATAATGGAGGGGAAGTTGCGTGAGCATAATGCGAGCTGGATATCCCCAAAAGGGTAGTAAGGGATTCTGTATTTATCTTCACTTACTTTTTATGAATGGAGAAGACCTGCAAAAAGATATTAATCACAGTGCCCTCTCAGGGGGCGCGGGTATGTATGCCGAGATCATCATACCTCTTGCCCTTCCAAAAAATTATACATGGTTGATTCCTGAGCATTTGCTTGATTCAGTCAGGCAAGGTTGTCGTGTAGAAGTGAATCTCGGCAAGAATAAAAAATATGCAGGCATTGTGAAAAGAATTCACAATGAAAAGCCGGAGTTTTTCGAGCCAAAAGAAATTCTGAATGTTCTCGACTCGGAGTCCGTAGTATTTCACGAGCAACTACAATTGTGGGAGTGGATGGCTTCATACTATATGTGCAGCGAAGGGGAGGTAATGGCCGCCGCACTTCCTGCTCATTTCAAATTATCCAGCGAGACAATTCTGATTTTTAATGAAGAATACGGAGAGGATTTTTCGGCCTTAGATCATGATGAATATTTGGTAGCGGAGGCATTGTTGATTAAAAAGGAGTTGAAGTTGGCAGAAGTGCAACAAATACTGGATTCAAATCATGTTTACCCTGTCATCAATCGGCTCATTGGAAAGAAGGTTTGTTTTGTGTGGGAGGCTTTGAAGCAAGGCTATGCTCCTAAAAAAGAAATTTATGTATTGCTGAATCCGGAATATAACAATGAAGAGAAGCTTTCGGATCTGTTGAACAACTGGACAAGAGCTCCTAAACAAATGGAATTGTTGCTGGCCTATTTGCATTTAATAAAAACGACAGGTGAAGTAACGAAATCAGAGTTACTCAAAAAGTCAGGCGCCTCAGATGCCCAGCTGAAAGGATTGGTTGAAAAAAATATTCTTATCACTGAAAAAAGAAGCGTCGACCGTCTTCAATACCTTCCTAAAAATATCCACGTCGATTTCGACTTATCGCTACGTCAACAGGAAGCATTGGAAAAGATAGAAAAATCGTTTGCCGACAAACCGGTTTGTCTGCTGCACGGAGTTACTTCCAGCGGGAAAACGCAGGTTTATATTAAACTTATTGAACAATACATACTGCAAGCCAGGCAGGTGCTCTACATGCTACCAGAAATTGCGCTCACTTCACAAATCATCCGCCGGTTGAAAAGACATTTTGGTGGCTACATTGGTGTTTACCATTCTAAGTTCAGCCAGAATGAGAGAGTAGAGATCTGGAATAAGGTAAGGAATGGAGAGCTGAAAGTTGTGCTNGGGGCCAGATCGTCCGTCTTTCTTCCCTACAACAACCTGGGACTAATTATTTGCGACGAAGAATACGACACTTCTTTCAAGCAACAGGATCCGTCGCCTCGTTATAATGGCCGTGATGCGGCGATTTATTTTGCTTCACTTTTTCGGGGTGCCAATGTTTTGCTTGGAAGCGCCACACCGTCGTTGGAGAGCTACCATAATGCAGCCACCGGAAAATATGGATTGGTGGAGCTCATGCAACGGTATGGTGATATTCGTTTGCCACTCATTGAAATTACTGACACCAAGAAAATTATTAACAAGGATAAGTCCAAAGTGACTCTCTCACCACAGCTGATTGAAGAAATAAAAACGACCGTTGAAAGAAATAAGCAGGTGATTCTCTTTCAAAACCGGCGAGGTTACTCTCCTTACCAGGTTTGTATGGTTTGCGGGTGGATACCACAGTGTAAATACTGCGATGTGTCATTGACGTACCACAAGCATTCCAATAAGCTCATTTGTCACTATTGCGGAACTACCTATCCGCCCTTGACAACTTGTGCAGCTTGTGGCAATCATAACTTTATGCAACGAAATTTTGGGACGGAGAAAATCGAAGAACGCCTACTCGAGGAATTCCCAAATTTCAAAATTGCGCGGATGGATGTAGATGCGGTTCGCGGCAAAAATGCCCACGACGTGTTGATTCAGCAATTTGAGCAACATCGAATTGACGTTTTAGTCGGAACACAGATGGTAGTAAAAGGGCTGGACTTCGATAATGTTGACCTGGTTGGCGTTCTCGATGCGGACGGGTTATTGCATTTTGCAGATTTCCGCGTAAATGAAAGGGCCTTTCAACTGATGGAGCAGGTGAGTGGTCGAGCGGGACGTAAGGAAGCAACAGGAAAGGTGATCATTCAGACTATTCAACCACAACATCCCCTTTTGCAAATCATTCAAAGGCACGACTACAAGTCCATGTATGATGCGGAAATTGAGAGCCGTAAACAATTTTTTTATCCCCCGTTTTCACGTCTTGTTCATTTGACTTTTAAACACAAGATGAAAGATATAGTGGAGAGAGGAGCAAACCAGTTTGCAAACAGCTTGAGAAATAAATATGGATCTTATATTGTGGGCCCCGCTGAGCCAGTGGTCAACCGGATTCGTAACCTTTACTTAATGGAAATGTTGTTAAAACTTCCAAGAGACACCCGGCTAATCAGCCAATGTAAACAGGATATCCTTCACCAGATTGCGGTTTTACGCAACGAAAGAAGTTTTAAGTCTGTTGTGATCGTCCCGGATGTGGATGTGCTTTAGTAAAAAGTTATGAGTTAAGAGTTACGGGTTATCAGTTTTTTCATTTCCTTATACTCATAAACAAAAAAACCCTTCGTGTTTTCTTTTGACGCAGCCCACATCGCCCTGGCAACGTCTCTCGCTTGAATCGGATGATATTTTGAAGGGAGCAAAAAAGAAAATGCTTTGATCAAGGGAGTTCCGATTTTTTCTAATGGCCTGGATTCTTTCCGCTCACCTAACAACATAGAGGGACGCATTATGTGGACGCTTTCTATTTGAAGTTTCTTTACTTCATCTTCAACGTCTCCCTTTAGGTTCAGGTAAAAATTCCCACTTTTACTATTTGCACCGACAGCAGACACCAGCACGAAGATTTTACATCCGGTCATTTTGCAAAACCTTGCCGCGTGTACTGGAATGTCATAATCCACCTTTCGGTAAGCTTCTTTATCGCCCCTTACTTTTCTTTGAGTAGTACCCACAGCACAGAGAACGGCATCGCTGTTATCGAGCGCAACCAGCAATGAATCATTGTCATTAAAGTCAACCAGTTTTTTTTCAAGCTTTGCATGTTCCCTGTCGAAAGGACGGCGAACAAGGACCTTCACTGTTTCAAAATAACTATCCTCCAATAACAGGTTCAGCAGTTCACCACCGACCAATCCTGTAGCTCCAATTATCGTCGCTATTTTTGCACTCATGATTTTAATGTTATTTTGCCAAAAAGGGGATACAAAGTCTGCAAATATTCAAGATGAACGCAAAGATAGTTTAGCGCGTCGTGTTCGTTGTGTTTCGTTGTGTTCTTAGTGTCCAGTGCCAACAAATGCAAATCCAGGAAAACTTCTCTCTCAAGCATTATAACACTTTTAGCATTGATGCAAAGGCACGATATTTTTCAGTTTTTTCAAATGTTGCACAACTCACGGAACTCACCACTCACCACTCACGACTCAGGCACTTCATTCTCGGGGGCGGCAGCAATATTCTTTTCACCAAGGATTTCGACGGTCTGGTTTTGAAAAATGACATTAAAGGAATTGAAATAATAAAAGAGGATAGCGATCATGTATATGTAAAAGCAGGGGCGGGCGAGAACTGGCATCAGTTTGTCATGCATTGTATTCAAAATAATTGGGCTGGCATTGAAAATCTTTCCTTAATTCCCGGAAGCGTAGGAGCAACACCGATACAAAATATCGGCGCGTATGGAGTTGAAATCAAAAAAGCCTTTCACGAGTTAAAGGCATTTCACCTTCACGAAAAAGTGAACTACACATTTGGTCCAAAAGACTGTCAGTTCGGATACCGCGACAGTATTTTTAAACACAAATACAAGGACCAGTTTGTGATTCTGCATGTAACTTATCGGCTTGACAAGATCCCACAATACAACACGAGTTACGGAGCGGTGGAACAGGAGTTAGAAAAAATGGGAGTAAAAGAACTTAGTATTGCGAGTATTTCCCAGGCCGTCATTAATATTCGCACTTCCAAATTGCCTGACCCTGCAGTGATTGGAAATGCCGGTAGCTTTTTTAAGAATCCTTCAATCGGGAAAGCAAAGTTTGACCATTTAAAATCGATATTTCCAAATATTCCGGGCTATCAAAACCACGACGGGACGACGAAACTCGCAGCCGGCTGGCTTATTGAGCAATGCGGATGGAAAGGTTACCGCAAGGGGGACGCCGGATGCCACGAAAAACAAGCACTCGTGTTGGTGAATTACGGCAATGCCCGGGGAGAAGAAATCTATAATTTAAGTGAAGAAATCAAACAAAGCGTACGAAAGAAATTTGGGGTCGAACTGGAGAGAGAGGTGAATTGCCTAATATAATTATTTGGAATGTTAAATGATAAATGTTGAATGTGTAGCTCTATTCCATTTAACATTCATCATTCATCATTCAACATAATCTAAGCTTCTTCATCAAATTCTTCTTCATAATTCCTTCCGAGGTTTAGCATCGAACCCATCAGGTCTTTAAACTCAATTTTTCCTTCGATCACCTTTTTACTAATAAATGAGTAAGCAGCCAAGCCATGCAACACAAATTCCATCAGCAATGCTGTTTCTTTTTCGTTTGCTCCTTTGAAGTATTTTTTTACTACCGATTGCAAGCCATCAACCCGGTATAAGTTTATGATTTTTTCTTCATCCTTAATGTTGAAGAAAAGATTTACGTGATTTCCCTTGTCAAACCAGGCAATAATAGGGCGGTAAGGATTCTCCTCTTTGGCTTCAGTCGTTTTTCTTTTTTTTAGCTGATCAGGATTTGGAAAATACTGGGCAAATTGCGAGCGGAGCGATTTGTCAAGGAGGTTCATGGCTACCTGGTAAGGACCTTCCTGCTCACCTTCGTAGACCAATTCAATTTTGCCCGTAATAGAAGGAATGATGCCGACGAGATCGCTGATCCAAACCTGCGTTTGCTTTTCGTTATTTAGAATTGCCCTTCTCTCCGCGGCACTCATGGCATTTTCAAAAGCAGAAATAGTTAGCCTCGCACTCACGCCGCTCTTCTTGTCTACAAATTCGCTGCCCCTGGCTTCAAACGCCACCTGTTCTATCAATCGCTTTGCAAGGTCACTTACTCTAATCGCAGCTTTTTGTTCCTGGTCAATATCGGCCTCTTGCTCGGTTATGGCTAATGCAGTATCCAGGTCTTTGGGATAATGCGTCAAGATCTGGCTCTCGATGCGGTCCTTTAGCGGAGTAACAATGGCTCCGCGATTTGTATAGTCTTCCGGGTTCGCCGTAAATACAAACAAGATATCCAGCGGCAGCCGCAACTTAAATCCCCTTATCTGGACGTCCCCCTCTTCTAAAATATTGAATAATGCGACTTGTATCCTTGCCTGCAGGTCGGGCAATTCATTTATCACAAAAATCCCCCGATTGCTTTTTGGAATGATTCCATAATGGATCACACGCTCGTCGGCAAAGCTTAATTTTAAGTTTGCGGCTTTTATAGGATCCACATCACCTATGAGGTCAGCGACACTAACATCAGGTGTGGCGAGTTTCTCTGCATAGCGCTCGCTGCGGTGCACCCAATGTATGGGTGTCTCGTCACCATGTTCCGCAATCTGGTCGATGGAGTATTTTGAAATGGGCTTAAGAGGATCATCATTGATCTCGCTACCGGCAATCATCGGTATGTACTCATCGAGCAGGTCGGTCATCTGCCGGGCCATTCTTGTCTTGGCCTGCCCGCGCAAACCCAAAAACAAAATATTGTGTTTACTCAGCAATGCCCTTTCTACATCGGGAATCACGCTGTCCTCATAGCCTATGATACCCGGAAAGGTGTTTTCCCCATTTCTGAGCTTTTGAATAAGGTTTTGTCTCAGCTCTTCTTTAATGCTCCGATGCTGATAGCCACTTGCTTTCAGTTCTCCTAAGGTCTTGATTTTTGATATCTGAACCACGATTTGGGTGGATTTATTGATTAATAGGAAATGAAGTTTCTACGAATTTTTGATTCTCAATCCTTTTGAACTGCAGGCTGATGCTTCCAAAATTTATAAGTAGACCTACCTGCATATTATATGCCTCAAGATAATTTTTCGCCTGTGCAAGGTGTACATTTTCCAATTGAATTATCGCCTTTAGTTCAACCATGATTCTATCTTCAACAAAAAAATCAACTCTTCTTTCACCAATTTGTCGTCCTTTGTAGTAAACTGGCATGCTAAGTTCTCTTGCAAAATGCAATCCAGCTTCTTCCATTTCAATCGCTAATGCTCTTTGATAAATTACTTCTTGAAAACCATTGCCTAAGGAACTGTGGACTTTCATTGATGAGCCAATAATCTTTTCCGTTATTTCCTTGTACTTATAATCCGCCATATTTCTTGTAAATCTTTTAATCTCCCCAAATCATGGTTCCAGGCTTCAATAAACGGTTTTGCGTTTTCCGCTTTCAAAATCTTTAAAGATAAATGCACCCAATTTATCCAACGAGGCGAAGAAAGCCTTACCATTGTTTGTTTCAGTGAATTCCTGCACAAATCGTTGGAGGTATGGATCCGTTGCAATCATAAATGTCGTGATCGGTATTTTTAATTTTTTACACTGAGCGGCTAAATTCAGGCAGCGGCTCGTGATCTTTCTATCCAAACCAAAACTATTTTTATAATAGCGCTTGCCAATTTTCAGACAGGTGGGTTTGCCGTCTGTCACCATAAATATTTGCTTATTCGGATTTTTTCTTCTTCTCAATATGTCCATCGCCAGCTCAACACCGGCAACCGTATTGGTGTGATAAGGGCCAACCTGCAAATAAGGAAGGTCTTTAATCTCAACCGGCCACGCATCATTGCCAAACACTACAATATCCAGGGTATCCTTTGGGTATTTGGTTGTAATTAACTCACTCAATGCCATGGCAACTTTTTTTGCCGGAGTTATTCTGTCTTCTCCATACAAAATCATTGAGTGTGAGATGTCAATCATCAACACGGTTGACGTCTGCGATTTGAAGTCTGTTTCACGAATGGCCAGATCATCTTCCTGCATATTAAAACTTTCAATGCCATGATTGATCTGCGCATTGCGGATCGATTCGGTAAAGTCAATCTGCTCGAGCATGTCGCCGAACTGGAATTGCCTTGTTTCCGGATTTACTTCATCACCCTGGCCAGGCTTGAAAGTATGATGATCACCCTGCTTGGTTTTTTTTAGCTTGCCAAATATTTCTTCAAGACTTCTTTTACGAATGCCTTGCTCTGTTTTAGGGGTAATTTTTATTTGACCGGTTTGTTGCTCTTCAGTGATATATCCTTTTTCCTTTAATTCATCAACAAAATCACCAACGCCATATTCTTCGTCGGTTATTTCATATTCGCGGTCCAGCTGATTAAGCCATTGCAGGGCTTCAGCCACATCGCCGCTGGTATAAGTAAGCAACTGCATAAACACATCCAGAAGTTGCTGGAATTTTGTTTTGCCCTGCTCGTTGGGATCGTATTTGTTAAAATGGTGTCCTATCATGACTCACACACTGTCAGAGCAATTTACAAATTTTATCGCTGCCATTTTTCTTTTAACAACAACTTAAAGTATTATAAGTTTATTTGCGCAGTAGAATTACCGCAGACACCGTTATCCCGGTGGTAAGGATTGATCTTTTGCAGGAATCGCGATATTAATTTGCTCTCGGTAACGGACAATGCTGCGATTGGATGGTCGAAGGTGGCAAATGGGCCTGTTTATGCTACCATTCCTACCGTCAAAGATCAACCAGGTTGTCTCCCCAAATATTGCGAGCTCGTGCCCACCTATTTTTTGCTGGTGTCCTTTCCCTTATTGCTATCCCTGGCGTTAGTTATGATTGTTGGATTTTTGCCCTCGACGGGGGAAACACCGCCTTGGGGTTTTTGTGTATACGCTTTCACAATGTCATCCAGGATCATCAACATGATGTCATTATTTCTCGATTCTAATTCCAGCGTTGAGAAAAGGTCTTCTTTTTCATTCCGGAGATAATTGTAGTAACTTTTTTGCTGTTGCATGTCCTTACTCAATGCTTGTCTCACTTTCTCGGCCAGTTGCATGTTTCCTGCTTTATAACATGCTTCCATGTATAGCATGCCATAAAGGTTATGCGAGCTTTGGCGGCTACTGAGTGAGGCATAAGGTAGATTTTCGCTACTAATCATGCTCTCGCATTTATTCAGCAATTGAAGCGCTACATCTTTTTTGCCGAGGTCCGCATTATTACCAGCTGCCTCCGCAAAGACAGTACGAATGCTCAATCCGTGACGACGATTTTCCTCATCCAGATAGGCTGCCTTCTTACTTCTGTAGACAAATTTTTCCAAAAGATTTTTGGTTGCAAAATCAACATTCATATCGCCTGAAAGACCCACTCTTTGATTGATTACCCATTTATCTTCGGGTCGTTGTATTTTAATTGGAACCAGCCGATAGGTCAGGCCGTCCTTACGCAAGTATTGGCCAAAACCAAGATTGCCATAGGGCGAAGTGAAATAAATGGGCCTCTTCCAATTGTTAGCAGCAATAATATTAAGTATAGCTAAATCATTTTTTTGAATAACAAACCTTCTGCCTTCCTGAATTGGAAATTCGAATTGCATTTGGGGATAGACCGTGTCGGTCGCCTTTACGGTTCCATTTTTCTTCACCAATCCCGTATCCACCGGAATGTAGAAACGCTTTTCCGCGAACGTTGAGGGCCCTTCATCTCTTCCATCTTCATTAAGCGTCGTTTTGCCCATGTCATTTTTCATTACATCATAAAGTGAATAAAAGGTGTCAGGGGATTTTGTGGGATCAGCCTGGTAATATAGATAATCACGATTGTGCCCTTCAATTTGCTCGGGAGTCCAGATGACATCAATGGAATCACTTTCGTTGACCTTATACCGAAGTTGATTTATATACCAATCTATTCCAAGCAAACTATTGTTAATAATGCGTATATCCGGCCGCACACCTTCCACTTCCTGGGCGTACCATAGGGGATAGGTGTCGTTATCGCCGAAGGTGAAAAGGATTGCGTTCTTGTCGCAGCTTTCAAGGTAATTTCTGGCCACATCACTGGCCATATATTTATCACTGCGGTTATGGTCATTCCATTCCTGCTGAGCCATGATAGCCGGGGCCACTAAGCAGATCAAACTGGTTGCAATATTTATTGTTCGTTGATTCTGTCCCGCAGAAGAGACTGCCCGGATAAGGTAAGTCACCCCGGCAGTGAACGCAACGTAAAGTACAGCAATCATGATTGCGGCAGGGAGAGCTTGTTTCGTATGCCAGGAGAAACTCATCAATCCAATAAAGAATGAGAGCACGCCGCCGTAAGTCAGAACGTTTGTGAAAAGCTTCTTTTCTTTTACATGAACCAACCGGAAAAATGCGGGCACGGCTAGTCCTATCCATATGGCAAATGCATAAAAAGAACCGACAAATGCATAATCTCGTTCTCTTGGCTGAGGGCCGGGCATATTCAGATAAAGCCCAATTGCGATGCCAGTCATGAAGAACAGCAAAAAGGTTATCGCCCAGTCTCTTCGATACAAAATAAACTGGTAAACACATCCCAGCATTCCTAAGAGAAATGGGAGCAGGTACAGTTTATTATGCGCTTTGTTATTCGTACTGCTTGAAGGCATCCTGCTTTGATCACCAAGCATCTGGTTATCGATAAGCGAAATGCCAGTGATCCAGTTACCGTCTCTTACATTTCCGAGCCCCTGGAGATCATTTTGCTTGCCCGCAAAATTCCACATGAAATATCGCCAGTACATAACGCCCATCTGGTAGGTGAAAAACCATTGCATGTTATCACTATAACTCGGCGGGTCATACCCAGCAACATTTCCCTGCTGGTCCCGTTGAACAAGATTTAACCAATCGGCATAAAACTGAGCGTGTCCCTGGTCATTGCTGCCGTCCCATATCCTCGGAAATAATTGTTTGTCTTCATCCTGAATTTCAGGAGTTTTTTCTCTCCCAACGGGAATATATTTATCCTTTCCTCTGATATACTTCATTCTGCTTTCTGAAAAGGCTACGTACCCTGGCCTGTCGGGATCCTCTTTGTATTGCGCTTGATAATGTGGTCCATAAATCAGGGGTGCACTTCCATATTGCTCACGACCGAAATAAGAGGCAAGGCTCATGGGGTTATCTACATTGCTCATGTCAATCGCCGGGTTGGCATTGGAGCGAATCAATGTCGTAACATAAGTAGAATACCCAACCAATAAAAATACCAAGCACCAAATGCACAGAGTTAACAAGGATCTTCTTGTTCTCGCTGCCCACCGCAAGCCATACCAGCATAAACAACCTAACAAAATGAAGAAGAAGGCGAAACCCGAGAAGAACGGAAGATTGAAGCTATTGACAAATATGCGATCGAAACTGGCCGACCATCGGGGAATCAAATAGATGAA
>JGI24806J26614_1000003_pt1 | contig 29362 bp, 22 predicted proteins | sample Kansoi200umMDA_FD_26614 | JGI IMG/M metagenome (IMG submission 26614)
CATATGTTACCACCTTGCACGGAACCGACATTACGCTTGTGGGGCGTGATCCCGCTTTTGAACCGGTGATCCGTTTTTCGCTAAATCACAGTAATGCCATAACCTCAGTCTCCGAAAGTCTGAAGAAAGATACTCTGCGCACGTTTAAGATCGACAATAAGATCAATGTCATTCCCAACTTTATCAATATCAAAGATTATGATATTCCCAGGGAGCACTGCGTGAAAAGTCGTTACGCACCGAAGGGTGAAAAAATATTGGTTCACATCAGTAATTTCAGGAAAGTAAAAAGAGTGGAAGATGTGCTTCATGTGTTCGCAAGCGTGCGTGAACAGGTGCCCGCGAAACTAGTGCTGGTGGGCGACGGACCCGAAAAACAATCCATGGAATTACTGGCTAGGCAATTAAATCTGCAACACGATATTATCAACCTCGGTAAAATCCAGGATCCAAGAGACATTTTAAGTGTGGCTGATCTTTTTATTCTTCCGTCTGAGACCGAAAGTTTTGGTCTGGCGGCACTTGAGGCCATGGCTATGAAAGTACCTGTGATAAGTACCGACGGAGGAGGATTGCCAGAAGTAAATATCCAGGGTGAGACTGGATTCCTAAGCAAGGTTGGCGACGTTTCTGACATGTCGGCGAATGCCTTGAAATTGTTAGGTAACGATAAGTTGCTGGAAAAATTCCGCAAAAACGCTTTCGAACAGGCCCGGAAATTCGATATTGAGAAAATCCTGCCTCAATATGAGCGCCTGTACAAACAATTGCTGGTAAAGGAACCTGTTCAATAGGTTTTGTCTTAATGTTAAAAAAGCCTGCCATTAGCTTATTTGCTCGAAAGGGTTTAATTTAGTAGTAGCAACGCGCTGTCTTCAGCAATGGTAAAGATCAGCACACATAATATCGAGATCTCAGTGGAAGTCAAGTACTGGCCTCAGCATAGTATGCCGAAGGAGAACCATTATTTTTTCGTGTACTTCATCACCATCGTCAACAAAAGCGATTTTTCGGTTCAACTCATGAGAAGACACTGGGATATTTTTGACAGTACCGGCGATAAACGTGTTGTGGATGGAGAAGGCGTGGTAGGTGAAACACCGGTGCTTGAACCTGGACAGAAGTTTGAGTACAACAGCGGCTGCAATCTCACCAGCGAAATAGGCCACATGAAAGGTTATTATACTTTGCTCAAACTTATGGACAACAAAGAATTTAGTGTGGATATTCCAAGATTCGAACTCATTGTTCCGGCAAAGTTGAATTAAATAGTTTGCTGTTTACTGATTTGCGGTGTTGCAGTATTTTTCCAATAGTTTCATCGCCATTTCATCTCCTAGTCCATCTGCTTTCTGAAGGTCGGTACACGCGCCTCGTTTATCCTTACTTGCCATTTTTACGGCGGCACGGTTCACGTAAGCAGCGGGATAATCAAATTTTAGTTTAATGGCATAGTCAAGGTCTTTCAGCGCTTCCACGTATTGTTTGTTACCGCCCTTGGCAACTCCGCGATAACAGTAACTGACCGGGTTTTTCGAATTGATTTTTATTGCTGCGTCGAGGTCAACCACTGCATTTGTGTTGTCGTTTATATTGATCCTGGCCGCGGCTCTCGAAATCAAAGCCTCTTCATCGTCCGGGATGCCTTCTATGTAAACATTCCAATCGTTCACTGCGCCTTTAAAATCGCCAATTTCGAATTTACTCTTCGCTCTTAATTTGTATGCTTTGTAATCGAGCTTTAATGCGGGCATGTTACTGATGGCCTCGCTCAGGTCCTTGATAGCATGATTGTATTCCTTGCGTGTAAATCGTACCTCTCCTTTCAAAACCAGCGCTTCTACATGATTTGGCTTCAGGTCAAGCACTGCATCGCAGGTTTCGAGGGCACCTTTGTAATTTTTGCCCTTGTACATCAGAAGCGCCCGGTAATAGAATAGTTCCGGGTCATCGAGTTTTTCCTCTGTAGCCACATAAATGGCAGTATCAATAGCGGCCTTTGCTTCCGTGAAACTATTGTCAAGGTAAAAACCGATGCCCTTTAGTTTGAGCGTTTCATAGTTAAAAGGAGCAATTTTTTCAGCTTTTTCGAGGTCTTTAATGGCTTCCTTGTATTGCCCCATCTTAATTTTTGCAAAAGCTGTCTTATTAAATGCTTCCCAATAGTCCGGCTTTAATTTGACGGCCTTTTTTAACAATACGAGGCCATCTTTATACTTCGCAGAGTCTATGAGAACTGAAGCCTTATTATAGAGCTCTAGGTGGGGCGCAACGCTATCCTTAACCGGCTCCTGCGCCTTGATGGGTGCGGAACACAGCCAAACCGTCAATAGTATTAAACATTTATAAAAGCTTGTTGACAAGTCTCGAAAATAAGGCAGGCAAGCGTTATATTCGCTACCTTTATACAAATATACACAGCCTTATGTTTCCAATCGGGACAATCGTTTTAATAGCCTTTATCGTGTTGACGTTTCTGTTATCGTTCGTCACCGTACAACAAGGCACCATCGCCATCACAACAATTTTTGGCAAGTTCAGCAGGATCCTAAGGCCAGGACTGAATTTTAAAATCCCCTTTATTGAGCGGGTCTTTAAGAAAATCTCGGTTCAGAACAGAAGCGCAGAGCTTGGTTTTCAGGCAGTAACAGTCGATCAGGCGAACGTAAACTTTACCGCCATGTTGTTGTATTCTGTGATCAATAGTGACGAGGAGACGATAAAAAATGTGGCATTTAAATTTGTGGATGAAAGAAACTTCATGCAGGCGCTGGTGCGTTCGGTGGAGGGCAGCGTGAGAGCCTATGTTGCTACCAAACGCCAGGCCGAAGTGCTCATCGTTCGCCGCGAGATTGTTGAGGCGGTGAAGGATCAGCTCGACAAAACACTGGAAGATTGGGGTTATCATCTCATCGATCTCCAGCTTAATGATATAACCTTCGACGAGGAAGTAATGCGTTCGATGGCGAAAGTGGTTGCAAGTAATAACTTAAGGTCCGCCGCGGAAAATGAAGGTCAGGCTTTACTCATCACAAGGACCAAGGCTGCAGAGGCGGAGGGGAATTTTATCAAAATTTCCGCGCAGGCTGAAAAAGATGCGTCGCAGCTTAAAGGGCAGGGTATTGCATTGTTCAGGCAAGAGGTCGCAAAAGGAATGGCAGGCGCCGCCAAGGAAATGGAGACCGCAAATCTCGATTCTTCGCTTATTCTTTTCAGTATGTGGACAGAGGCGGTGAAAAATTTCGCTCAGGAGGGAAAAGGAAATGTCATATTCCTGGATGGTAGTGTTGAAGGCCTGCAAAAAACAATGAAGGACATGATGGCCATAAATCAAATTAATGCAAACAAAAAATAAATACATATCAAATAATGAAGAAAACCGTCTCTACGATCGTATCCGTACTCATTCTTGTACTAACGATTCATTCCCGGGCATTTGCCCAGTCAACAGTTCAGCGTTGCAATACCTATGAAGTAATGGAGGCTGCTTTCGCAGCTGATCCCGCGGCCAGAGCTAATTACGAAAAGAGCCAGAAGATCCTTCAGGATCAACTTGATGAAACACTAAGAGGAAATGACCAGGCTCGTTCGGCCGCGCCAATTTATACTATCCCTGTTGTTTTTCATGTTCTTTACACATATACAACCGGTGTAATTTCTGATCAAACCTGTATCAATGCCCTCAAACTTGTGAACGATGATTATGCCAGGAACAGCCAGGATACTGCAAGCATCTTCACACCATTTAAAAATGGGTACATAGATTCTGAAATTCGTTTTGTGTTGGCGAAAAAAGATCCTCAGGGAAATTGTATCAATGGCATTGTACGTCACTATGACGCCAAAACTTCTTGGTCTCAGGCCGATGCGGTGAATTCGTCATACTATACTTACACCTGGGATCCCACGAAATACCTGAACATCTATATTGTGTCGGAGATCCTTCAAAGTCCCCCGCAACCGGGCAATACGGTGATTGGTTACACTTACAAACCCGGCACCTGGGGAACAGGCAACAGCCATGATGCCATCGTTTACGACAAGGATTTTCTGAGCGTGAACTTTCCTGATCCTGATGCGCGTTCTCTTTCTCATGAGGTTGGTCACTGGCTTAACCTTGCACATACGTTTGGCAACACCAATAATCCAGGCGTTAGCTGTGGTTCATTATCGGGTGGAGATGGTATTTCAGATACACCTGATACCAAGGGAAATTTCAGCACCTGCCCAGCGAGCTCTACAAACACCAATTTCGTCTGCACCTCTCCTAATCCGTCTAATCCCAACGACTATTTCCAGAATGTACAAAACATCATGGATTACGCCAGCTGCCCGCGTAACTTTACTTCAGGCCAAACTGCGGCAATGAGAACTTCGATTGCAGCGGCCGTAAATAATCGCCAGAATTTATGGCAAAACTCTACACTTATCGCTACTAATGTGGCGGGTACAGGTAACTGCGCGCCGGTATCGCAATTCCTTACCCCGACAAACACTTATACCGTTTGTATGGGAAGTTCTCTGACGTTTAAAGATTTTTCTTACAATGGGGCGATAACCTCTTATACATGGCAAGCTGATGATGGCATCATTTCCGCGCCGAATGGATCTTTAACTACCATTACATTCACGGTTGCAGGAGTGTCGAATGTAACGCTGACAGTAAGCAATGCTTATGGGACCAACTCTAAAGTGCGGGCCATTACAGTAATTGACGCTTCGATGGCAATAAACGGCCTCTACATGGAAAGTTTTGAAGCACCGGGCGTGCCTATCGATTGGTCGGTTACCGATGTGTCAAATGATGGTCAAACCTGGGCTCAGACGCCGGCGTCGTCTTATGACGGATTTTATTCGTTCGTTGTGGAAGGTGCCAGTAACCCCCCGAATTCAGTTGACATCCTTGAAATGCCATATATGAACCTTCAAAGTAACCAGGGGAAAAACTTCCTTTTTGCGTACGCATACAGGATGAAGGCATCGTCAACCAGCAACAGCGACCAGCTTCGTATTGAGGGTAGCCTCGATTGCGGATCGACCTGGAACAATGTTTTCACTTTGACCGGTTTTGTTATGAACGCTGGTTCAGGAGGTGTTTCATCTGATCCTTTTTATCCGACTTACCCCGAGTGGAAACTATTCAGTGTTTCAGGACTGAGCGCCTATCAACCATATAAAAACTCTGCAAGTGCTAAGTTCCGGTTCAACTATCTGAGCAGTCCTCTTGGGTATGGTAACAATATGTACATAGATAATGTTTACTTTTTTGATCCTACCGGGGTGAACGAACTTACCAATCATCTGCGTTTTTCAGTTTATCCTAATCCTTCAAATGGCCAGGCAAATGTTGGCTTTACGCTTCACGAACCTTCCGCCGTGCAGGTAACCGTTACCGATGTTCTTGGAAAAGAAGTAACCCGCGTGGCATCCGGAACACTGGAGGCTGGTGATCATGAAATAACATTAAACAAAAACAACGAGTTGCAAAAAGGAATTTATTTTGTGAATCTCGAACACAACGGCGCGAAAATGTCGGCCAAGCTTGTGATCGACTAAAACATTTTAGAACGATTTAATCCCGGTCCATACAGACCGGGATTTTTTTTATCTTGAAACCCGCAATCAGAAAGCGTGCGACCTTTCACGATCTACCCATCTTTCCGAATTTTGTTCCCTTTTGTCCTGGGCATCTTAACGGCTATGCACACAGGATTTGGCTTGCCGGCAATCCCTTTCCTGAGTGCCCTTTTACTTAGTGTTGGTCTTCTTTGTAGTTCGGGAACAACGGGCAAATCAAACAGATATGCCGTGCTGATTTGCGCCGATGCATTTTTATTTCTTTTCGGCCTTTCGATGGTACGTCAAAACGATCAACGCCTTCGTGCCGACCACTATTCAAATTTAGTGCAGGCCGACAGCAGTCATATTTTTAGTTGCCTGGTAAAAGATCTCCCGGTTATTAAAGAACGATCAGTAAAGATTGAAGTAAAAATCCTGCAGGTTAAAAAAGGCGGGAAGTTTTTACCGGCGGAAGGCCGTCTCCTTTTATACCTCGAGCGTTGCGAGAGAAGCCTCGCTTTGCGCCACGGCGACAACTTATTGGTCAATACCAGGCTTAATGCAGTTCCGGGACCCGCGAATCCTTATGAATTTAACTATCGGGATTTTCTTGCGCGGAAACAGATCTTCCATAGTGGTTTTGTAAAATGTGATTCATACAGGAAACTGGAACCTGTAAATAAACTAAATGCTCTTTGGCAGTTCGGGTTGACCTGCCGAGCGGCCATACTGCATGCTTTACGCGACAGTAAACTAACACCCACGAGCTTTGGTATCTGCGCCGCTTTGCTTACAGGTTATGATGATGATATTGAAAAGCCTGTATTGGAAACCTTCGCTCATTCCGGCACACTTCACGTACTATCTGTTTCGGGGTTGCACACCGGGTTGATTTATTTGTTGCTTGACTTTTTATTCAATTTTATTGACCGGAAACGTAAGTATAAAATCGCAAGGATGGTCTTTATTACGATCTTCCTGTGGGGATTCGCTTTGATGACGGGTTTTGCGGCGCCGGTTCTCAGAGCTGTTATCATGTTTAATCTCATGGGTGTGGGCAGGATCTGGTTCAGATCAGACTATCGCCATCATTTGAACATTCTTTTTGCCTCGGCATTTATCATTCTTTGTGCTGATCCTTTACTTATTGAGGATATGGGCTTCCTGCTAAGTTATTGCGCTATGTTTGGGTTGATCTATTTCCAACCGATGTTCAATGAAATATGGAGGCCTGAAAATAAAATCTCCAATTACGCATGGCAGAGTTTTACGGCGTCGCTCTCCGCCACTATAAGCACGCTTCCAATCACACTTTTTTGTTTCAATCAGTTCCCCATCTGGTTCTTCGTTTGTAATCTGGTAGTCGTCCCGCTGAGTTTTGCCGCATTGCTTCTTTCGATTCTGATTGTTATAAAAATAAATTTAGTGGTCCCGGTTGTGAACGTTCTCGTTAAAATTATGCTCAGTTTCACTGCTTTATTTAATTCCCGTGGATTTGGATTCATCGACAACATTCATTTTACTTTTCTGGATGCATGTTTTCTTTGCGCAGTTACTGTTTTGCTTGTGCTTGGTTTTACTCAAAGATCCTATCGGGCAGTGTTGGTCTCAATATTACTGGTCATTTGCTGGCAGGCCACTAATCTACTCGAGGTTTACCGGGTCAAAAAGAGCGACGACCTTACCATTTTTCAGCTGAAAAACAAAAGCGCCTGGGGTGTAAAGACGGGTGGTCGTCTTAACCTTTATATTACCGACCCTTTGAGTTACGCTTTTCACGTAAGACCCTATCACAACAACCTCAGCTACCCGGAACTAAAGGATACCAAAATAAATACGGTCAGATCACAGCAATCATGTTTTCTGTTTGTTACCGAAAGAGGCAAAAGGCCTGCTATTTCGGAGGCGCTCGTGACAACCATTATCCTGTGTAACAATGTCAGGATAACACCAGAAGACCTGCGCCTGTTCCCTAATCTGCGGTTAATAGTGGCCGACGGGTCAAATAACAGGCATACTGTTAAGGTGACAGAGCAAATATGCCGTAAATTTGGGTTTGGATTTTATAGTACTTCAGCTAGAGGTGCGTATCAGGAGGCACTTTAATTTATATGAAACTTAGAATTGGGGATAAAGTAAGGTTTCTCAACGAAACCGGCGAAGGCATCGTTTCCAGGATCAAGGATAAATCGACGGTATTTGTTGAAATGCCGGACGGCTTTGAAATTCCCTTCCCGGTTTCACAACTGGTTGCGATACATACAGAACTGATCGTTGACAAGGACAGGGAAAATATTGAACTGAATCCGGACGCGCACCTTACAGATGCTCTGTACCTTGTGATAGAGCCTGATCACGAACTCCAAAGTCTTGTCAGTGACCTCAAGATATATCTTTTTAATGCGTCGTCATACAACCTGCTTTATACTTATTCGATAAAAGACAATGAGTATTTCCAGGCTATCCGGCATGGCGAAGCCGGACCTTACCAGAAGATCCTGCTCAGGCAGGTGAAGATGCCGTTCTTTAAAGAATACACTTATCACAAGGTTGAATGCCTGCTTTACAAAAATTCATTTTACAGGCCGCAGAGCCCGGTCTCAGAGATTCTTCACATCTCGCCGGAGGTAATAACAAAATTAAAACCGGTGAAGCATGAGGAATTCCGCTACCCCGTGCATGCATTTGTGCTGAAAGATGAGTTTGTGAGGGTTCAGCAAGTGGAAGAGAGTAGTGGCCCTGTAGATATCGAAAAACTCAAGAGTCTCAAAGAATTTAAGAGCGCCGACAAAGTATCCCGTTCACATAGAGAGTACCTGCGGTCACTCGAAAAAGAGGTTGATTTGCATATTGAGGAACTGGTGGATTCCGTTAGCGGCCTTAGCAGTTTTGAAATGCTTAATATCCAGCTGGAGCGTTTTGAAAAGGAACTTGATGAGGCGATGGAGAAAAACATGAAGAAACTCGTTTTTATTCATGGAGTTGGTAACGGTAGGCTCAAGCAGGAGATCACCTCAATTTTGAAAACCACCAGGGGTGTTACTTTCCACGACGCATCTTACAAGGAATATGGGTACGGCGCCACACAGGTAAATATTTTGTAGTTGAATGCCGCTGGATGCCTGTTCAAAAGGTTTTTAATTTTACCTTTGGGCCTTTAATTCCTTATGATTCCATTCTCACCACCGCGTATTGATGAAAAAATCTGCGCGGAAGTAATTGAAGCTTTAAAAAGCGGCTGGATCACTACCGGCCCACGTACAAAAAACTTTGAAAAACAGCTAAGTGCTTATTATGGCAGTAAGTCGACTCTTTGTCTGAACTCCGCTACGGCCGGGCTCGAGATAATCCTGCGCTGGTTTGGCGTAAAAGAGGGCGACGAGGTTATTTTACCGGCATATACCTATGCCGCTACAGCTAACGTGATTGTGCATTGCGGGGCAAAACCCATATTTGTAGATACTGATCCCGTTGATTTTAATATTAACCCGACATTGATTGAAAAGGCGATCACAGCCAACACTAAAGTGATCATGCCGGTTGATTTTGCAGGCTATCCCTGCGATTATGAGCGGATCAACAAGATCGCTGCCGACTCGGCCAGGATCTTCAGACCAAATAATGAGATTCAGAAAAAACTCGGCCGCATTCTGGTACTTAGCGATTCGGCTCATTCTATAGGCGCGGTGTATAATGGGAAAAAAATAGGTTCTGTTACTGATGTCAGTGTGTTTTCTTTCCATGCTGTGAAAAACCTTGTGACCGCCGAGGGTGGGGCGGTAGCGCTGAATCTACCTGAACCTTTCGATAATATTGCCGAATATAATGCACTCTGTATCAAAACCCTGCACGGTCAGAATAAAGACGCGCTGGCTAAAACCAAAAAGGGAAACTGGAAGTACGATATAATTGAAGCAGGATACAAATGTAACATGACCGACCTGGCCGCAGCCATTGGAATTGTAGAACTGGAGAGATACGATTCTGATACTTTGGTGCGCCGCAAGCACATTTGTGATCTTTACAATAAACTTCTGGCAAATGATCCGAGATTTCAATTACCGGTTTTTGAAAAACCAGGAATCAAAAGCTGCTGGCATTTGTATCCTTTGCGTATTAAGAATGTAACCGAGGCTCAGCGCGACCAGATAATTCAGGGCATATTTGACGCTGATGTAAGTGTGAATGTTCATTTTATGCCGGTTCCTTCCACCAGCTTTTACAAGAGTTTGGGATATAAAATGGAAAATTATCCTGTGGCTTATGATAATTTTAGCCGCGAGATCAGTCTGCCCGTATTCTACGATTTGACCGATGAACAGGTGCACACAGTGATAAAAGCCGTAATCGCTGCTGTTGATAAGGTATGCTGAAACGCGCCTTTGATATTTTCTTCAGCTTCCTGGCTTTGTTGGTTCTGCTTCCCGTTTTTATTTTAATTTTCATGGTGATCCTGGTCGCCTCTCCTGGCCCTGTTTTTTTTGTGCAAAAAAGAGTGGGAAGGAACGGCATCGATTTCAGCCTTTTGAAATTCCGGACTATGCATATCAACGCCGATAAAAAGGGTCTGCTGACTGTCGGAGGAAAAGATCCAAGGATCACACGTCCCGGGTATTTCCTGCGGAAATATAAACTCGACGAATTACCGCAGCTAATTAATGTTTTAATTGGGCAGATGAGTGTTGTCGGGCCGCGCCCGGAAGTGAGAAAATACGTCGAGCTCTATAATGAACAGCAGCGTCAGGTATTAAAGGTAAAGCCTGGCATTACGGACTATGCCTCGCTCCAGTACTTTAACGAAAATGAGCTGCTGGCGAAAGCCGAAAACCCGGAAGAGGTCTACATCCGTGAGGTAATGCCGGCTAAGCTCGATCTGAACAGGAAATACATTGAAGAAGCCGGTATGATTACCGATCTTAAAATTATTTCAAAAACAGTCGCAAGGATTTTTAGTTAGACACCCAGGGCAGAAAGAATCATCTCCTCCTTTTTTCTTACTCCTTTTTCAGTTCGCTCAACGCTAACACACTCCACCTTTGGATCGTGCTCAAAAAACAATTTCCAGTTTCCTTCAACGGCCTGATTCAGGATCCTTTCTTTTTCTTTCATCGTTTCAAGCGGGCGCATATCATAACCCATCACATATGGCAATGGTAGGTGCGCAGCACTGGGGATCAGATCGGCCATAAAAGCAATAGTTTCCTTTCCTGTTTTTATCACGGGGAGCATCATCGCTTCGGTGTGTCCGTTTACTTCCAGAAAAGAAAGGCCGGGAATGATCGCAGATCTTTCATCGATAAAATTCAGTTGTCCGCTTTCCTGAATCGGCTGAATGTTCTCTTTTAAAAAACTTGCTTTTTCACGGGCATTGGGATGAGTTGCCCATTGCCAGTGCTTCTCATTGCAATAATATTTGGCGTTTTTAAATACAGGCTCAAGTTTCGTACGGTCGCTGTTATATTTTATACTTCCGCCACAATGATCAAAATGAAGGTGTGTCAAAACCATGTCCGTAATATCATCCACACCAAATCCGTACTTTTTAAGAGAGGCATCCAGGCTGTCATTCCCGTGCAGGTAATAATAGCTAAAGAATTTAGCGTCCTGTTTGTTTCCCATGCCGTTATCGATCAGTATTAATCTCTTTCCGTCTTCTATCAAAAGGCAGCGCATAGCCCAGCTGCACATATTGTTCTCATCTGCTGGATTCAGTTTGTTCCAGATGCTCTTTGGTACTACGCCAAACATAGCCCCTCCATCGAGTTTAAAGTGACCGGTATTTATAGAGTAGAGTTTCATTTTTCTTATTCTTAATGGGTCAATGTTAAATAAAAAAACCCGCATGGTCGCGGGTTTTTAATGAGTTGTTTTCTTGTCAGTGGGTTACTATCACTTTTTTGACGGTCTTTTCCATACCATTCGAGATCTCGGCGAAGTAAATGCCATCAGGTTCAGTACTTAGATCAACACTGATCACGTTGTTCAGTACATGAGAAAGCTGGCTTTCATTTACCGTTTGTCCGAGCGAATTATAAACCTTTAGCCTGAGCGCCTGTTCCTTTGGCAAAGTAAAGATCAGGTTAAACAGTCCGCTGTTCGGATTCGGCATCAGCATCACGTTATTCCGCAGATCCACCATATTTTCTTTCAGGCCCACAACGGGACTACAGGTCACAAGCGGCATGATGGCAAGTTGGATCTTCATACCGCGGTTGTATTTATAAGTCCTCCAGTTGCTGGAAGAATTCAAATACCAGGCGCTCGAGTCAATTGCATTGTTATACCTGGTGTTGGTAAAAATATTTATTGAGTCAAACGGATTCGAGTTAGGGGCCTGGATGCTGGCGAAGAAACCAGTGTTCGCATTGATCAGCACAGGTATCGCGAAATCAAATCTGTGTGGAATAATCTTTGTGTTTCCTTTTGGCGGAACGCCTGATTTGCCAAGGTAACTAACTGTAAGTGGTTTCGGTTGAGTATTGACAATATTACCAAGAGTTTCAGCTACTGATCCGATCGCGCCCTGAGGGCCTTGCATACTGTTACCGCCGTAGATCTTACAGTTAACTGCTGCCTGTGAATTAAAGGCAACGGTTCCCAAACTATCAAACAAAACCATTACACTGTTGACCTGAGGCTGTGAAACGGAAGTATAAGTAGATGGTGGATAAAATTGCGCGAATTCTTTGTCTTTATAACAATTGGTTCCAGTCAGATATCCAGTCCATCCGCTCTGACAACCTGTAATGCTACTGATCGGGGCCTCGTAAGTATTCAGGGTATCGGTAATCTTGATCATCCTGAGACTGTCAATACAAAGTGGAAGTGGCTGACAGGTTCCCTGGGCATATATTACCTGCGAGTGCGTGGACGAGGAAATGCTATTCGTAGCAACCAGCGTAAGTGTATAGTATCCGGGGTTATTAAATGTTATTGCCGGATTGTTTACACTCGTGTTTGGAAGAATCGACGCCGCGGGAGAAGTGCTCCAGACAAAAGTCGGATAAGGATAACCGCTTGAATTATTAAATGGTGTAATAGTTCCGTTTAAGCAGGCCGCTGTTGGCGTGTTAAATGCAGCCATTGCAGAAGAAGTACTTGCTGGTATCGGCGCATCACATTTCCCATGCGTTCCCAACTGATACCGAAGCGAAGACTGGCTCAAGGCCGCGTTCATCCTCGCATTCTGATCTTGTGTGAACATATACATACATGCGTCATCACTGCGGTCCATAAAGTTCATCGGCATTTCTCCGTTCGGACTCAGATTGATACCACAAAGATCAGGAGCGGTAGAAGTCATGCATCCATAATGCGGGTTCTTGGAAGTCGGCGTGTCTCCGCAATAATCTGAAAGACAATTTCCGTCACCCCAGGTATGCCTGAGGCCAAGCCAGTGACCAACCTCGTGTGTACAGTTCCGACCCTTGTCGTAAGGCGGCTGAACGGTAACTGTATCACCGAACGCTTTAGTCCAGATCCAGATACCATCATTCCCAGTTGTCCCAAAACTGTTTCCAAATAATCCTGGTAAACTGGTGCTCGGAGGGTAAGTAGCAAAACCATTTAGTGTGTACGTTGTAGGTTTATCACTTATCCAAATGTTCAGGTATTTCGTTGGATCCCAGATTGTAGCAGGTATGATAACCGAATTAAAATATGCTTTTACATCGAGAGTGGGGGTAGCCGGACTGAGCCAGCTATTTGCTGAAGCGCTCACGCGATGGGTTCCTCTTTCGAGCAACAGAACATCCGCCGGGTCTTTTCGCGCCAGGCAAAATTCAATTCCGGTATTGGCTTTAAAAGGTGCGAAGTATGAAGGAACCTGATTGCTATTTAATCCGTTTCCGGCGAAATCCCTGTTCAGGATCTTTATCTGAGACTTAATTTGATTTGAGTCGATGTTAGGGTAGGTGCCAACAGTTTCGTTGAAGTAAATAACATGCACCACCACTGGAATAGTAGAATGGGCCTGGGACTTCCCCTGCATGATGTTTTTTTTGTACTGTTCGGTTTGGGCGCTCATCCATTCTTCCCATTGTTGTGGCGGAGCGTCATTGCCGCATCCATTCACCGTAGAAGCTTTTTGTGCACTTAAACTGAATACGCTCAGGAAAAGCAGGGATAACAATTGTAGTTTTTTGTGTAACATGCAACTTGTGTTTAATTCTATTAAAAGTAAAAAAAAATTCTAAGATAATAAAATAAGAAAACCTCAAAATCAGACAATACGATTTCTTTACCAGAATGTTTATTCACAATCTGCTTAGTCTCGCAAACTTCAATAGCAGGCTTTTACTTCCTGACTTTTCAAATTGTATGGTAGCTTTTGTTTCAGGCCAGCTTCCTTCTAAAACAACAATTTGTCCCCTTCCAAACTTATCATGTACTACCATGTCGCCCTGCTGCAACGCTTTATTTAGTGCCAGGTCTATAGGAGCGCCGGAGCTTGCGCCTGAAGAGGTGCCCAGCCGAATAAAGTTTTTCGGTTTGGGATTAAAACTGATCGTCTTGTTGCTTTCCCTGGCATTCGCCGAATTGTAGTTTTCCCTGTACCGCTCGAATGTGTCGGATTGAAAAGCGCCCGGAGTTTGTTCTTCCGGGTAATCGAGGTATTTGTCATCGATCTCATCAATGAACCTGCTGGGTTCACAATAAGTCACGTTCCCGAACCGGTAACGCATGGTAGCAAAACTGAGTGTGGCTTGTTTTTCGGCCCTCGTAACGGCAACATAAAAGAGCCGTCTTTCCTCTTCGAGATCAGCCCGGCTGTTTATCGAAAGTTGCGACGGAAAAAGATTTTCTTCCAGTCCTACCACATAAACATAAGGAAATTCAAGTCCTTTAGCCGAGTGGATGGTCATCAGACTTACTTTGTCATTGTTTTCATCCTTTTCATCTTCATTATCCACGCTGGTGAGCAAGGTAATTTCCTGCATAAACTCATCCAGGGTCCTTAATTTAGGATCGCCGGGCCCTTCACTTAATTCGCTGCGGACGCCAAGCTCCAGCTTCACGGACTCGCTCAGCTCTTCTTCCTGCGGACTGCGGGGCTGTTCAGAAAAATCCTTCAATCCATTCAGCAATTCCTGGATGTTCTCATAACGGCTCACTCCTTCGGGAGTTTTGTCAGTATACAATTCCTTTATTACACCACTGTTCACCGCGATATAATTTCCAAGGTCAAAAGCGTCTTTGTAAGGCAATAATAACTGGTAAGATTTGAGTTGCGTCACAAAGTCCGAGATCTTCCCCGCTATTCCCGAATTTATACCGAGATTAAAATCCCTTAAGTTGCTAATTACCGTCCAAACGCTGATATCATGCTCTGCCGCTGCGACCGTCAATTTATCGATCGTAGTTTGACCTATTCCCCTCGCCGGATAATTAATAATCCTGCGGAGAGCTTCGTCGTCGTTAGGATTTATCGTGAGCCGGAAGTAAGCCAGTAGGTCCTTGATCTCCTTACGCTGGTAAAAACTAATTCCACCATAGATCTTATAAGGAATATTCATTTTTCTAAGCGCCTCCTCAAAAGCTCTGGACTGGGCATTAGTCCTGTATAAAATAGCGAATTCGTTATTCTTTGCCTGCTGCCGCATTCTTGTTTCAAAGATGCTGCTTACGGTTTTTTGCCCTTCTTCATTGTCAGTGCTAGCTCTAACGACTTTGATCTTGTTGCCTTCTTCATTTTCGGTAAAAACCGTTTTTTTGAATTGGTCCTTGTTATTGGCAATAATATGATTGGCAGCTGCTACAATAGTTTTCGTACTCCTGTAGTTCTGCTCAAGCTTGAAGGTTTTCAGATCCGGATAATCTTTTTCGAAATTGAGAATGTTCTGAATGTTGGCGCCCCTGAAAGCGTAAATACTCTGTGCGTCGTCTCCAACCACACAAATATTCTGGAACCTTGCCGCAAGCTGTTTGATAATAAGATATTGCGAAAAGTTCGTATCCTGATACTCGTCAACCAGGATATACCTGAATTTGTTCTGATATTTTAATAAGACATCCGGAAAATCTCTCAAAAGAACATTGGTCTGGAAGAGCAGATCATCAAAATCCATCGCGCCCGCCTTAAAGTTTCTTTTTTGATAGGCATCGTAGATCCTGCCCAGCAAAGGTTTACGACTGCTCAGATCTTCCTGTTGTGTAACTGGATTATTCAGATACTGACTGGCAGAAATAAGTTTGTTTTTTGCTTCACTGATCCTGTTGAGTACTAAAGATGGTTTATAAACCTTGTCATCCAGATTCAGTTGTCGTATGATCTCCTTTAGAACACTTTTGCTGTCGTCCGTATCATAAATCGTGAAGTTGGCAGGATAGCCCAGTTTTTGCGATTCGATCCTAAGGATCTTGGCAAAAACGCTGTGAAATGTTCCCATCCAGAGATTTTTGGCTTCAGATTGCCCAACAATACGTGCGATCCGGTCTTTCATTTCACGGGCGGCTTTATTGGTGAAGGTTAGCGCAAGTATATTGAACGCGTCGACACCCTTCTCCATAATGTGGGCTATCCGGTAGGTCAGAACCCTTGTTTTTCCTGAGCCTGCGCCAGCAATGATCATCACGGGTCCTTCAGTGGCCTTGGCAGCAGCCCGTTGTAAATTATTCAGTTCGTCCAAAAAATGGTCCATTCTATAAAATTGGTAATTTTTTCAGTTTCAAAGAGCCCATTAAACCGGAAGATTTAAACAAATTTCATTCCCTCAACCAGCCCTTTCATTCCCTAATTATAACGTTAAAGCACTGGGTTTTTAGCTTTTGGAGAGGTATATTTATACTACCTAACTACTACATGAACAGGAGATCTTCGATAGTCTGTATTCTAATTCTTTTTTCCTGTTCCGTCTTTTCCCAAAACCCTTACTGTCCAAGCCCTTACGTTTATATGGATGGAGGCGCTAATATCAAGGTGTACGACCCTACTCAGCCGCCTTCTGCTACAAATCCTTCTAATACCAGTATTCCCGCTTTTGGATCGGGACTTACCTTAATGCCAAACATCAATGGTGGCACGCTTTCACCAACTTTCTACTCCACTTTTGGCGGTAACTATTATTACTGGAATGGAACATCCTGGTTTAACACGGGCCACAGCACCGGTAACACTTCCGCTGTAAACCTTGGCGGTTGCAACGGAAAGATATATAACCTGGTAGGAGGCACCGGGGTAGTATACGTGTACGATGGCACACAAAACGGGTATTCACTTACGACTATTCCGAATTTCAGCGGTGGCGGGCCTTATGACCTTGTGACTGATTGTAATTGTAATTTCTACGCGCTTAATACCACAACTCCGAACCAGAGCCTGAGCATGTATAATGCTGCCGGGCAACTGCAATGTACCTATACGCTCAGCGGTATGCCCAGCAGTTTTGCAGGTGGCGGTTTCGCAATTATCGGGAATATGATCTATGTGAGAAATTCGGGGTTCTACATTGGAACGATTGGCGGATCTTCTGTGTCGTTTACATCCGTCCCGTCTTTCACATACAGTCCCGGTGATTTCGCCTCGTGCCCTGTTTGCAATCCCGCCACAAATCTCAATGGTATCAGTATCAGTAGTTCAATATTGAGTTGCATCATTCCAACTACCGGTTTGGTAGTCACAACAACTGCAACTCCTGTTTCCTATTTGTGGAACGGACCGTCCATCCTGGGCTCCAATACTAATTCAGCTGTGATCATTGCCGCACCGGGCGTTTATTCCTGCGTGGTAGCGGCAAATACCTGTCCACCTACCCAGATAACGCTAACAACCGCGGTAATCTCCACCAGCGTCAATGTGTTGGCCCAGATCAGCCCCGCTGGAGGTTTGTGTATGCAGGGAAACGGACCCATCACGTTGTCAGTCGCACACAACTATTCGACTGATGCTATAGCCTGGACGGGGAGTGCGATCCCGCCGATTTTCGGCTCTGACACTATAAACATATCTATGCCCGGTTCGTACACCGTATCGGTTACTGATATGTTCAGCGGATGCGTGAACACCGACGTAGTTACTGTAGCGCAAACGCCTACACTTGGTCTGGCCCTTTCAGATAATACCTTGTGCGCTCTTAATACCAATGGGTCACCAGCAAGTATAACAATTACGGCCTCCGGCGCCACCACTTATACTTTCCTTACGAGTGGCAACTACACTACAAATGCGCCCAATGGACCGGTGATGCCTTGCGGACCGGTAAATCTCACAGGAAATTTTAATCCGTCAGCCACCGGAACACTCATAGGCAAAACTGCCTTCTGTGCCGATACAATTACTACAGCCTTTACGATCATACCGAACCCTACTGTGACTTTGTCTTCAAATACAGGCAGTGTTTGCCCGCAGGGGAGTATACCAATCGTCGCTTCGGGCGCCAATAATTATCTGTGGTCTGGTAGTCCCGGATTGAACAGCTATACTGGCGCCAATGTTATTTCAACGCCTAGTGCCTTGTCGGTTTATTCGGTGGTAGGAGATAGTTTCGGATGCAAGGGAGCAACGACCACTGTAACGGTGGCTGTTCTTCCTATTCCATTTGTCGGGTTAAGTCCACCAAGTTCAACGATCTGCCTGGGCAGCGCTGTAACGCTTACGGCGACGGGCACAGCAACCTCTTTCAGTTGGACACCACCGGCAGGGCTTAGCGCAACTTCTGGCCAAACCGTAAATGCTTTTGCGCCCTATACTGTTTATTATACCGTTGTTGGATCGCTTAATACCTGCACCAATGCTGCCAGCGCGTTGGTAACTGTTGTACAGCCACCGGTCATTGCTCTTTCGCTTAACACTCAATCGATCTGTTCGCAGGGCGTAAATAATTCGCCCAATTCTGTGAATATGTTTCCTTCGGGTGCAGCTAGTTATACCCTATCCGGACCGGGTAATGTTGCTGTGATCAATGCTAACGGACCCGTGATGCAGGTGATTCCTTCAGGACCACAGTCACCATTTCCAAATGTCATGACGGTAACTCTCACTGGTGCTTCTACCGTTTGTAAAGTGGCGATCACCAGGACATTTGAGATTATTCCGAACCCTGTGTTAAGTATCTCTCCTTCATCTGCCAGTGTTTGCCCCGGACAAACAAAATCATTTTTCGCATCCGGAGCGAATAGTTATACCTGGCTGCCGGCACAGAATTATACGGTATCGTCTCCAAACAGTATAGTCGCAAGCCCTCTTCTGTCGAGTTTCTATTCCGTAATTGGAAACAGCAATGGATGTAACAGCGCTATCAAGAATGCTGTGCTCGTGATTTTGCCGGTTCCTCAGGTTTCAATAAATCCAGGTACAGCTACCGTGTGTGCCGGATCATCCGCCACGCTCAGCATTGCCGGTAACGCCAGTTCTTATCAATGGTCTCCTGCTCTCGGTTTGTCGTCAACCACAGGAACCAATGTAGTATCGACACTTTTTACAACCCAGGAATATACTGTGCTGGCAACTATGAACACTTGTACAAACATGGCGCTGGCGACTGTATCTGCGATAGTTATCCCCGTTATCACTGCGAGCACCAAGCAACCTACAATTTGCAGTGGGGCGAGCACGAACCTCAATGTGATTGGCGCTACTACTTATAACTGGTTCCCTGCGGGTGATCTTAATTTTTCTTCCGGCAATGCTGTAATTGCTTCTCCAAACTCGAGCACTACCTATACTGTGCATGGGTATAATGGTATTTGCACCGGATCAACAAGTATTTATGTACATACGGTAAAACGTCCGGACATGAATATCGTCGCTCCTTACAGCGAGGTGTGTTTAGGTCAGTCGGTACCGATTAATGTCAAAGGGGCGCAGAGTTACGTCTGGTCTCCGAGAAATGGTATAGTGAATAGCGCCGGCGACTCACTGATTGTAGTTGCGCCGCAGGTGAACACGAATTATTCAGTTGTCGGTGCGAATTCTGTAGGATCCGTTTCCTGTTATCAGCAAATAAGTTATTCTGTTATTGTTGTTCCATACGTCATTCCGGCTGTTTCGCCCAGCGTTTCATTGTGCATTGGCGACAAAGCAACCCTGCATGCATCCGGTGGCAATACATTCAGCTGGACTCCGGGAGAGGGTTTGAACGTTACAGATAAATCAGGTGTAGTTGCAAATCCAAAAGTGTATACCATTTATACTGTCCACGTGTCACACAACGGCTATTGTGGAAACAGTACTACGGTTGAAGTAAATGTAAACCCTCGCCCGCAAGTATACGCGGGACGGGATACTACATTTAATCTCAGCGATGCGATTTTTATTAAAGCCAACGGAACAGGTACGCTTACATGGATGTATGGCGATGGAATTTGGTGCTTGGAATGCCCGGAAACACAGGTTTATCCACTGGGAAGCTCGTGTTATGGTATCCAGGCTGTAAACGATTACGGCTGCGTGGCAACTGATGATGTTTGCCTCGTAATAACCGAGGATTTTACTATTTATATTCCAAATACTTTTACCCCCAATAATGATGGATTGAATGATGTGTTTCATATTTATGGTGAAAACATCAGTAACGTTATACTAATGATTTACGACCGCTGGGGTGAGAAGGTCTTCAGCTCAATGGACTACAAGGTAGGCTGGGATGGAAGTTTCAAAGGCAAACCATGTGAGATCGGAACTTATAGTTACGTTATTTCATATCGTGGTCTCGATCGAAGAACGTACACCAAAACTGGTTTTATTGCAATTGAACGGTAACAGCTCTGAAGTTAAATACGGTTAACTTTAAGAATCGAAATTGGGGTTATTCTATTTTTGAAAAAATTCTCGTCATGAAAACAATCGCCACTATTGCCTTACTGACAATTACACTCTTTGCCTGCAACAGAGAAAAAACCTACTGCTGCACTTGTCAGCAGCAGAATGGCGGCAGCTTTGAAGTTCGATATACCGACAAGGAAAAGGACCATGCGATCGCCAAATGCGATGAAATGGAGCAGGACTCCAATGGAAAGACCACAGCATGTGATTTAAGAACTTGCGAATGCGAGTCGCACGATGGCTCCGCAACTCAGTCTACCAGCTCACATTAGCATTTTTTACTGTTGCTTCGGCCTCGCCTTCTGCATGGGATTTTCCCCATTGCTTTGACCCCTCGCTGATGCAGATTTTGCCTTGAAGAGTTCAAATCTTCCCGGTTCTGATTTTATATTCCAGCTGTTGTTTTTTTCGTTGATATCTGCAGTTTCTCTATACGGGTCGATTAAAATTGAAGCCACTTTTTTGTTCTTCATGAAGGTCTTAGTGACCTCTTTTTCATTCTTACGCCATATATAGGCGCTGATACGCTCGATGTCGCTGCTGCCATCAGCATAGTTGAATTGAATGATCAGGGGGCTAACCAAGCCGCCCTTGTTAGAAAATTTAAGCTCGTAAATATACTGGCCTGAATAACGTGCAAAAGAACTGTCGGCCATTTCCTCGAGCGACTCGTTCCGGTTCTTAATTTCTTTAGTCACCTCTTGTGGCGGCCGGTAACTAAAATAGAAATCTCTGAGGCTGCTGTCCCTGTCTACGAGTGCCACCAGCCCGCTTTCGCGGTTGCGAAGTGTGGTAATATTTTCGTATTCCTTTGGTTTAGGTGAATTCACAACTGTGTCCATTCGCATCGGAACTTTCTGGCCTTTATCGATAGCAAAAGCTTTTACAGTATCAATTGCTATGTCGACCGGCTCAATATCGTAGAACCAGCCACGCCAGAACCAGTCGAGGTCAACAGCGCTGGCGTCTTCCATTGTGCGGAAAAAATCAGCGGGTTCAGGATGTTTAAACGCCCAGCGGCGACAATATTCGCGGAAGGCGAAATCAAATAATTCCCTTCCCATTACGGTTTCACGAAGAATATTAAGAGCGGTTGCGGGCTTACCGTATGCGTTCGCGCCGAAATTGATAATATTCTCGCTGTTCACCATAATTGGTTCGAGCTGGTTTTTAGGCAAACGCATGTAATCAGTTATTTTGTGCGCCGGCCCTCGTTGCGAAGGATAATTAGCATCGAACTCCCGTTCGGTAAGAAACTGCACGAACGTGTTCAAGCCCTCGTCCATCCAGCTCCACTGGCGCTCATCGCTGTTAATGATCATCGGGAAAAAGTTGTGGCCCACTTCGTGAATGATCACCAGGATCATTCCATTTTTTGTGCCTTCCATGTATGTTCCGTCCTTTTCTGTGCGTCCAAAATTGAAACAGATCATTGGATACTCCATGCCGTTGGCGGCTTCAATACTTTGTGCTACCGGGTAAGGGTAGGGGATAGTATGCTTCGAATAAGTTTTAATAGTGTGTGCCACTACTTTTGTAGAATATTTCCGATATAATCCATATGCCTCCTTGGCGTAGAAGCTCATGCACATCACTCTTTTCCCCTCACACGTAACGGGCATGGCGTCCCAGATGTATTTTCTAGAACTTCCCCAGGCGAAATCACGTACGCTATCCGCTTTGAAGATCCAGGTTTTTATGGCGGTACTTTTTGTTTTCTCAGCGTTCTTCGCATCCTCCAGCAAGCCGATCTCCACCGGTTCTGTTGCTGTTTGCGCCTGTTGCCAGCGTTTTAATTGTGCGGGATTCAGTACCTGTTGATAATTCTGACATTCACCGGTTGAGCAAACCAGGTGATCAGCCGGCACGGTCATTCGCACGCGAAAGTTCCCGAAGGTGAGCGCAAACTCTCCGCGACCTGTGAATTGTTTGTTTTGCCATCCGTGAAAGTCACTATACACGCACATCCTCGGGTACCATTGTGTCATCGTGAAAAGATGATTACCATCATCCGGAAAATATTCGTAGCCACCTCTGCCGCCAAATTCGGTGCGGTTGATCATTTTGTAATGCCATTTGATCTTGAACCGCATTTTTCCTTTAGAGGCCAGAGGTTTCGGGAGATCGATCCTCATCATGCTGCCATTTATTTTGAATGGAAGCGCCTTTCCGGTTTCGTCAGTTACCGCGTCGATCTTATCACCCAGTCCCTCAAGGTTCCTTCTCGTTTCAAGCGATTTTATTGAGTTTTGGGTCAGCGGCTCATGGACCTTATTTTCGTCAAAGTAATTTACTTCGTTGTTCGGATCATGCTGGTTCTCGTCGAGCTGCAGCCATAGATAGGTCAGAGCTTCAGGAGCATTATTGTGGTAGGTGATCGTTTCGGTGCCTATAACCGAGAGATTTTTTTCGTCGAGCGTGACGTCAATGTCGTAGTCGGCTTTTTGTTGCCAGTACTTTGCGCCCGGAGCCCCGCTGGCAGTGCGGTATTCGTTTGGCGTCGGAAGAATTGTGCCCAGTTGTTCGAATTTATTGCCGTGGTTTGACTGAGGATTATTCTGAATATTTTGTGCATCCAGAGATAATGAGATCAGTGAAGTAAACAGGACAATCTTCCCTGGAGCAAGATGAGCGTTAGTAAGGCTATGAAACATGATGCGGTTAATTTGAGATATGAATGTGGTACGCGACAAAGTGCGCCTAAAAATAAAGAAAATAGCACAACAATTCCTACAATGAGAAGCTGTCCCGCCTCCAATCCTAAATTGAAATAAAGAAGTGGAAGGCCTGGAGACTGCGACTGGCCTAACATAGCGCGAAGTAGCGCGGAAAAACCCAGACCGTGAATTCCCCCGAAAAGGGGGACAAAAAAATACATCATCCAAACTCGTTGAAGTTCTTTCCGGAATTGGGTAATGTTGAAAATAGCCGTGCCGAGGATAGTAAATATGATCAGTATTTCAGTAAGGCATTGCGGTACCCTGACGACATCAAAAACGCTCAACGCAAGGGAGGCTGAGTGACCCACTGTAAAACCGGTGATCAGGATGAGTATCTTTTTCCATTCATGGACAGAAAATGCCAAAACCAGCAAGGTTACGAACATTATGTGGTCGTAACCATTCAGATCGGTGATATGTTCGAGACCAACTGAAAACCAAAGACCAAACTCAGTCATTTTCTTACCTTCGCATTTGAACCGGTAATAATGAAACTAAATTTCAAAAGATCAAAAACACTTCTCATTACTTTGGTTGCCGGACTAGTTCTGATGGGGCTCAAACACCCGTTTTACCTGAGCGTTACCGATCTTAAATACAATGAAAGGGAAGCTACACTTCAAGGTTCAGTGAAGATCTTTGTGAACGACCTGGAAGATGCTTTGACTAAGATCAATAAAAAACCTGTTGATCTGATCCATCCAAAAGACGCCGCTGCTACCAACAAGATGTTATTCGGGTATTTAGAAACCCATCTTGAGATCTCGCTGAACAGCAAAAAGTATGAATATTATTTTATTGGCTTTGAACGAGAACAGGAAGCTGTTTGGCTCTATATCGAAATAAAAAAATGCCCTTTACCTAAAAAGGTCGAAATAAAAAACTCAATACTTTACGATTTTTTGAAGGAACAGTCTAATATCGTGCATATGGAAGTGCGTGGGGAGAAGAAAAGTTCAAAGGTGAATTGTCCGGAGAAGGTGATGAGTTTTGGTTTTTAGGTTTTCTTCTTTTTCATTTTAATCAGGACTAATCTCTTCACTTCTTTGCTTGGCCTTGCTCTTGGCTTTATTCAGATCCTTAACTAATCGACCACCCAACATCTTACCGGCTACCGCATAACAGTCAAGCATCGCCTCGTTGTCATTTGGTTCCCTTGAGCCGAATGCAGTGATATCGTAAGTCAAATAGATGTATCCTTCATTACTTTTGAAGCAGCAGTTCACATACACGTATGGAAGCCTGTTCTGAGCCTTGTGTCCATGAGGTTCAATCCAGATGAATTTTATTTGCAGTACAAGATCGGCTAGATCTTCGGATTGAATCGCCAGAAGCTTCGCGGGTAAGGTCTTCTTATTGAAATACTGTGTAAATCGCGGCTCGAACTGCTTTTTAGTGTTGTTATTCCATATTTGGAACTGCTCCTCGGCTTTTTCTTTCCCTTTTTTGCGATTTTTATGCTCAAGATAAGCTATCAGACTACTGAATTCACACACCTGCATGTCCTCGTATTCAAAATTGATCTTAAGTGTGTGAAAAGAGGGCAAATCTCCTGCGGTTCCTTGCCTTACCTTGATTGCATTATTGATTACTATTTGTGGACCGAGGAACGATCCGTAATAGATTGGTTCAACGGGTCGTTGCGCCAGGCAAAATAAAGGCAACAAAACCAATTTCAATATAACAATGTGCAATACCTTCATGGACAGGTAACAATGTACAATTTCGCGGCGGATTTTAACAAAGTTGAGGGACTTGGATTAGCCACGCGAAATCGGGTCGCGAATTCTTAAAAATGGCCAAATTGTTAATAACTTTAGAACTTATCTGAGCTCCGCCGTTTGTCCAGTCCAATAAAAGTCTAATCTTTGTAATTCGGCCAAAATTGAAAAAGCTAATCTTCATATTGTCAATCATTTGCATGGCTTTTGGTTATGCAAAAGCTGCCTCTTTTTCGTTCCCGGATGAAAAAAAACCTGGGGATGATAAAAAAGCGAAAGCTAAAAGGGCGGATACAACCAAAATGGTTGTAAATGAAATAGTTGCTGAAGAAGGGGAAGATGAAAATCCTGATACAAGTCTCATCTTATTCCCAAGTCATGATCTTTATGCAAGTTGGGACACCAACGAGGCCCATCCTTATAAATTTAACGAAGCGTTTAAAGCCGACAGCGTTGAAATCCTGTTGGTAAACGACGGCGAAAGTGCATTCGTTCTTCCTTACAAAGGCAATCTCACCAGTCTGTTTGGATGGAGAAGATACCGTCCTCATTATGGTACCGATATCAATCTTGAAACTGGTGACACCGTTGTTGCCTGTTTCGATGGTATGGTTCGGATTGCCCGGTATTATCATGGTTATGGAAATTGCGTGATCATTCGCCATCGAAACGGTTTGGAAACTGTCTACGCCCATTTGTCAAAGCTCCTGGTTGAATCCGGGCAACCGATCACTGCTGGTACCATTCTTGGTTTGGGAGGTAATACTGGGCATTCATACGGAAGCCACCTGCACTTTGAAATCAGATATCTGGGACAAGCCCTGGATACGCAGGATTTTATTGATTACGAAAAAGGTGAGCTGAAATCAGATCGTTTCGTTCTCCGGAAATCTGACGTAGAAAATAAATACGACCTGCGGGCACTTCATTACCGTCATCGTCATGACCTAGCGATGGGCAGGCATCGCAAATATGGAAGTGGACCTATCAAGGCTGGTATTTACAGAGTAAGAAAAGGGGATACTCTCGGTGCCATTGCGAAAAGAAGGGGCACTACGGTCAAGGCGATTTGCCGTAAGAACGGCATTCGTACAAATACCACTCTTCGGGTAGGGCAGAAGCTCAAAATTTAACCTCGCACCCTGGTAACAGGGCTCTCAATTCCTCAATTTTTTCCGGGCTAAAATCGTTTCCTCTCAGGTCAAGTATGGTTAAATGTTCCAGTTGGCTGATACTGTCTGGCAGTTTTGTCAAGTGATTTCCACGCAAGGAAAGGATCCTGAGTTTTTGTGCTTTGTAGATTTCAAACGGCAGTTTGCTTAGAGGATTGTTTTCTATAACCAGCACTTCAAGATCCTTTAACTTCTCAAAATGAGTGGTTATGTACCAGGTATTGGTATGCGAAAGATTAAGGTAATATAACGAGGGCACCTTAAAAAGCTCCGAAGGAAAACTATCGAGGATACAGTTTTCAATGGTTATGTCTTTCAGGTTTTTCAGGTACCTGAGCGATTTCGGCAGTTTAAGCGTATCGTCGGTGTTGCCAAATTTAAAACTCTGTAAGCGGTTGAGATACGCTATAGCAGCGGGAATACTGTCGATAACCGTATGCTGAAGATCGAGGTAATGCAAATTTCTGAACGAACGAAGATCCGGTGGAAATCGACTGAGTTTGTTGTTATATGATGCAAAATACATCAGGTTAAATAACGCTCCAAAATCCGGGGGAAAGTCGGTGACCCCATTTCCACTAAGTTTCAAAGCTTGCAGATCGGTAAGTTTAGAGAGTTTTTCGTAAGACTTTAAGTCGAGTTTTTTGTAACTCAGGTCCATCTTGTACACACCACGCACGATACCCAGCGCCTCGTTCAGGTCCTTGTAAATAGGGCTTCCAAATGGTCCATATTTATCGAACTCGTTTTGGGAAAATGTTGCGCCGGCAAAAAGAAATACCAATATGGTGGCGGCTGATCTCAACACCGCTAATATAAATGTAAATCCGTAAAGCTGCGGAGTCGTCTAATGATAGACATTGAAGATATTCCAGGCCATTTCATAACTTTTCTGGAGTTCTGCTGGGTTAAGCCCATGATCAAGGTTCCTCTCCCGGCTGAATGATTCAAGATCTTCGGTCGCGATGTTACCGGTGAGTTCTTCTTTTGCCATAGGGCAACCACCAAAGCCATGGATTGCAACATCGAAATGCCTGCAGCCACTGTCATACGCAGCCTTGATCTTGGTCGCCGCTTTTTCTCTCGTGGAATGCAGGTGTGCCGCTAACCTCAGTCCGTTCATTTCCGGCAACAACGAACTGAAAAGTTGTGTGATAGAATTTTCATCCGATGAGCCTGTTGTATCGGCCAGCGCAAAATGCCGGACCCCCATTTCCTTCAGTTTCCTGCACCAATCTATCGCTATATCCGGATGCCAGGGGTCTCCATATGGATTTCCAAAGGCCATCGAAATATATACCAAAAGATGTTTGTTGTTTTTTTGCGCGATGGTCTGAATGGCTTCAACCCGCTTCACCGATTCAGCGATCGACGAATTTGTGTTTTTTTGCTGAAATGTTTCGGAGATAGAAAATGGAAAACCAAGAAAACTTAGTTCATCAACAGCGCAGGCATCCGTGGCTCCTCGTTCGTTGGCAATAATTGCAAGCAATGGGGTGTGTTCGTGCGAATAATTCAGTCGCGAGAGTACTTCCGCTGTATCTTTCATTTGCGGAATTGCCTTCGATGAAACAAAACTGCCACAATCAATGGCTTCAAAACCCACCTTCATCAATTGGTTGAGGTACTCGACCTTCAGATCGGTTGGGATCTGCTGTTTTATGCCCTGCATAGCATCACGTGGGCATTCGGTTATCCTGATCATGATTTGACGAGTGATTCGTTTATGGCCTTTACCAGTGCCGGTCCATGATAAATGTAGCCAGTATAAAGTTGGATCAGGTCGGCACCAGCCTCAAGTTTTTCCTTCGCATCTGCAACGCTGTGAATGCCCCCGACCCCAATAACAGGGAAACTGTTTCCTGATTTCTTCTTGAGATATCTGATAACCTCTGTACTCCTGTCTTTCAGCGGTATGCCACTCAGTCCGCCTAACCCAAAACGGTTAATTTCATCACTGCTATAGTCGAGATTTTCCCTACTGATTGTTGTATTTGTCGCGATAACCCCCGAAAGTCCTGTTTCGTTTATAATTGAAATAATGTCGTCGAGTTGAGAGTCGCTCAGGTCGGGCGCAATTTTCAAAAGCAGTGGTTTAGGGTGTCTTTTCTTGTAGTTCAGGCCCTGGAGGGTGTTCAATAATTGGGTGAGCGGCGCCTTTTCCTGGAGTTCTCTAAGGTTTGGGGTATTTGGGGAAGAAACATTCACTACAAAATAGTCCACATAGTCGAACAATTCGTTGAAACAAATGATGTAATCGTCAACGGCCCGGTCGTTTGGAGTCAGTTTGTTCTTTCCGATGTTCCCGCCAATAATCACCGCCCGGTTCTTGCGCCTGGAAAGCCTTGCCGCAGCTGCTTTTACGCCCTGGTTGTTAAAACCCATACGATTTATTAGGGCCTCGTTTCGGGTAAGCCTGAAAAGTCGCGGTTTGTCGTTACCAGGCTGGGGCAGAGGGGTAACAGTGCCGATTTCCACAAATCCGAACCCCATCTCGCCCAGCTGATCAAATGCCACGGCATCTTTATCAAGTCCGGCTGCGAGACCCACGGGATTTGGAAAATCAAGCCCGAAAACCTGACGGTGCAGGGAGGGGTGTTTTACTGAGAACAGGGTGCCGAGTATTCTGGAAAATCCAGGCATCCTAAAAAGACTGAAAGTAACGTGGTGGGCACGCTCAGGATTTAACCTGAAAAGTAACGACTTAATGAGCTTGTACATCGCTTAAATGGCGGAAAGTTCGGCCTTTGGGAACTAACAAGGAAATTGTTAAAAAAATAATTCTCAAATTTAGGTTTTTTTGCATTTTGAACTAAAAAAAATGTATTTTTGGCCTCAAATTAAAAAATTAAACTCTTAAGAAAATGAAAAAAGTATTATCAATCGTTGCTATTGCTGCTTTGTCAGTTGCATTTGTTTCATGCGGTCCATCTAAAGAAGAAATGGAGAAAACAGAACAAGCTAAGCAAGATTCTATTGCTGCTGTAGAAAAAGCAAAGCAAGATTCTATCGCTGCTGCTGCTGCTGAGGCTGAGAAAATGGCTGCCGAAGCTAATGCTGCTCGCGTTGCTGACTCAACCCGTATGGCTGACTCAATGGCAAAAACATCGAAAAAAGGTAAGAAGTAAATAGCCGTCATTTACAAGACCCCGTCAGAAATGACGGGGTTTTTTATTTACTGACCATTTCAAGAAAACCCATTAACCTTGTCGTAGAGCGGCAATCGGTGCTACAGTATAATATCAGGTCGGACTTTAGTTTTTCCTTTTCCCCTTCATCCGTTGCGGCCCTGTATGCCTGGTAATAATTCATGGCCTCAAGTCCGGAGTTTATCGTTTCATATCCCACGTTACTTTCAGTCTTTTTAGGATGCCTGGATTTTCCAGAATACTCGGCACCCTGTTCTCAGTAAAACACCCCTCCCTGCAC
>JGI24806J26614_1000004_pt1 | contig 28497 bp, 13 predicted proteins | sample Kansoi200umMDA_FD_26614 | JGI IMG/M metagenome (IMG submission 26614)
GTAAATATAAAATTTATAAGAATGATGCAAATGGAAATCATCTCGACAGCACTGTATATAGAGGTGGCCAACCCGTAAAAACTTACAGCGGCATTGAGCCACGATTTACAATTCGTTACGCATTGAATGATGAGACTTCGATAAAAGCAGCCATCACAAAAAATTTTCAATACATACATCTCGTAAGCAATGCAGGCACAACATTGCCAACAGATCTTTGGGTGCCGAGCACTTACAAAGTGAAGCCGCAGGAGAGTTGGTTGTATGCTTTGGGTCTCTTCAAAAATTTTAAAGACAACATGTTTGAAACTTCGCTGGAGCTGTATTATAAAAGCATGCGCAACCAGATAGAATACGAAGAAGGTTATACTCCGAATACTTTAGAGGATACAGAAAATTTCTTTACGTTCGGTAAAGGATGGAGTTATGGTGCAGAAATTTTCATCAACAAAACAAAGGGAAGATTGACAGGATGGATCGGTTATACATTGAGCTGGACATGGCGAAAATTTCCCAACTTAAATTTTGGCGATAAGTATCCTGCGAAGTACGACCGTCGTAATGATCTTTCAGTGGTGGCAACTTATGAGCTGACTAATAAGTGGAAACTTTCTTCTGATTTTGTTTTCGGTTCCGGCAATGCTGCCACCCTTCCGCAGCGCTTTTATATTTTTGATGGAGTGCTTACACAGGAGTACAGTCGTATCAATGAATATCGCCTGCCTTCTTATCATCGTCTTGATTTTTCTGCGATCTATACTCCCAATAAAAAGCCGAAAGCAAAACTAAAGAGCCAGTGGGTGTTCAGTGTTTATAATGTTTACAGCCGGCATAATCCTTACTTCATTTATTTCGACCAGGAAGGAAATCCTTACAACGGTACATTGCATATACAGGCGAAACAGGTTTCATTGTTTCCAATCATTCCAACTGTGACGTGGAATTTTAAGTTTTGATTTTTTTTCACCTCTGCGGTAGAAGAAAAACGGAACGTGTCAATATCACCGTTCTAACCTGCGTCTTTGTCCTATGTGTCGAATAATAGCATCGGTGAATTATTGGAATACTTTAACCATTGAATTATTGGCTTTGCAACAGGGTTGATGTTTTCCCGTGTGAATGATGTATAAAAAACGCAATCTGCCTTGATGTTTTTCTCATTGAATCCGAAGGCAGTCAATATAGCTTAGCTGTACGGATTTGCTGAAAACCGTTAAAAGAGTAAGCAGAATTTCTAAAAAAGAATTTTATGAAAGTGTTCATTATCGCAGTTATAATGTTTTTAGGATCGGAAATCGCTGTAGCCATTCCGACTGCTATTGGCCGAAATTCAAATTCATATCCGGAAGGCTTGGTAAAGCAGAATCTACAAATTAATAACAACGGATACAAGATTTGGAAAATCTCATTCGACTTTGATTGGGATGGATGTAGTTATCACATTTCTGTTTCATATGATACCCGGACAGGTAAAGCCGCCGGGTTTGTGGGAAAAGATTGCGGCGGCCAGATCAAAATCAAGCGGTTTACAGCTAAAAATTTGTCAGTCTCAATAGCAAATTGTGATGACTGCGAGTCTAATGGCGGCGATGTTGAGATAAATCCAAATCTCGACATAAATAGTTTTTCTAATTGGACCGATGAAGATGGAAACCCTACCGAACCGGAGACTGATTGCAATATTCTGGAGAAAATTGTTGAGGGAACAACTAATACGGCGCCGGCGGAAATATCGGAATAGTTATCTTACTGTATCAATTAAAATTGGTTAGTATGATCATAAAAAGAGCCTTTTATACCAGGTTGCTGGCAACTTTTACATTCATCATGGTTTTTATGTATTCACCGGCAAAGACCCGGTTGGATGGAGTAATTCTTTATGCGGTCGTATTAAAAGAGAAACCGGTGTCAACTAATATGTCTAACTATTTCAGACAGCCTGACAGCAATTTTTATTTAATAGCATTCAATTCGCATAATTCATTTCACATGTTTAGTGAGAAAAACAAAATTCCGGGGGACCAGGAGTTGGACAGTTTGAAGCCCTATCTTTTTGCCAACCGTGATTCCGGTTTTATAATTAAGGTTGGCGATTGTAACAATTATTACAAAACATCCTTACGATCTGAAGAAATGATTGATTCAAAAAAGACTGTGACGTTAATGGAGATACCTTGCTCGGTACGTTATTCGATAAATGAATTCCAGGACACAACTTTGTATTATGTTACAAACCGCTTTCCGAAATCCGCGGGGGTAATTATGTTTTCCAACGTCGATGAATGTGTAATTGGGTTTGAAGATAAGTTGAGAAGTATACTGCCTCGTTCATTCCGTACTACGACGAAACAGGTCACGTTTCATCCAGATGAAAACATAAAGATGATACAAAGTGCGAAAGAAATTTGGGTCGATGGAGCATACTCAAGTATCCTTGCGGGAAAGCCTTTTCCTAAGTTCAGCGCTAAAGACATACACCTGGTGCCAGTGAACAACGATTCTTTGTTATCACATCGATCGGTTTTTATTGTATTGGATCATTTAGTGGCGTGCCGGACAAATTATTTGGATGTAAACAAAATGGTAGATATATACAATGAAGACAACACTGCATTGTTGAAAGCTCTGGATGAGATTTCAAAAGAAAAAAAAGCTACCGGGTATCTTATTACCGAAGACTACCGCGAAATCATTCCGGCGAATTTGTACCCTCACCTTCACATCATAACTAACGGGGAAAAATGGAGACAAAAGATGCAGATTTACGACTCACCTAATATCATCGTGGTTAATTCTTCAGGTATCGTAACCCGCTATTCTGATAATTTCGAATTGGATCCACACGTCTCTCTTAAAGAAGCGCTGATCCAACTGCTAAAGTAAGCTTTGGGTACTCTTGAAATCCGGACTGACATTGATGTAATGGAAGATGGGGTCAAGGCGTTTGGCAAACTATCTCAATATCACCGTTCCCAATTGCCTCGTCATCTCCACTTCGAGATCTTTTAAATGCTTATGAATTTGTATGAGTGAAAGTTGTTCTTCAGCATTGTGAGGTTGTTCAAGATCTTTTTGATTTATGCTGATGAGACGTTTTATTTTTCGCAGCTTAAGATAGTTTACTGTTGAAAAAACTTCGGCCCTGTAAGTATCTTCTCTTGTCGGCACGGGCATCTCGAAATGTGTTTTCCATCCATCGCTTACTTCATACGGAAATTCCATCAGCGACATTACGAGTGTGCTCAGCTCATGATCTTCATGGTAGAGGAAATTTTTTTCTGTTGGCTCTAATCCTGCATCATACCAGATCTTGTAGATGTGAATGACCTCAAGTAATTTTTTATTGTCAAACATTTCTTCATCTATTGTATCATTCAAAATATAATCTGCAACTGTTTTCCCAGGTTCCCATTCCCTTGTTCCAAACTCCAGCAGGCATCTTACCATTGCTCTTTCATTCTGTTCATCCTGGTTCAATAATTCAATTGCATCTTCATCAGGGATCTCCACAGTTGATGTATCCTGGAACCTGTCGTCAAGAGCTGTTTTTCTTTCCTGCTTGTTTATCTTTTCGCGGATGTGTTTATTAACGAGAGTATGCAACCCGCTTTCGTCGATCTTTAAAAGTTCTGCGCTTTTCTTTATGTAGTCCTGCTGTTTTGTAAAATCTTCTGCCTTGTTGATCTTAGAGATCGTTTCAGCAATTTGATTTACGACAGCTGATTTCTTATTGGTGTCGTTACCTGCATCCTTCAATGCGATGTCGAGCTGGAAGAGAATGAAATCTTTTTTATTGTCGTTGATGAATTTGATAAATGCAGAAGCGCCGAATTTAGTTACATAACTGTCAGGGTCCTCATTATCCGGGATGAGTATCAGTTTAACATTCAATCCTTCTTCCAACGCAAGATCAAGTCCCCGTAATGCAGCCTTCACACCTGCAGGATCACCGTCATAAATTATTGTAAGGTTGTTGGTGTATTTTTTTATCAGCCGCAATTGATCGGGAGTTAACGACGTACCCCCGCTTGCAACCACATTTTCTATTCCTGCCTGGTGAAGGGAAATAACATCAGTATATCCTTCCACGAGTAAACATTCATCTGCTTTATCGATCGCCATCCTTGCGAAGTATGAACCATAAAGAATTTTGCTTTTTATGTATATCTCGTTCTCCGGCGTGTTGATGTACTTTGGTGCCCTGTCATTACTCTTTATCAGTCTTGCGCCAAAGCCAACGATCTTCCCGCTTTGATTTTGAACAGGAAAAATTATTCTTCCGCGATAGTTGTCTGCAGGTCTTTCATCTCTCACAACCACCAACCCGCTTTTTTGCAAATACTCTAAGTTGTATTGGGCCGCAAGTGCAGCCTTTGCAAAACTATCCCTTGCCTCAGGGTTAAAGCCAAGCTGGAATTTTTGTATGATGTCTTCACGATAACCTCTTTGTTTTAAATAACTCAAACCGATATCCTGTCCTTCCTCAGTATTAAATAAAACATCAGAAAAATATTTTTGTGCGAAAGTGTTGATGATGTAAAGACTGTCGGCTACCTGTTGCTGAAGTTTTACCTCTGCCGTAGTTTCCGTTTCCTCAATTTCCACATTATACTTTGCCGCCAGCCACCGGAGAGCTTCCACGTAGCTGTACTTCTCATGCTCCATTAAAAAACTGATGGTGTTGCCGCTTCGCCCGCAGCCGAAGCATTTATAAATCTCCTTTGACGGAGAAACGGTGAATGATGGGGTCTTCTCGTTATGAAAAGGACAGAGACCGAGATAATTACTTCCTCTCTTTTTCAGCTTTACAAATGAGCTGATGATCTCGACAATATCGATCCGGCTAAGTATCTGTTGTATTGTAGTAGGGGAGATCATGGCGATGTGGACAAAAATAGGGAATTCACGCCCTATTGTTTTAAGTCTGTTAAGACTTTCATACAATTTTTAGAACAGGCAACCGTTGATACTAGTACTTAATCTAAATCCTTATAAAAGCCCTGGTATGCCTATCAAAAACGAACAGCAAATAGTAGCCGAACAGTTTCATCTCAGTGATATTCAGCTAATCAAAGCCAACTATGAAGCAACCTTAAAGATCAAAAGGTGGAAGTTTATTCATAGTATTCCCGTTTTGAGCGCAAGAATCAAAAAAGAAGCTGACATTATGATCGAAGAGTCATTTCTCCGGTTTGTCAACAACTATGAAGTATTAATGGAAAGCGGTTATTACAACGAAATGATGGATAATTAACTGAATTTCTTAGCCTGGGTCCATTTAGTTTTTTAGAAACTAGATAGTTTAATTATATATCCACAAGCAAATAATCGCCGTTACTGCAAGTACTGCAGCCACTATCATTAAAAGCATTACCAGTCTGCCTTTTGGGGGTGGTTTTGTTTCCATCACAGAGTTTTGGCTTCCCCGAAGATAAATTAATTCCCTAATGTTTTATTGTGAAGTTTGTTGTGGCGGTACAGTTTGAAGCTGAAGCGGCTAGTTAATAATTTCAGGCAGCTGATCCCGGATTTTTTTCACAAGGTCCTCCGTTTCAAAAGGCTTGGCAATAAAATCATTAGCCTTACATTCAGCTACGCTCTGTATCATATTGTGATTAGCAGAGAACAGCACCACTGAAATATGTTTGGTGCTTTCGGCCGCCTTTAACCGTTTGCAGATCTCTCTTCCATCCTGGCCCGAGAGGGCAATATCCAGTAAAATGACATCAGGATTAAAGGTTTCTATTTTTTCAAATGTCTTTTCCCATTTATCGGTAACATCTACCGAGAAGCCCTTGTTAGTTAACAGGATCTTCACCACCGTTAAAATATCCTTATCGTCATCCACTACGAGTACCTTGCCCATTTTTTTCAAGTTGAGTATTAATTTGAGATGAGTAATTAAATCTGGAAAAAGTTTGAATAGTGAAATTTCTTGTCCAAAAATTTAAATCTGCCGGAGTTTAATACACATCCAGATTATAAAAACCAATAAAAGAATGGTTATTGCAATAACTGCGATCCAGCTTTTAACAGGTAAATACGTTCTATTTTTATGCAGGTCCTGATTTTTCATAATAATGGATGGTTGACTGCTGCAAAAAAAAAAGCAATATTCACTTTTGGCCAAAACCTTTCAAATACTTCAAGAGCCTTTCAAATAACACCGGTTAGTAATTTCCGCAATCATAATGCCACATTATATCCCCGATATTTTCAGATATTTGCTGCCTGAAAAGTTTGAACAATTTATATCCAATTGGGTATCGAAGGCCTCAAAACGGGTATATTTCACCAGCGCTTAATTGCACCGATAAATTTTGCATATGAAAACAAAGATCCTGGCTCCGCTTTTTATCTTATTATTCGTATTCAGCAATATCCTTTTATTTGCGTGGGGCTCATGGGGACATAAGCACATCAACAGGGCGGCTGTGTTTGCCCTACCGGAAGAGATGCAGGCCTTTTACTACAATCACATCGACTTTATTACAGAAGGAGCAGTAGTACCCGATTTGCGCAGAGGGTTACTGAATGATAAAGCAGAGGCTCCGAGGCATTATGTTGATATCGAAGATTTCCCCAACACGACAGTCGATCAATTGCCACGAACCTGGAAAGAAGCTACACTAAAATACGACAGCCTGTTTTTAGTTAAGACGGGGTTTCTTCCGTGGTACATCCAGACTCTTACTGATAAGCTTACTACTGCATTCAAAAGAAGAAGTAAATCAGACATCATATTTATTTCTGCTGAGCTCGGACATTATGTGGGGGATGCTCACATGCCTTTGCACACATCATCCAACCACGACGGTCAGCTTACCAATCAAAAAGGCATTCATGCATTATGGGAATCTACAATACCACCCATGTTTGGAGGCGGATATAATTTCAATACCGGCGACGCAAAATATATCAATGATATAACTGCTGAAACCTGGAGGATCATCAAAGCAACTCATTCACTTGCTGATTCTGTTTTGGCAATCGACAGGCAAACACGATTGAGTTTTCCGAAAGAGGAGATGTATAAAAAAGATGATTCAGGAAAGCTTGTGCTGAGGTTTAATCAGCCCGTATTCTCGGATAAGTATGCACAAAAATTAAATGATGCAATGAATGGTATGGTTGAAAAACAACTTCGATTGTCAATTGCTGATGTTGCCAATTACTGGTACACCGCATGGGTAAATGGAGGCAAACCTGATCTGCTTTCGCTTGATGATCCTCATCTTACAGAACAAAACAAAAAGAATTTCAAAAAAGAAATGAAGGCATGGCAAAAAGGTAAGCTGCTTAATCTTGAAGTTAAAGTGGAAGACTGATTTTTTCTTTCTATAAAACCAAAACCTGCTGTTATGAAAAGTTTATTTGAACCATCGGTAACCGGTGAAATGCTCGACCGGATAAATCATTTGACTCCTGATACAAAACCGCTATGGGGTAAGATGACTGTGTCTCAAATGCTGGCGCATATGCAACCTCCGTTAAAGGTTGCGCTGGGAGAAGCCACTCTAAAAAAAGGATTAATGGGTTTCTTATTTGGTAAGATTGCAAAAAAGCAACTCGTAACGGAAACGCCTTTCAAAAGAAATCTGCCAACGGCACCGGCATTTGTGATTAAGACTGAAAAGAATTTCCAGGAGGAAAAAGATAAATTGATTGAGCTTGTAAAAAAATTTCAGAAGGCTTCCGCCGATGAATTGAATACACGAGTTCATCCTTTCTTTGGTAAACTTACGGCCGAAGAATGGAACATGCTTCAATGGAAACATCTTGATCATCACCTGAGACAGTTTGGAGTTTAGTCGAATTATGAATGCTGAATTATGAATTATGAGTACTGATGTTGAAGGAAGTGTCAACATTCATAATTTTGTGCACATGCTAATTCAAAATTCAAAATTCAGCATTCAGCATTCATAATTCATAATTCACAATTCAGCATTCACAATTTAAAAAGTCATGGAAAAAAGAGAAGTATATATTATCTCGGCGGTTCGTACACCGATAGGAAGTTTTGGAGGCATGCTGAAAGATATTCCTGCAACAAAACTTGGAGCCCTTGCAATTAAAGGCGCAATTGAAAAAGCCGGGATTGATCCAAACATTGTGCAGGATGTGCTCATGGGATGCGTGTTGCAGGCTAATCTCGGACAAGCACCCGCACGACAGGCTGCGAAGTTTGCTGGCTTGCCTGATAATGTCAGCTGTACTACCGTAAATAAAGTCTGCGCCAGCGGAATGAAAGCGATCATGATAGGTGCGCAGAGCATAATGCTGGGTGATGCCGATGTTGTAATTGCAGGTGGAATGGAAAGTATGAGCCGTGTTCCCTTTTATACTGATACTCTTCGATGGGGTAATAAATATGGTAACACTCAATTGATAGACGGCGTTGCCAAAGATGGTCTCACCGACGTGTACAAAGACTATGCAATGGGCAATGCCGCAGAACTCTGTGCAAGAGAATGCAACATCAGTCGCGAGGACCAGGATGCATTCGCAATTGAAAGTTATAAGCGCAGCCAGGCTGCAGTAAATGAGGGAAAATTTAAAGATGAAATTGTGGGCGTTGAAATTCCTCAGCGCAAAGGTGACCCGGTGTTGATGACAAAAGATGAAGAACCTTTCAATGTGAAGTTTGAAAAAATACCCGAGTTGAAATCTGCATTCGAAAAGGGTGGGAGTGTAACCGCCGCCAACGCAAGCACCATGAATGACGGCGCTGCTGCATTGGTTTTAATGAGTAAGCAAAAAGCCGATGAACTCGGATTGAAACCAATTGCAAAAGTTATTAGTTATGCAGACGCAGAACAGGCTCCTGAATGGTTTACCACAACTCCATCTGTTGCACTTCCCAAAGCAGTTGCAAAGGCAGGACTCACAATGGAACAAATTGATTATGCAGAATTGAATGAAGCGTTCAGCGTAGTGGGAATTGTGAACATCCAAAAAATGAAACTCGATCCAAAGAAGGTAAATGTAAATGGGGGAGCCGTATCATTAGGCCATCCTCTTGGCTGCAGTGGCGCAAGAATTATTGTGACCCTTATCAATGTCCTCAAACAAAATAACGGCAGGATCGGTGCTGCAGGTATCTGTAATGGCGGAGGCGGCGCCAGTGCGATGGTGATAGAGAATGTTGGATAGTATTTTAGATTTTAGATTGGCGATTTGCGATTGCATGCGCAGAGTCACTGCCCTTAAAATCTGAAATCGCCAATCTAAAATCTAAAATTGTATCAGCGGTGCAGAGTGATCTTTCTAAATAAACTATCTTACAGTTTCAAATTAAATCAAAATAAAATTTCATGAAAAAAGCTTTTTGGTTTTTGTCTCTTGCACTTATTTCTTCCGCAATTGCAAAGGCAAGCGATACCACATTTACTCTCAACGGAAAATTTGATAAATTAAAAACCGGCAAGGTTTATCTTACTGTATATGCAAACGGTAAATCAACCCGTGATTCAGCCAATTTGAAAGATGGTGCTTTTTCTTTCACAGGAACAGTAAAGGATGCTGCAACTGCCTATTTAACGATGGAAGGCAAGCGCAATGATTACTTTACTTTTCTCATTGAGCCTGTTAATCTAAAAGTAAACGGAACCGGTGATTCATTAAAACTGCTCGTTGTTAGTGGTTCCACTATAAACGATGATGACAAAATATTAAAGAAGCGTTTGGAGTCTATCAGTAAATGGCAGGAAACAAACGGCAAAGTGTGGACTGAAGCAAACAAAGCAAACAACAAAGCTGTAATGGATAGTCTTGATGAAGTTGATAATGAGATATTAAAAGAAACAAGAAAGATCGTTGCACAATTTGTAAAAGATTATCCGCATTCTATGCGCAGTGCAATGGCGATCTCTGAGAACTATGCCTATTATGCCGAAGCAGATGAAGTAGAACCCGTGTACAATATGCTCGATAAAAAACTTAAGAGCACCAAGAAGGGAATGGATATTAAAAAGATGATCGAGACTTATAAAACTGTAGCGATTGGTAAAGTAGCGCCCGACTTTACACAAACAACTCCTGATGGAAAGGAAATGAGTCTTTCATCATTAAAAGGAAAATATGTGCTGGTAGATTTCTGGGCAAGCTGGTGCGGACCTTGTCGCCGTGAGAACCCGAACGTGGTTAAGACATACGAACAATTCAAGGATAAGAACTTCCAGATATTCGGAGTTTCTTATGACACCAAAAAAGATCGCTGGGAAAAAGCGATCAAAGATGATGGCCTGGTGTGGCTGCATGTATCAGACCTGAAAGGCTGGCAGAACGGAACTTCTGATCAATATGGCATCAAAGCAATTCCGGCAAACCTGCTGCTTGATAAGGACGGTAAGATCATTGCAAAAAATCTTTTCGGGAAAAAACTGGTTGCTAAATTATCAGAGCTGCTGGGAAAAAATTCAGTGGCAGTTCAATAAGAACCAGCCCGAGCCGCGAGCCGCGAGCCGTGAGCCTTGAGCCTGGCCCACAGCTCATGGCTCATAGCTCGAAGCTTTTTAAAACCTCAAACTAATGAGGTTTTTTTGTTTGCTCTCTATCCAATATTTTTGCTCCTCAAAATTTATACATGAGACAGATTCTATTCAGAGAAGCATTGAGGGAAGCGATGAATGAAGAAATGAGACGGGATGAAAAGGTTTTCTTAATGGGGGAAGAAGTAGCTGAATACAATGGCGCCTATAAAGTAAGCCAGGGAATGCTGGATGAATTTGGTGAGAAGAGAGTGATCGATACACCGATCTCGGAACTTGGATTTACAGCCATCGCAGTGGGAGCAGCTCAAAACGGTCTGCGTCCGATCGTTGAATATATGACATGGAACTTCGCTGTACTTGCCTTAGATCAAATTTTAAACACAGCTTCTAAGATGCTGGCAATGAGCGGTGGACAGGTTGGTTGCCCGATCGTTTTTCGCGGGGCAAACGGAAGTGCCGGCCAGCTCGGAGCTCAGCACTCCACAGCTTTTGAATCTCTCTATGCAAATATTCCCGGTCTGAAAGTTATTTCTGTCAGCAATCCTTACGATGCAAAAGGATTATTGAAGAGCGCTATCCGCGATGACGATCCGGTTGTGTTTATGGAGAGTGAAGTGATGTATGGAGAAAAAGGAGAGGTGCCAGAAGATGAATACCTGATCCCCATCGGCAAAGCAAAGATTGTAAAAGAAGGAACCGATGTAACGATCGTTTCATTTAATAAAATGATGAAGGTTGCTATTGGTGCCGCTGATGAACTTGCAAAAGAAAATATCAGCGCGGAAGTGATCGACCTTCGCACTATCCGCCCGATGGATTGGCAGGCAATTCTCGAATCAGTTAAGAAAACAAACCGCCTCGTTATTGTAGAAGAGCAATGGCCATTCGCCTCTGTGTCTTCTGAAATAACTTACCGCATACAAAAAGAAGGCTTCGATTACCTCGATGCTCCTATCCGCCGCATCACATCTGCAGATGCCCCGATGCATTATGCCCCGAATTTAGTTGCTGCATATTTACCCGATGTTCCAAGAACAGTGAATTTGGTGAAGGAAGTGATGTATATGAAGAAGTAGATTTTTTGGAGGATCCAAATTCTTTATGATATACTCTTGCTTTTTCATTACCAATTCAGATTACTTTCTTTCGGTAAGCTATTTCCCAAAAAAAGTTTAACGCAAATTTTTCAATGGCCTTTGTAGATTTATTGCCGTTGAAGATTTCAGATTCTTAAGCGTATCAAAATTTCGACTTGAAGTTTCTAGTGCTCTTATTGATATTTTTTGCCGCAACACTTAAAATGTCCGTTGCTCAAAGGGCGATTGACAAATTGTTGGATCGTGATCTTGATTCTCTTTTTGGAGATGCAACGGATACAACAATCTATTTCGGAGATCATAGTTACTATAATCCCATGATGACTTATGACGCCAAAGGAATTGGGTCTGTTCATATTTTTCAAACGGTTGTATTATTGATCCTGAAAAAGGGCAACTGGAAAGTCACAAAATATATCTATGGATTTTCGGATACGTCTAACGAGTTGGTAGTTAAATCTGTTCCAATCAATTTAGAACGGGATAGTGATCTTACTAAATTAAGATCATTATTGCCTCAGATAACCGGTGAAAGATTCTTGCCACCTATCGGCAAGTTTGAGAAAAATGGAATCGCCGCTTATGATGTCGGATGGTGCGACCACTGTCCAAACTATGATTTGAGAGTTCAGGCTAAACAATATTATCAGGCTTATGGAATAGAAGAAATTGATTTTTGGGAAGAAGGGAATCTAAATTACACATACAACACTTCTCGTCATTTGTATCCCTTTTACAATATATTGCGTAAGCTCACAAAATTGTGGGATAAGAATTTTACCTATAATAAACAATAGTTATTAATGATGAAGATGAAAAAGCGATGTTAACTCGTGCGTCATATTCAAAATAAAACCTCCGCTTTCGCAGAGGCTTTACTTTATTAACTCTATTTACTCTATTCACTTTATAAACTTTCCTACTTCGGCTCCCGGCTCCGAACTCCCGGCTCCCGGCTATTGCTGCACTCCCTGCATTCCATTCTGCATACTCTCTGCTTCACCTTTCAAATTCTTACGCTTGAATAATGACACATCAAACTTTCCAAAGCGCCAGTTGAAGTTCAGACGCAACATCTGCGGATCACGACGACGCATGTTGTCCTGCACAAAATAAATTGATTCGTTGTGCGTGCTGTAAACTTTCGTTCTGAAAATATCATTCATAGCAAGAGTAAGAGAAGCTGCATTGTTTTTCAGGAAGTCTTTTCTTATTGCAATATCAACACCATAGTTTGGTTTTGTATATCCATTTGCTGTTGATTGCTGGCCGCCGCCAAACATCATCATTCCACCACCGCCACCACCACGACCTGAAGGCAATATAGTTTTGCTTGTGTAGTCTCCGGTCAACTGGATAGAATAATTTTTTGGCAGTTTAAAACTGTTATTCAGTTTTCCAAAATAGCTCAGTCTCTCATTTTGCAGACTGCTTTGAATATTGTTGCCGTTGATCTTTGAATTATAGAAATTGATGTTTGCAGTAACATCCCAGAAGCTTGCAGGCTTCAGTTTGCTCGTTAGTTCAAGACCGAGAGCATACGAAGTATTCGCGTTTGCATAACTGCTTATCACAACAGAATCTGTTCTTGAAGTGTTAGGATTTTTATCCCTGTACTGGTAAGTTGTGATGAGATCATTGGTGTTTTTATAATACACAGTAGCCAGTAAATTATTCCCCTTATTCAGATCAACCTGGTAAGATAATTCAAGCAGGTTAGTGAACTCTGGACGAAGATTAGGATTACCAACTCTAAGGTTAAGTGAATCACTGAAATCAACATATGGTATCAACTGGAAGAAGTTAGGTCTGTTGATCCTTCTTGAATAATTCAATTGCATATCCTGTTTGCTGTTGATCTTTTGTGTCAAGAAAACACTTGGAAAAACGCTGAATGGATAGCTGTTGCTAAAAGTTTTATTTTTATCAATAAGCTCACCGGTATATTTTGAACTCTCCACTCTCACACCAACCTGGTAAGTGAAGCTGTTGAATTTCTGTGAAAAGGTAGTATACGCTGCATACACTTCATCCCTGAATTTATAATTGTTGGTAAGCCCGGTAATCGCAATAAAATTCCCGGTAACCGGGTCCTGGAAGAAATTAGTACTGGTGCTGTTGTAATTCCTTACAGACATTCTTGCACCCATTTCCAGTTTCATCTTTTCGGTGATAGGATTTGAATAATCGGTTTGGGCTGTGAAGAATTTTGTAGTACCACCACCAAGGCTTTGTTGTTTCAGCAACGGACCTTTAGGATTATTGCTTGTATTAAAATATTGTGTTTGAGAGAAAGTGCTATTATTGTTTTTGCTGTAATTATAGTTTGCATCTGCTGTAAGTTCTTTACCAGCCTTTGCAAAGTTGTGTTTGTAACTGAATACTCCGCCGGTGTTCTGGAATTGAAAATTCCCTGCACTGTTTGTGAGCCCTATTTCTTTGGATACGTAAGAAACAAAGTTGGTATCTCTTTCAATATTGATAGCATCCATGCTGCTGAACTCTCCCTTTACATACACACCTGATAATGTAAAAGTGTTCCTGTTGTCAACAAAATAATCAAAGCCTGCTCTTCCAAAACCAAAGTACCCTTTGTTGGTCGGTTTATCACTCTGGGCTGTGATTGCTGTGCGGTTATTGCTTAAAAAATCAGTCCGGGTTGAATTGGTGGTCCCGATCGACTTGCGTTGGTTGTACATCGCATTACCAAAGAAGTTCAATTTGCCTTGTCTTACATTGATATCGCCACCCAATCCATACTTAAGACGCGAATCCACATTAGCGCGAATGTTACCACTGTAACCCGCTTTACGGTTTTTCTTTAAAACAATATTTAAAATTCCTGAACCACCACCTGACGCATCAAACTTTGCAGAAGGGTTGGTGATGATCTCTATGCTGGCAATCGCATCAGCAGGGATCTGGTCGAGTGATAAACCGACCAACAAAGGGTACTTTGGTTTTGGAAGAGCAGGCTTTGATTATTTTGTTGACAACAGGAACACTTTTACATTATCAGGTGTGTATGTAAAGGGAGAGTTCAGCAGCATGGATGCTATCAATATTGAAAGAGATACCAACTTTGTTTCTTACGTATCCAAAGAAATAGGGCTCACAAACAGTGCAGGGAATTTTCAATTCCAGAACACCGGCGGAGTATTCAGTTACAAACACAACTTTGCAAAGGCTGGTAAAGAACTTACAGCAGATGCAAACTATAATTACAGCAAAAACAATAATAGCACTTTCTCTCAAACACAATATTTTAATACAAGCAATAATCCTAAAGGTCCGTTGCTGAAACAACAAAGCCTTGGTGGTGGTACTACAAAATTCTTCACAGCCCAAACCGATTATTCAAATCCTATCACCGAAAAGATGAAACTGGAAATGGGTGCAAGAATGTCTGTAAGGAATTACAACAGCACCAGTACTAATTTCTTCCAGGACCCGGTTACCGGGAATTTTATTGCGATTACCGGGCTTACCAACAATTATAAATTCAGGGATGAAGTGTATGCAGCGTATACTACCTTTTCACAGAAATTCAACAGCTTCACTTACCAGGTTGGTGTGAGAGTGGAGAGTTCAAAATATACCGGTGAGCTTATTGATAAAAATAAAACTTTTAGCAACAGCTATCCATTCAGCGTTTTTCCAAGTGTTTTCTTGACACAAAAGATCAACAGCAAACAGGATATGCAATTGAATTATTCAAGAAGGATCAACAGACCTAACTTCTTCCAGTTGATACCATATGTTGATTTCAGTGATTCACTTAACCTTAGAGTTGGTAATCCTAATCTTCGTCCAGAGTTCACTAACCTGCTTGAATTATCTTACCAGGTTGATCTGAATAAGGGGAATAATTTACTGGCTACTGTGTATTATAAAAACACCAATGATCTCATCACAACTTACCAGTACAGGGATAAAAATCCTAACACTTCAAGAACAGATTCTGTTGTGATAAGCAGTTATGCAAACGCGAATACTTCGTATGCTCTCGGTCTTGAACTAACGAGCAAACTGAAGCCTGCAAGCTTCTGGGATGTTACTGCAAACATCAATTTCTATAATTCAAAGATCAACGGCAACAATATTCAAAGCAGTCTGCAAAATGAGAGACTGAGCTATTTTGGAAAACTGAATAACAGTTTTAAACTGCCAAAAAATTATTCTATCCAGTTGACCGGAGACTACACAAGCAAAACTATATTGCCTTCAGGTCGTGGTGGTGGCGGTGGTGGAATGATGATGTTTGGCGGCGGCCAGCAATCAACAGCAAATGGATATACAAAACCAAACTATGGTGTTGATATTGCAATAAGAAAAGACTTCCTGAAAAACAATGCAGCTTCTCTTACTCTTGCTATGAATGATATTTTCAGAACGAAAGTTTACAGCACGCACAACGAATCAATTTATTTTGTGCAGGACAACATGCGTCGTCGTGATCCGCAGATGTTGCGTCTGAACTTCAACTGGCGCTTTGGAAAGTTTGATGTGTCATTATTCAAGCGTAAGAATTTGAAAGGTGAAGCAGAGAGTATGCAGAATGGAATGCAGGGAGTGCAGCAATAGCCGGGAGCCGGGAGTTCGGAGCCGGGAGCCGAAGTAGGAAAGTTTATAAAGTGAATAGAGTAAATAGAGTTAATAAAGTAAAGCCTCTGCGAAAGCGGAGGTTTTATTTTGAATATGACGCACGAGTTAACATCGCTTTTTCATCTTCATCATTAATAACTATTGTTTATTATAGGTAAAATTCTTATCCCACAATTTTGTGAGCTTACGCAATATATTGTAAAAGGGATACAAATGACGAGAAGTGTTGTATGTGTAATTTAGATTCCCTTCTTCCCAAAAATCAATTTCTTCTATTCCATAAGCCTGATAATATTGTTTAGCCTGAACTCTCAAATCATAGTTTGGACAGTGGTCGCACCATCCGACATCATAAGCGGCGATTCCATTTTTCTCAAACTTGCCGATAGGTGGCAAGAATCTTTCACCGGTTATCTGAGGCAATAATGATCTTAATTTAGTAAGATCACTATCCCGTTCTAAATTGATTGGAACAGATTTAACTACCAACTCGTTAGACGTATCCGAAAATCCATAGATATATTTTGTGACTTTCCAGTTGCCCTTTTTCAGGATCAATAATACAACCGTTTGAAAAATATGAACAGACCCAATTCCTTTGGCGTCATAAGTCATCATGGGATTATAGTAACTATGATCTCCGAAATAGATTGTTGTATCCGTTGCATCTCCAAAAAGAGAATCAAGATCACGATCCAACAATTTGTCAATCGCCCTTTGAGCAACGGACATTTTAAGTGTTGCGGCAAAAAATATCAATAAGAGCACTAGAAACTTCAAGTCGAAATTTTGATACGCTTAAGAATCTGAAATCTTCAACGGCAATAAATCTACAAAGGCCATTGAAAAATTTGCGTTAAACTTTTTTTGGGAAATAGCTTACCGAAAGAAAGTAATCTGAATTGGTAATGAAAAAGCAAGAGTATATCATAAAGAATTTGGATCCTCCAAAAAATCTACTTCTTCATATACATCACTTCCTTCACCAAATTCACTGTTCTTGGAACATCGGGTAAATATGCAGCAACTAAATTCGGGGCATAATGCATCGGGGCATCTGCAGATGTGATGCGGCGGATAGGAGCATCGAGGTAATCGAAGCCTTCTTTTTGTATGCGGTAAGTTATTTCAGAAGACACAGAGGCGAATGGCCATTGCTCTTCTACAATAACGAGGCGGTTTGTTTTCTTAACTGATTCGAGAATTGCCTGCCAATCCATCGGGCGGATAGTGCGAAGGTCGATCACTTCCGCGCTGATATTTTCTTTTGCAAGTTCATCAGCGGCACCAATAGCAACCTTCATCATTTTATTAAATGAAACGATCGTTACATCGGTTCCTTCTTTTACAATCTTTGCTTTGCCGATGGGGATCAGGTATTCATCTTCTGGCACCTCTCCTTTTTCTCCATACATCACTTCACTCTCCATAAACACAACCGGATCGTCATCGCGGATAGCGCTCTTCAATAATCCTTTTGCATCGTAAGGATTGCTGACAGAAATAACTTTCAGACCGGGAATATTTGCATAGAGAGATTCAAAAGCTGTGGAGTGCTGAGCTCCGAGCTGGCCGGCACTTCCGTTTGCCCCGCGAAAAACGATCGGGCAACCAACCTGTCCACCGCTCATTGCCAGCATCTTAGAAGCTGTGTTTAAAATTTGATCTAAGGCAAGTACAGCGAAGTTCCATGTCATATATTCAACGATCGGACGCAGACCGTTTTGAGCTGCTCCCACTGCGATGGCTGTAAATCCAAGTTCCGAGATCGGTGTATCGATCACTCTCTTCTCACCAAATTCATCCAGCATTCCCTGGCTTACTTTATAGGCGCCATTGTATTCAGCTACTTCTTCCCCCATTAAGAAAACCTTTTCATCCCGTCTCATTTCTTCATTCATCGCTTCCCTCAATGCTTCTCTGAATAGAATCTGTCTCATGTATAAATTTTGAGGAGCAAAAATATTGGATAGAGAGCAAACAAAAAAACCTCATTAGTTTGAGGTTTTAAAAAGCTTCGAGCTATGAGCCATGAGCTGTGGGCCAGGCTCAAGGCTCACGGCTCGCGGCTCGCGGCTCGGGCTGGTTCTTATTGAACTGCCACTGAATTTTTTCCCAGCAGCTCTGATAATTTAGCAACCAGTTTTTTCCCGAAAAGATTTTTTGCAATGATCTTACCGTCCTTATCAAGCAGCAGGTTTGCCGGAATTGCTTTGATGCCATATTGATCAGAAGTTCCGTTCTGCCAGCCTTTCAGGTCTGATACATGCAGCCACACCAGGCCATCATCTTTGATCGCTTTTTCCCAGCGATCTTTTTTGGTGTCATAAGAAACTCCGAATATCTGGAAGTTCTTATCCTTGAATTGTTCGTATGTCTTAACCACGTTCGGGTTCTCACGGCGACAAGGTCCGCACCAGCTTGCCCAGAAATCTACCAGCACATATTTTCCTTTTAATGATGAAAGACTCATTTCCTTTCCATCAGGAGTTGTTTGTGTAAAGTCGGGCGCTACTTTACCAATCGCTACAGTTTTATAAGTCTCGATCATCTTTTTAATATCCATTCCCTTCTTGGTGCTCTTAAGTTTTTTATCGAGCATATTGTACACGGGTTCTACTTCATCTGCTTCGGCATAATAGGCATAGTTCTCAGAGATCGCCATTGCACTGCGCATAGAATGCGGATAATCTTTTACAAATTGTGCAACGATCTTTCTTGTTTCTTTTAATATCTCATTATCAACTTCATCAAGACTATCCATTACAGCTTTGTTGTTTGCTTTGTTTGCTTCAGTCCACACTTTGCCGTTTGTTTCCTGCCATTTACTGATAGACTCCAAACGCTTCTTTAATATTTTGTCATCATCGTTTATAGTGGAACCACTAACAACGAGCAGTTTTAATGAATCACCGGTTCCGTTTACTTTTAGATTAACAGGCTCAATGAGAAAAGTAAAGTAATCATTGCGCTTGCCTTCCATCGTTAAATAGGCAGTTGCAGCATCCTTTACTGTTCCTGTGAAAGAAAAAGCACCATCTTTCAAATTGGCTGAATCACGGGTTGATTTACCGTTTGCATATACAGTAAGATAAACCTTGCCGGTTTTTAATTTATCAAATTTTCCGTTGAGAGTAAATGTGGTATCGCTTGCCTTTGCAATTGCGGAAGAAATAAGTGCAAGAGACAAAAACCAAAAAGCTTTTTTCATGAAATTTTATTTTGATTTAATTTGAAACTGTAAGATAGTTTATTTAGAAAGATCACTCTGCACCGCTGATACAATTTTAGATTTTAGATTGGCGATTTCAGATTTTAAGGGCAGTGACTCTGCGCATGCAATCGCAAATCGCCAATCTAAAATCTAAAATACTATCCAACATTCTCTATCACCATCGCACTGGCGCCGCCTCCGCCATTACAGATACCTGCAGCACCGATCCTGCCGTTATTTTGTTTGAGGACATTGATAAGGGTCACAATAATTCTTGCGCCACTGCAGCCAAGAGGATGGCCTAATGATACGGCTCCCCCATTTACATTTACCTTCTTTGGATCGAGTTTCATTTTTTGGATGTTCACAATTCCCACTACGCTGAACGCTTCATTCAATTCTGCATAATCAATTTGTTCCATTGTGAGTCCTGCCTTTGCAACTGCTTTGGGAAGTGCAACAGATGGAGTTGTGGTAAACCATTCAGGAGCCTGTTCTGCGTCTGCATAACTAATAACTTTTGCAATTGGTTTCAATCCGAGTTCATCGGCTTTTTGCTTACTCATTAAAACCAATGCAGCAGCGCCGTCATTCATGGTGCTTGCGTTGGCGGCGGTTACACTCCCACCCTTTTCGAATGCAGATTTCAACTCGGGTATTTTTTCAAACTTCACATTGAAAGGTTCTTCATCTTTTGTCATCAACACCGGGTCACCTTTGCGCTGAGGAATTTCAACGCCCACAATTTCATCTTTAAATTTTCCCTCATTTACTGCAGCCTGGCTGCGCTTATAACTTTCAATTGCGAATGCATCCTGGTCCTCGCGACTGATGTTGCATTCTCTTGCACAGAGTTCTGCGGCATTGCCCATTGCATAGTCTTTGTACACGTCGGTGAGACCATCTTTGGCAACGCCGTCTATCAATTGAGTGTTACCATATTTATTACCCCATCGAAGAGTATCAGTATAAAAGGGAACACGGCTCATACTTTCCATTCCACCTGCAATTACAACATCGGCATCACCCAGCATTATGCTCTGCGCACCTATCATGATCGCTTTCATTCCGCTGGCGCAGACTTTATTTACGGTAGTACAGCTGACATTATCAGGCAAGCCAGCAAACTTCGCAGCCTGTCGTGCGGGTGCTTGTCCGAGATTAGCCTGCAACACGCATCCCATGAGCACATCCTGCACAATGTTTGGATCAATCCCGGCTTTTTCAATTGCGCCTTTAATTGCAAGGGCTCCAAGTTTTGTTGCAGGAATATCTTTCAGCATGCCTCCAAAACTTCCTATCGGTGTACGAACCGCCGAGATAATATATACTTCTCTTTTTTCCATGACTTTTTAAATTGTGAATGCTGAATTGTGAATTATGAATTATGAATGCTGAATGCTGAATTTTGAATTTTGAATTAGCATGTGCACAAAATTATGAATGTTGACACTTCCTTCAACATCAGTACTCATAATTCATAATTCAGCATTCATAATTCGACTAAACTCCAAACTGTCTCAGGTGATGATCAAGATGTTTCCATTGAAGCATGTTCCATTCTTCGGCCGTAAGTTTACCAAAGAAAGGATGAACTCGTGTATTCAATTCATCGGCGGAAGCCTTCTGAAATTTTTTTACAAGCTCAATCAATTTATCTTTTTCCTCCTGGAAATTCTTTTCAGTCTTAATCACAAATGCCGGTGCCGTTGGCAGATTTCTTTTGAAAGGCGTTTCCGTTACGAGTTGCTTTTTTGCAATCTTACCAAATAAGAAACCCATTAATCCTTTTTTTAGAGTGGCTTCTCCCAGCGCAACCTTTAACGGAGGTTGCATATGCGCCAGCATTTGAGACACAGTCATCTTACCCCATAGCGGTTTTGTATCAGGAGTCAAATGATTTATCCGGTCGAGCATTTCACCGGTTACCGATGGTTCAAATAAACTTTTCATAACAGCAGGTTTTGGTTTTATAGAAAGAAAAAATCAGTCTTCCACTTTAACTTCAAGATTAAGCAGCTTACCTTTTTGCCATGCCTTCATTTCTTTTTTGAAATTCTTTTTGTTTTGTTCTGTAAGATGAGGATCATCAAGCGAAAGCAGATCAGGTTTGCCTCCATTTACCCATGCGGTGTACCAGTAATTGGCAACATCAGCAATTGACAATCGAAGTTGTTTTTCAACCATACCATTCATTGCATCATTTAATTTTTGTGCATACTTATCCGAGAATACGGGCTGATTAAACCTCAGCACAAGCTTTCCTGAATCATCTTTTTTATACATCTCCTCTTTCGGAAAACTCAATCGTGTTTGCCTGTCGATTGCCAAAACAGAATCAGCAAGTGAATGAGTTGCTTTGATGATCCTCCAGGTTTCAGCAGTTATATCATTGATATATTTTGCGTCGCCGGTATTGAAATTATATCCGCCTCCAAACATGGGTGGTATTGTAGATTCCCATAATGCATGAATGCCTTTTTGATTGGTAAGCTGACCGTCGTGGTTGGATGATGTGTGCAAAGGCATGTGAGCATCCCCCACATAATGTCCGAGCTCAGCAGAAATAAATATGATGTCTGATTTACTTCTTCTTTTGAATGCAGTAGTAAGCTTATCAGTAAGAGTCTGGATGTACCACGGAAGAAACCCCGTCTTAACTAAAAACAGGCTGTCGTATTTTAGTGTAGCTTCTTTCCAGGTTCGTGGCAATTGATCGACTGTCGTGTTGGGGAAATCTTCGATATCAACATAATGCCTCGGAGCCTCTGCTTTATCATTCAGTAACCCTCTGCGCAAATCGGGTACTACTGCTCCTTCTGTAATAAAGTCGATGTGATTGTAGTAAAAGGCCTGCATCTCTTCCGGTAGGGCAAACACAGCCGCCCTGTTGATGTGCTTATGTCCCCATGAGCCCCACGCAAATAAAAGGATATTGCTGAATACGAATAATAAGATAAAAAGCGGAGCCAGGATCTTTGTTTTCATATGCAAAATTTATCGGTGCAATTAAGCGCTGGTGAAATATACCCGTTTTGAGGCCTTCGATACCCAATTGGATATAAATTGTTCAAACTTTTCAGGCAGCAAATATCTGAAAATATCGGGGATATAATGTGGCATTATGATTGCGGAAATTACTAACCGGTGTTATTTGAAAGGCTCTTGAAGTATTTGAAAGGTTTTGGCCAAAAGTGAATATTGCTTTTTTTTTTGCAGCAGTCAACCATCCATTATTATGAAAAATCAGGACCTGCATAAAAATAGAACGTATTTACCTGTTAAAAGCTGGATCGCAGTTATTGCAATAACCATTCTTTTATTGGTTTTTATAATCTGGATGTGTATTAAACTCCGGCAGATTTAAATTTTTGGACAAGAAATTTCACTATTCAAACTTTTTCCAGATTTAATTACTCATCTCAAATTAATACTCAACTTGAAAAAAATGGGCAAGGTACTCGTAGTGGATGACGATAAGGATATTTTAACGGTGGTGAAGATCCTGTTAACTAACAAGGGCTTCTCGGTAGATGTTACCGATAAATGGGAAAAGACATTTGAAAAAATAGAAACCTTTAATCCTGATGTCATTTTACTGGATATTGCCCTCTCGGGCCAGGATGGAAGAGAGATCTGCAAACGGTTAAAGGCGGCCGAAAGCACCAAACATATTTCAGTGGTGCTGTTCTCTGCTAATCACAATATGATACAGAGCGTAGCTGAATGTAAGGCTAATGATTTTATTGCCAAGCCTTTTGAAACGGAGGACCTTGTGAAAAAAATCCGGGATCAGCTGCCTGAAATTATTAACTAGCCGCTTCAGCTTCAAACTGTACCGCCACAACAAACTTCACAATAAAACATTAGGGAATTAATTTATCTTCGGGGAAGCCAAAACTCTGTGATGGAAACAAAACCACCCCCAAAAGGCAGACTGGTAATGCTTTTAATGATAGTGGCTGCAGTACTTGCAGTAACGGCGATTATTTGCTTGTGGATATATAATTAAACTATCTAGTTTCTAAAAAACTAAATGGACCCAGGCTAAGAAATTCAGTTAATTATCCATCATTTCGTTGTAATAACCGCTTTCCATTAATACTTCATAGTTGTTGACAAACCGGAGAAATGACTCTTCGATCATAATGTCAGCTTCTTTTTTGATTCTTGCGCTCAAAACGGGAATACTATGAATAAACTTCCACCTTTTGATCTTTAAGGTTGCTTCATAGTTGGCTTTGATTAGCTGAATATCACTGAGATGAAACTGTTCGGCTACTATTTGCTGTTCGTTTTTGATAGGCATACCAGGGCTTTTATAAGGATTTAGATTAAGTACTAGTATCAACGGTTGCCTGTTCTAAAAATTGTATGAAAGTCTTAACAGACTTAAAACAATAGGGCGTGAATTCCCTATTTTTGTCCACATCGCCATGATCTCCCCTACTACAATACAACAGATACTTAGCCGGATCGATATTGTCGAGATCATCAGCTCATTTGTAAAGCTGAAAAAGAGAGGAAGTAATTATCTCGGTCTCTGTCCTTTTCATAACGAGAAGACCCCATCATTCACCGTTTCTCCGTCAAAGGAGATTTATAAATGCTTCGGCTGCGGGCGAAGCGGCAACACCATCAGTTTTTTAATGGAGCATGAGAAGTACAGCTACGTGGAAGCTCTCCGGTGGCTGGCGGCAAAGTATAATGTGGAAATTGAGGAAACGGAAACTACGGCAGAGGTAAAACTTCAGCAACAGGTAGCCGACAGTCTTTACATCATCAACACTTTCGCACAAAAATATTTTTCTGATGTTTTATTTAATACTGAGGAAGGACAGGATATCGGTTTGAGTTATTTAAAACAAAGAGGTTATCGTGAAGACATCATACAAAAATTCCAGCTTGGCTTTAACCCTGAGGCAAGGGATAGTTTTGCAAAGGCTGCACTTGCGGCCCAATACAACTTAGAGTATTTGCAAAAAAGCGGGTTGGTGGTTGTGAGAGATGAAAGACCTGCAGACAACTATCGCGGAAGAATAATTTTTCCTGTTCAAAATCAAAGCGGGAAGATCGTTGGCTTTGGCGCAAGACTGATAAAGAGTAATGACAGGGCACCAAAGTACATCAACACGCCGGAGAACGAGATATACATAAAAAGCAAAATTCTTTATGGTTCATACTTCGCAAGGATGGCGATCGATAAAGCAGATGAATGTTTACTCGTGGAAGGATATACTGATGTTATTTCCCTTCACCAGGCAGGAATAGAAAATGTGGTTGCAAGCGGGGGTACGTCGTTAACTCCCGATCAATTGCGGCTGATAAAAAAATACACCAACAACCTTACAATAATTTATGACGGTGATCCTGCAGGTGTGAAGGCTGCATTACGGGGACTTGATCTTGCGTTGGAAGAAGGATTGAATGTTAAACTGATACTCATCCCGGATAATGAGGACCCTGACAGTTATGTAACTAAATTCGGCGCTTCTGCATTTATCAAATTCATCAACGACAATAAAAAAGATTTCATTCTCTTCCAGCTCGACATCGCATTGAAGGATGCAGGTAACGACACCAATAAGAAATCAGCTGTCGTAAATCAAATTGCTGAAACGATCTCTAAGATCAACAAGGCAGAAGATTTTACAAAACAGCAGGACTACATAAAGAAAAGCGCAGAACTTTTAAAGATCGACGAAAGCGGGTTGCATACTCTCGTTAATAAACACATCCGCGAAAAGATAAACAAGCAGGAAAGAAAAACAGCTCTTGACGACAGGTTCCAGGATACATCAACTGTGGAGATCCCTGATGAAGATGCAATTGAATTATTGAACCAGGATGAACAGAATGAAAGAGCAATGGTAAGATGCCTGCTGGAGTTTGGAACAAGGGAATGGGAACCTGGGAAAACAGTTGCAGATTATATTTTGAATGATACAATAGATGAAGAAATGTTTGACAATAAAAAATTACTTGAGGTCATTCACATCTACAAGATCTGGTATGATGCAGGATTAGAGCCAACAGAAAAAAATTTCCTCTACCATGAAGATCATGAGCTGAGCACACTCGTAATGTCGCTGATGGAATTTCCGTATGAAGTAAGCGATGGATGGAAAACACATTTCGAGATGCCCGTGCCGACAAGAGAAGATACTTACAGGGCCGAAGTTTTTTCAACAGTAAACTATCTTAAGCTGCGAAAAATAAAACGTCTCATCAGCATAAATCAAAAAGATCTTGAACAACCTCACAATGCTGAAGAACAACTTTCACTCATACAAATTCATAAGCATTTAAAAGATCTCGAAGTGGAGATGACGAGGCAATTGGGAACGGTGATATTGAGATAGTTTGCCAAACGCCTTGACCCCATCTTCCATTACATCAATGTCAGTCCGGATTTCAAGAGTACCCAAAGCTTACTTTAGCAGTTGGATCAGCGCTTCTTTAAGAGAGACGTGTGGATCCAATTCGAAATTATCAGAATAGCGGGTTACGATACCTGAAGAATTAACCACGATGATATTAGGTGAGTCGTAAATCTGCATCTTTTGTCTCCATTTTTCCCCGTTAGTTATGATGTGAAGGTGAGGGTACAAATTCGCCGGAATGATTTCGCGGTAGTCTTCGGTAATAAGATACCCGGTAGCTTTTTTTTCTTTTGAAATCTCATCCAGAGCTTTCAACAATGCAGTGTTGTCTTCATTGTATATATCTACCATTTTGTTTACATCCAAATAATTTGTCCGGCACGCCACTAAATGATCCAATACAATAAAAACCGATCGATGTGATAACAAAGAATCGTTGTTCACTGGCACCAGGTGTATGTCTTTAGCGCTGAACTTAGGAAAAGGCTTTCCCGCAAGGATACTTGAGTATGCTCCATCGACCCAAATTTCTTTCGCACTTTGTATCATCTTTATGTTTTCATCTGGATGAAACGTGACCTGTTTCGTCGTAGTACGGAATGAACGAGGCAGTATACTTCTCAACTTATCTTCAAACCCAATTACACATTCATCGACGTTGGAAAACATAATTACCCCCGCGGATTTCGGAAAGCGGTTTGTAACATAATACAAAGTTGTGTCCTGGAATTCATTTATCGAATAACGTACCGAGCAAGGTATCTCCATTAACGTCACAGTCTTTTTTGAATCAATCATTTCTTCAGATCGTAAGGATGTTTTGTAATAATTGTTACAATCGCCAACCTTAATTATAAAACCGGAATCACGGTTGGCAAAAAGATAGGGCTTCAAACTGTCCAACTCCTGGTCCCCCGGAATTTTGTTTTTCTCACTAAACATGTGAAATGAATTATGCGAATTGAATGCTATTAAATAAAAATTGCTGTCAGGCTGTCTGAAATAGTTAGACATATTAGTTGACACCGGTTTCTCTTTTAATACGACCGCATAAAGAATTACTCCATCCAACCGGGTCTTTGCCGGTGAATACATAAAAACCATGATGAATGTAAAAGTTGCCAGCAACCTGGTATAAAAGGCTCTTTTTATGATCATACTAACCAATTTTAATTGATACAGTAAGATAACTATTCCGATATTTCCGCCGGCGCCGTATTAGTTGTTCCCTCAACAATTTTCTCCAGAATATTGCAATCAGTCTCCGGTTCGGTAGGGTTTCCATCTTCATCGGTCCAATTAGAAAAACTATTTATGTCGAGATTTGGATTTATCTCAACATCGCCGCCATTAGACTCGCAGTCATCACAATTTGCTATTGAGACTGACAAATTTTTAGCTGTAAACCGCTTGATTTTGATCTGGCCGCCGCAATCTTTTCCCACAAACCCGGCGGCTTTACCTGTCCGGGTATCATATGAAACAGAAATGTGATAACTACATCCATCCCAATCAAAGTCGAATGAGATTTTCCAAATCTTGTATCCGTTGTTATTAATTTGTAGATTCTGCTTTACCAAGCCTTCCGGATATGAATTTGAATTTCGGCCAATAGCAGTCGGAATGGCTACAGCGATTTCCGATCCTAAAAACATTATAACTGCGATAATGAACACTTTCATAAAATTCTTTTTTAGAAATTCTGCTTACTCTTTTAACGGTTTTCAGCAAATCCGTACAGCTAAGCTATATTGACTGCCTTCGGATTCAATGAGAAAAACATCAAGGCAGATTGCGTTTTTTATACATCATTCACACGGGAAAACATCAACCCTGTTGCAAAGCCAATAATTCAATGGTTAAAGTATTCCAATAATTCACCGATGCTATTATTCGACACATAGGACAAAGACGCAGGTTAGAACGGTGATATTGACACGTTCCGTTTTTCTTCTACCGCAGAGGTGAAAAAAAATCAAAACTTAAAATTCCACGTCACAGTTGGAATGATTGGAAACAATGAAACCTGTTTCGCCTGTATATGCAATGTACCGTTGTAAGGATTTCCTTCCTGGTCGAAATAAATGAAGTAAGGATTATGCCGGCTGTAAACATTATAAACACTGAACACCCACTGGCTCTTTAGTTTTGCTTTCGGCTTTTTATTGGGAGTATAGATCGCAGAAAAATCAAGACGATGATAAGAAGGCAGGCGATATTCATTGATACGACTGTACTCCTGTGTAAGCACTCCATCAAAAATATAAAAGCGCTGCGGAAGGGTGGCAGCATTGCCGGAACCGAAAACAAAATCAGAAGAAAGTTTCCACTTATTAGTCAGCTCATAAGTTGCCACCACTGAAAGATCATTACGACGGTCGTACTTCGCAGGATACTTATCGCCAAAATTTAAGTTGGGAAATTTTCGCCATGTCCAGCTCAATGTATAACCGATCCATCCTGTCAATCTTCCCTTTGTTTTGTTGATGAAAATTTCTGCACCATAACTCCATCCTTTACCGAACGTAAAGAAATTTTCTGTATCCTCTAAAGTATTCGGAGTATAACCTTCTTCGTATTCTATCTGGTTGCGCATGCTTTTATAATACAGCTCCAGCGAAGTTTCAAACATGTTGTCTTTAAAATTTTTGAAGAGACCCAAAGCATACAACCAACTCTCCTGCGGCTTCACTTTGTAAGTG
>JGI24806J26614_1000005_pt1 | contig 28145 bp, 33 predicted proteins | sample Kansoi200umMDA_FD_26614 | JGI IMG/M metagenome (IMG submission 26614)
GAGCCTCGACAGAAAGCAAAGATTGGGACGGGTTGGAGACTTTTGCTCAATCGAAGAAGAGTCCCATTGGATATGAACCATTTGTTCGACATCTTGTTTCCAAGGGATATAGTGCACAGGCTGCTAAATACGTGCAGAAATGTGACGTTTCGAAACGAGGAGATTTATATGCCTTTGCTGGAGATTACCGACAGGCTGGAAAGGAATACAAAGAACGAGGGGAGAAAGGAAAGCTTGCGTACGTTTGCTATTCGTACTCATGCGATTGACCTGACTAAATTGCTTTCCTAGTGAATTGATAAGGAAATGCCCAGATAAGCTGGTCGCACGAGAGTTGGAGGGGATGTTAAATTAGATTTTTGTATTACATTTTTCTTAGATATTATCGTGACTCTAATACTCCGGTTGTTGGTCAGCCAGACCCAAAGCTGAGTAATTCAGTTCTTCGTCGATATAAGCGCGAAAGTTTGAAAGGCACTCTTCTATCCCCTTTGCTATACCTTTGAGGATTCGTAATCGACCTCGAAAATAAAATAAATGCAATACGTTGCACCAACACACGTTTATCAAGTGCTCTGCGCTGATTGTGGCAAGTCTTTGGCTTTGTACCAAACGTTCTGATTGCTGAGACCAAAGTATAGGGGCTCCCATCGAACCTAATTCTGCTAATCTCTGCATAACATGTCTAAGGAATAGGTTGGTTGATGGCGATTAGCTTCATGGACGCGTTCTTATCTGTTTTGTAGTGTGGATGTTACAGAAGGCATACCGAAATCTGGTACGTGGCTATCGCACTCGAACGCTCTTGATTTGGGCTAATAGGAGAGGAAATAGCATCGTTGAGCTTTTGTCGAAACTGCGATAGATTTTTATCACCTCCAGCCACTTGGACGATCGCACAACCAGAATCAAGGGAACTGCTGGCTATATGTCTCAAGAAGCTTAAAGGATTGAACAAAGTACGACTTGTTGATGCTGGATTCATTTGGACAGAACCGCATTCGAAGAGATTACGGGTTAAATTGACTATCCAAAAAGAGGTACGCAGTGATCTTCCTCTCAAGTCTTTTCGGTTGGAATCTGAGCATATATTACAATAGGTCTTCACATCTACGATAGTCGAGCAAATCTTCGAGGTGGAATATATAGTGCAGCACGGCCAATGTCCAGATTGTACAAAATTGGCCGCAAAGAATACATGGCAGGCTATAATACAGCTTCGTCAAAAGGTCCCTCACAAGAGGACATTCTTGTTCTTGGAGCAGCTCATCCTCAAGCATAATGCCCACAAGGATACAATTTCGATAAGGGAGGCAAGAGATGGGCTAGACTTTTACTATGCGCAAGAAAGCCATGCCGTGAAGATGGTAGAGTTTCTTGCTAGTGTGGTGCCGATACAGTACGTTCTCCATTGCGACCACCTCGGCTCCAGACTAATTATTTTGATAGGACAATACGCTCGACGCAGCTCATTTCGAAGGATACGCATTCCAATACGGCCAATTACAAGTTTACTCACTCTGTTCAAATAATACCGATATGCAAAGACGATCTCGTTTGTATTCCGGCAAAGCAGGCCAGATCGCTGAGTAACATCAGGTGAGTAATCGAGCTTTCATCTATCACGTATTGCTCATAAATTATTATTAGTCCCTTGACTATCTGCTCACGAGTGGGAAATTCGATACATCTCCTCGAACCCGCGACACTCCAAGAAACAGATGTCACCTCAAACGTATATTGGAGAGAGCCCTTCCAAGCCCTCGCATCCGTCACAGATCTTGTGGAATTTCTCGTCCTAGACATTGAGCCCACCGGCCAAGTTCGAGGAAAACACGTCTTGGCGGATGCAGAAGTCAGCTTGGACAATCAAATCTATCATACGAGAACACACCTTGGCGGCATACTTCAACCTGGGGATACAGTCATGGGATACCACTTGGCTCGATCAAACTTCAACTCTTCGGCCTTTGAAGCTCTGGATCCTTCCCGAATACCAGACGTAATCCTAGTGAAAAAATCTTACCCCAATCGAAAGAAGAAGAGCAAAACAACGAGAAACTGGAAGTTGAAGTCTATTGCTAAAGAAGCGGAAGATGATGCCAAGGTTGGGTACGGAAGAGGAGCTTTGGGAAGGAGAGGTGGGGTGGATCAGAAGAAGGTCGAACAGGATTATGAGTTGTTCTTGAGGGAGATTGAAGAGGATCCCGAGATGAGACAGGCTATTAATCTCTACAAGGGTGATAGCAAGATGAAGGCTACTGCTGCGTCGAAGCAAAAGGGTGGACAGTATGCTATGGATGTAGATGAGACTCCTTCAGAGTCTGGTGAGGAAGGAGAAGCTGGACCTGAAGTACCGCTGGAAGAGTTGCTGGATGATTTCGAGGAAATGTCGCTAGGCGAGGATGAAGAGTGATTGTGGTTCAAGCTTACCTTTTTCTTACGCACAGTTCTCTGAATTCGTTGCAGCTGGCATAGTACATTGTATATCAAAAGCATGCATAGTTGTGTAAACACTCGGGTTATCGTAATATCAAGAAGCGTGTGGGAAAATATTCGTTACTTGAGTTGAGCATCAGGGACCCAATGAGCGCCTCCACCGCACCTGTAACCACCATCTTGTTTATGCCATACAAATCCCTGAGGGCATAAACCCATGTGTCTCAACTTCGTCTGCACTCGAGCCTCCTCCTTCCTCCTTTCCTCTTGTAGTTTACGGGCTCTTTCGAGCTCTTCAGCTTTCTTTCTGGCGGCTTCAATCCTCCTTAGAGCCTCCTGCCGAGCGGCTTCATCACGAGCTCTTTGTCTTGCTGCCTCTGCTTCAGCCCGCAAGCGTTGCGCCTCTTCTAGTTCCTTTCGTCTACGTTCAGCTTCTTCCTGTTCTCGCTTCAATGCCTCTTCAGCAGCCTTTTTGTCCCTTTGCAATTGCTCCCAGATCACATCCGATACACCAGGATCCCGTTGATCTCCTGCACCTTGTATATTCGTCGGGTCTGTTTCAGAATTGTCAGGACTTGGCGGTGAAATGGTCGGAGGAGGTCCAGCAGTCGAGGAGGAGGATGAATCGGGCATGGGTGGAGGTTGTGAAGAGAATGGGGAACTCTGCATCGGTAGGTGGTTGTGCCTAGATCTAGACTGCGATTGTATGGTGCGTGTTGCCCGCTCTTGATATTTGACAAGCATTTGATACATGCAGGTAATTGCAACTTCTGCGCTCAAAAGAATGGGCTGGTTGGGATCTGATGAGATTGTCGGCTGTGTGAAGGCGATATTCATCATTTGCTTCGCCAGGGTATTGCAATCTCGTCCATTGCCCCAACCCGGACACTGGCTCAGCTGCTGTAAAAGGTCTAGCATAATGGCATGCTTATCTGCCATTGAAGAGGAATCTTCTATAGCATCGACCAGTATGTTTTGTTTCTCGAGGGATTTTCGGATGATATCAAGGCACTTTGGAGGAGAGATGTTCTGGAAAATAATCTCTTCGGGGAAGCGACTGGATAAACCACTGTTCACCGCCAATAGGTCATTCATCTCCCGATCATAGCCAGCCAGAACCACGATCATCTTGGATTGGAACTTCTCCTGAGTTAATATGCCGACAATCTCGTCCATTGCTTCTTTGGCAAATTGTCCTTCACCCAGCCGATAAGCTTCATCGACGAACAGCACCCGACCAAGGGCTTTCTCGAACATCTTCAGAGTTTTGGGACCGGTATGACCGATATACTCTCCAACCAAATCCGAAGCAGAGCATTCGATCACTTCGACGGAAGATAGGAATCCCATGTCGTAGTAGACTTGTCCCAGTTTACGAGCCGTGGTCGTTTTACCCGTTCCTAGCAATCGTCAGCCTCAAGCAAGGTCAGATAGTTTATTTGCCCACCTGGCGGTCCTTTGAAGATGAAATTGGTTGGAATAATCTTTCGATAATCCAATCCTCGCGACTTCATGCTTCGTGCCATTTGTTGCCACTGGCTCAATTTCTTGACAATTTCGTCGCAGTCAACGAGATCAGCAAAGAGCTCGATGAGATTTTCGGAGGCTTTGGAATATCTATCAAAGTCGGGGTCGAAGTCTTGGGGCTCGAATGGTGCCTCTGGTCGTCGCTGGTCAAGAGGAAGCTTAGACTGACGTGACTGGATATTGAGTTTTGCTTTCGATAGAAGATTCTCAACCTCTCCAATGTTACCAAAGTTCGGCCTGTTCCGAAGTCTACCGAGGACTTCACCGGCCGCGGTTTTTGCAGTTTCTGTGGCGGTGAGATCCTGCTCTGCCATCTTAAGATCCAGGGCCTGAAGCAGTTCGCTTTCTGTATAGTCTTGGAAGTTGAAGGCATTCTCCATAGAGAAGCGTCTAGCGAGACCTGGGTTGACATTCTAGGCGTGCATAAGCTTTTATCACGGTTGTAGTCGTTGATTGCTTACTTGAAACATTTCTTCCATTTGTGCTTTATACCCGAGAAGTAAAACACAGCGATCATCACCAGGCACGTTTTGGATCTCAGCGACTAGAGTGTCGATGATAGCCGCTTTGAAGGTATCGGGACCTCTGTTGTTACTCCCTCCATAGAGCATGTATGCCTTTAACCGAGAGAGATTGTCAGTCCTCATGGAAATCAGGATAGGCTCGATTTTACGCACCTCATCAATCACCAAGACCTTGCCTACGGTGGTCGCTAGAATTTTTTTCGTCCTTTCTTCTGACTGACCGATGTAAGGGCCAATAAAATCTGCCGGATTCTTCACAACGACTGGTACAAATTAGCACTGTTTTTGGATTAGCAAGGCATCTGACAAACCTTCACCATTGCTAAGAAGACTCCAATGTGCAAGAATTTGACCGAAAATCTTAGCTACTGTGGTTTTTCCTGTTCCAGGATTGCCGAGAAATACGCGGTTCAGCGTAATCAAGTTGGGCTGTAGCTCTTTGAGTTCTCGATCGTAATTGGTCTGAACAATGTGGAGCAAACTGGTGACAGTCTCTTTTATCTCGGTTAATCCGATCATCCCTTGGAGCTTTTTCCACGCAGGACATTCTGTCATTGTCGTCGAAGGGTGTGGACCGATTAAATCCTCCTTTGCAATCAAGAAGTCGTCAGTTGTCTTCCCTTGGGACCTAGATTTCGACAATCTATCGCTTTGTCGGTCGCAAATTCTTGAAAATGCGTTTTCCACTGAACGCGCATTCCCAAAGCCAGGGCGACCGCGACCACGGCCCACACGCCTAGCGGCAATCCTCATATACAATCCACCCAAACCATCTTCAACTTTCATTCGAGCGCTCCACTTCTTCAAAATTTGATTTTGTAGCATCGCGAGTAGTTCGTGGTCTTCGTAGTCCTTGAACTGGAATGTCCAAGGAACTCGACTGGTCAATCCAGGATTATGCTCGTAAAACTCCTCCATCTCTTTGTTGTAGCCCGCTACGATGAATATGATCTTTCCGATGTTGTTTTCCATTTCGGCAAGAAGAAAGTCTAAGACCTTCCGACCTTCAGAATTATGTGCAGCAGTCAATTGGTACGCTTCATCAATGAAGATCGTGCCTCCGCCAGCGCTCAAAGTGTTGCTGATCATCTTTTTGCAATCATCGTATGTCAGCCTGGATCCCGTGGTCTCGGTAAACATGCTTGTCGGCACTACTTGCACTGAAGAGAGGAACTTGCTATACAACCTCGAGACCGTGGTTTTACCTATATTCGTATTAGTCAACTATAAAAATCGCAGGTAATAAATACATACCGGTTCCGGGATTTCCGAGCATAGAAACATTGAAACGTTCTTTCTTGAGGTCAGTTCCCTGTCTTAAACTTGTTTCCACTCTTTCGAATATTTTGATGACTTGTTCCTTGACACCTTCTAGCCCAATTAATCCCATAATCTCGTCAATGGCTGCATTTGTGACCCCTTTGACTGCTTTCATCTTCTCCCAAGAAGCAGATGTCGCTGAGTTTGGCGCTATGAGCATTGGCCGGCCAACCGGAGGAAGCTGATTACTGTTCTGGGGAGGGGAGGTGACCGGATTGGAAGGAGTGGCAGTCGCTGTATTGTGGCCTTGTATTGGAGCACCAAGCGGAGGTGGCACTGTTGGCGGTTGGGAAGGTTGAGGAATAGGATTGGTAGGTTGAGCCCGTTTGGAAAGTACGATCCGGTTGAATTCTTCCAAATCTCTCTGTTTCTGCTCGAAAGCGCGATTGCGTTCTTCGATCAGTTGTAGATTCTCCAATTCAGCCCTTTGTTTCGCGTACTCTTCCTCGAGTTTGGCCATTCTCTCCAAGTGCGCCTGCTCTTCCTTTAGCTTCTTTTGCTGCTGCTCATACTCTTCCTTCATTTTCTTTTCCTCGGCTTTCTTTGCCCTTTCACACATTTTACAAATGCTTTGGGAATCTTGAGAACATTTCCAGGACAGAGGATGATTCTTGGGGCATTTCCCTGCTACAATCGCTTCACATTTTATCTTCGAGTGGTCCACGAGCCGGTGACATTTAGAAGGACATTTGTGCACCTTACAATTAAGGACTATGCCACTGTGATATAATGAGTAATTAGGGAAGGTAGTGCAACAATCCATACCAAGGCTCGAAGCATCCGCCATCTGGACATTCTTCGTCAAAATCCTTCGGCCTTCTAAGCAGCGCTTCTCTATCTGGATGTTGCTCGCATTTGACGGGAAACCCGTTGAAGATATAGCCCTTTTGCTTCATGAAATCGAATAGCTTTGTCCAGAGGCTACTGCCTTTTCGGGCATTCGCAAAAGTTCCAGAATTGCCGATAATAATAAATCCGTTACGGGCCCGGGAGAGTAGAACTGTTAAGCGTTCCGCAGCTGACATGAAGCCAATGTCGTTCCGAGGATTCGATCGGGTGAGGCTTGCAATGATTATGTCACTCTCCTCTCCTTGATAATTATCTATCAGCCATGTTAGCTTCGTACTTTTTCGTGCTATGATGTCAGATCCGTACCTATGGTGGCGATTCGAAGTGGGTTTTTCTTCCCTTTCCCTGATGGACCTAATGCAACTCCGGCACTGATCAAGTCGTGCGAATCGAGGTCATTCAATACAGGATCGTTGTCCTTTTTAAGGGCATCCCTCAGTGCACGAAGCTGACCAAGGTAAGGCGTTAGCACCACCATTTCTTTTGTGCCATAGCCTTGCTGTCCGAAATACTTCACAAGTTTGAGAATCATATCGACTTCATATCTGGTACGAAAGGTTTAGTGAAACAGTGTCAAAATTTGTGCTATCACCTACTTGTTTTGCTTCGAAGCTTTTCCGGAGACGTCTCTCCTTTCGTGCAATTTGTCATCCTCCTCTTCAGGTTCCTCATGGTCAATGAAAATAATATCCTTGGGGACACCCAAAATGCGAGGTCGGCCCTGGGTCTTTGGTGCATCTCTAAGTTCTGGATAGGTGAGAAGGCGAACAAGCTCGGATATCTCTGGACGCATGCGATGCTGCTCTTGAAGAACGGTGTGGGGATAACCTTTGAGCACCAGCCTTTCGAAGAGACTCCTGTTGAGCTCATAACCATCCCCCTTCTCGATAGTCAGGGCGTAGTTATTAACTTTAGGACGCAGCTGCCTTGAGAAGGAACTTTAGTGACAGGACGCATCCTACTGAAGGTCAACTTACTTGTGGTCGCCGATCAAAATAATCTGCTTTGTACTCGGCCCTAAGGCACAAATGATATGGGACTCCAAAACCTCTCCTGCCTCCTCGACAAGTAAAACTGCCGGATCGACTTCCTTCAGATAATCCTGATACATCGCGGCTGCAGTCGTTGTGCAAGCGATTATTCTTTTGCTTTTGAGCAATGTAGTATATTTCTTGTTGAACATATCGTCCGAAGCTCGCAAGGAAAGATTATAATCCTGGCCAGTTTCCGCCAACGCTTGGGCCATATCCCCCAAGATTTCCTCTCTCCACTCTCCCATCTTCTTTGCACGGTCTTGAGAGTTCATGCTCCATATTTCCTTATCAGCACGAATCTTTTCTGGGATTTGTATTCCACTTGGGCTTTTTCCTATTCGCCATCGCTCTAATAACTCCGTTTCCTCTATTTTGCGACCACCTTTTCCTACTCGCACCATTCCGTCATTCGATTTGGGAATTAAAAAGGCATCGAAATACTCTGGATGTTCGAACTGGAGATGCTGCAAGAGGACAGAATATGGTATATTGGTAGTAAAGCGCCTGTAGTCTTGGTACATCCTATTCATTTCCCTCGAGAGATTTCCGCATCGCTCTTTGAGTTCTCTAATCGTTTGCCAGTCAGCACTATTTAAAGAACCCCTCCCTGCCTGCTTTTGGAGCGAGAGCTGTTCTGTGCGTGCGCTTGATTTACTACCGAGGCGAACCATGCACTCAGAGGGAACTCCAATGTCCATCATAGACTCAAGAAATTGGTCGAGCGCATGGTTCGTATAGCAAACGACAAGCATTGACTGTTTGGTAAAGGTGTGAAGGGCCTTAGCGAGAAGTGCCCCAATGAACGATTTTCCCGTGCCTATGCTATATCAGAGCTTGATATCAAAATTGGAGGAACACCATACCTGGAGGACCTTGTATCAACGAGACGCGCTGCGTCAATCCAGATAACAAGGCATTCGCTTGAGCTTGATCCAAAACTATCGAATCTGAAGTATCAAGTAGATTCTGGAGATCTTGGTCCGGTTTGTCGCGTAGTTGCCGAACCACGTACGTTGGCATGTGGTTCAAGGAGAGATGTGGGTTGGTTTCATTCCAATGCAACAACTCTTCTGTGAGAGGAAAATCTCGCTTTTCCTGGAGAGTTTTAAGAATAGGCTCGTATGCGAAAATTGCAGTGTCGACAACAAGAACTTTGAGCGATTTGGAAGATGGTATTTTCTTGAGAGCTTTTATGGTGCTTCCTAGCCCTTGAAGCTGGAGCACAAGCTCAGGCGGCTTTTTTGATAGAAGAGATTCGTCGCGCCAGAGAGTAGCGAAACCAACGACCTCTCCATCAGAAATGATGCAAGTCATCGAACGATGCTTTAAAAGCGTCTTATTCTCCTCCCAGAATTTACGACGTTCTTCTGGTTTGTCCAATCTCTTCAACTGCCATAGGTCGGCTTTACAACGAAGAATGATACCCCATTTGCAGTATCTATCTTCTCTATCGGATTCCAGGAAGTATATGTCTTCTCCAAGTATGAAACCTTCTATCGACACTCCTCTATGACGCTTATTCTCCGAGGAGATTTTGAGCTCATCACGCATTTCGTAGAGCATATCTTCACGAAGGAGGCGATACTGCGATTCAAGATGAAGCTCGGTTCGGGCATCCTCGGTTGATGGATCCTCCAAGATACTTGCAGGGTATAAAAATGGCTTATCCTTGCAAGTAAGCTCTTGGCTGGTTGGAAGAATTGATATCTGGCGGAAATCGATGAAATCATTATCGTGACGTCCTCCAGCTCCTTTCTCCAACACCTTCATCGCACTTGAGTGTTCTTGAGGGGAGACGATCTTCGAAATTCTGTCCGCGATATTACGGTCATCTGTTTTCGAAGACTTGCGAAGGATATCGAGTATGTCCGTTTCCTCAACTATCTCACGGTACTGCGTAGACTGATCTCCAGGAAGGAGGAAAAGCTGGAGGAAAAGCCACGCAAAGGAGGACTGTGCTGATTCGTCTAACTTCCCACTAAGGAAAGCTTGAAGAAAAGCTATCCAGAACGTAGATGGTTGGACAATGGGAGCGAGAACTCGTTGAGAGAATGTTTCATTGTCGGTCGATGAAAGAATTGGTTTTGAGAGATATTGTAATAAGCGCGTGGCCCGACCCTTCAAAAAATCGAGGGATGAATCTCGATTCATCGCCGCTTTAAGGTGAGTGATACCATGCTGGCTTTCGATAAGCTTCTTGATGCAGCTAGCCGGGTCTGGCGCGGCACATATGGCGTCGAGGAACTGGTCGTAGTTAATCTGTAGGTTGGGGTTGTTATTTCTGAGTATGCCATCGAGATATTTGTGAAGTTTGGCAGCAAGGAAGGAACTCATTGCCGTTATCCTGGACCGTGGATCGGGTATGCTAGGACAGGGAAGAAGAAGCTCGAGTCTTGTGCTGTGTCAGGCTCCTTGAAAGCGCGCGAAGCCACACGTCTGGTCTTAGTCAGATATAAATATTATTTGTTTAAAGTTACTTTAGGGGCAATGGAACTCTGAATTTCGCCCCACTTGTCGCTTCCGCCTAAAGAGCCGTGCATAGATCTATTCCAAGCCTCATCAGTAAGAGATAAAGCAACAGAAATCTATTTATCTTGTCATATTACTTCTTGGCTCGCAACTATGCCCATAATGGCCGCTGAAATTTCTTCGCTGGTTGCGGACGGCTCCCTCTTCCTCTCGCATTTGACATCTTTGAACGTAAATCCCAGTTATCAATGACTATAATGGCAAGAAATTCGACGGGATAGCGATTTTGCTCGTATCGAAGGGGCCTTCCATTGAAATAACAAACTATTTAGGGCTGTCTTGGGTTTACTCAAGGAAATGGAGCATGTGATAGCACAAAATCTCGAAAAGGGAATTTATACGCTTCAAGGATCCTTAAATCGTCCAGCTCGGATAACCCAATATGGTTGTTGGTCCATCGATGATCTCCTTCTAGTACTACAATCCATCCAGGATCTAAGAGATACTGTTGGAAAAGCAAGTCGCTTGACACTGGTCGGCCGAGCAGTCAACTCGACATCTCCTAGCTTCTGTCGATTTCAAACCATGTTTGAAGCCAAAGCAAAGCCTATAGAGACTTTTGCCAATATGGAGGAGCAAAAAGTGATATCTTTGGAGATCATCAAGGGAAGAGGTCAAGGTCACCGTCGACAAATATTTGGTTCGCGATGAAGTGACCGACCATATTCGGCCTTTCTCAACCATGGATCATAACTCTTTATATGCGAGTCATACGAAACCATCGACTATTCGAGCAAACAGTAGGAGATGTCATCCATATTCAGTCGACACAAGATTTCTAGCAAAGTGACTACAAGTTTCGATCCATGGAAGCAAGAAAGCAATCGGCTCTCTTTGGCATTATATCTCGTGAATTAGATGCTACACTCTATATAGATATCTATTGGAAAATAGCTCTTCGCAATTCTCTACCAGTAGTCCAACGACGATCCTAGCTGTTGTGGTTAGGCCAGTCGCAGTTCTCAAGATGCAGAATATCCAGCTGGTTCAACCTTTAAGATTGTCTCTTTGAGGCCAAAGCTTTATAGAGAAACTATTAGGTGAGGAGCAAGAAGTTTTGGCTCCTCTGTCCATTCAACCATTGGGCCCTAACATACGATGATATTTATCCATCTCACCTCCAAAATCTTGCGTTATAGCGATTGTGAGTATCCTAGCTTGCTTGTTAGCCGGGACTTTGAATAGCGGAGTGATACATTTTAGGCGAAACGTATCTCAAAAGAACAGAAATAGGGCAGAGAATACCTATTGTAGTTACCTATTTCATCTTTATATATTCAAGTCTTCATCGCTCTTCAACATCGTTCACTGGCCAGCCTTATGGCAGGGTGCCATCGTCGCATCCATATTGAAACATGCCCAACGTACACAAATATCTTCAGTACCCGACTACACGAGAAATATCGGAAATAAGCACCGCCCATTCGGAACCGCGGCACACATACCAGGGTCAAGCCTGATCTGGATCAGAGTCGTAAATCTAGATCTACAAAGCCCCACGAAGACAAAAACCTAATCTATGATGAACTAATTTACAGAGCTATTTGACGACAAGAATGACGACCCCGCAATGACGTACTCTAGCCTTTATAACCCAGTCTACAAGGTCGAAGATGGAAAAAAGTTTACTCAAGACAAACATGTGGATCGCACATTTTGGCCCAGCACTCGTCGCAAAACGATTCGCACCTCAAGTAGATCCCTTTCTCCTCGCATTGGCAGGATCTCTCCCTGATGCCTTGTTCTTCGTCTTGGCCATTCTCGGGGTAGAAGAGATCAAGTATTCAGATAAAAGTGAAAAGAAGGGTTATGTCAACTTTTTCGGAGGAAGAGGGAGTTCTTGTTTTCCGTACGTCTCTCCCTCTAGAATATGCTTGATAGGTGACGCTTGATAGGTACGATGCAGACTATCCTTACACGCATTCCATAACTGGAATGTTATTCATTAGTAAGTTTACGTTCACCTGATCGTAAGGGTCAGACTCACAGATTCTAGCTTTCGCATTTGCCCTATTGAGCACATTCTACCTCAATAAAGCAAAAGCATCTATTTCAACTTTCCTTTCCTTTATCCTAGTCGGTCTGACACACATCCCCTTCGACCTCCTCACCCATCGACACGATGTGGCAATTACCCCGTCGGAACCCAGACGATATAGACATGGTTTTCCGATGTTCGACTGGCCGATAGCAGTCTTTACCGTGGATTTAGGCATATTCCTTGCTTGCCTTGCATATCATTACTCCACAAATCCGCAAGCCAAGAGGAATTTCCAGAGCTATGCGTTGATGGCCGGAGTCGCAGCATTGATCCAAGCAGACTTTGCTTTCTTGGGTGCCCCTACACGTGCTGCTAGAGCTTTCCATGCTCCATTATTTTTGAATCAAGTTTTGGCGATTGCATGGGGAGTGGGTTTCTTTGATAAGAAGTCTAGACAGACGGCAGGGCAGACGAGGGTAGTTGATAAAGGAGAAGAACTAAAGTTCAAGTAGAGTAAAGAGTAATTGTAGTGCGTACGGTTTATTGCCCAAGGTGCAATGTACAAATAAAGAATCTTTCGTGACTGAATGGCGAATATACACTAGTCTATACCACTTAGACAGTTTGTGAACCCCTCGTCTAACCAGCAACCAGTTCGCTGCTCGAGTGGGCACGGATCGTGGTTCTTCGAAGATTTTCTAGTTTGTCCTAAAGAGCCCAAAGTATTATAAAAGAAGAAATCAAGCAAGGCTACTCTATTGTCGAGAAACTCAAGAGTGGTCACGGTCCAAAACGCGCCTTGTTCTCTACCACATTAACCATCATGAAGCTCGTACGGTGCGTTCTTCCGACATATCACGCTAGAAAGCGGAAATCCAACGCGTTTACAGGTTTTTAATGAAATTGAACAATGAGACCGTCACGATCGAACTAAAAAATGGATCAATCGTCCATGGAACTATAACGGGTTGGTCACTCGTACATATGCCTTTTAAACCGATTAAAAGCTGACAAATGGAATAGGAGTCGACATGCAAATGAATACGCATCTGAAAACAGTCCGCCTGACTGCTCGAAACCGTGATCCACAACCTCTCGACTCGTTGTCCATCAGAGGAAATAATATCCGTTATTTCATTTTGCCCGACGCATTACCTTTGGATACACTTTTGGTGGACGACGCGCCGAAACCAAAGGCTAGGAAGAAAGAGGATCAAGCTGCCAGAGGTGCGAGAGGAGGAAGAGGGGGTCGTGGTGGTGATAGAGGAGGACGCGGAAGAGGACGTGGACGAGGCAGAGCAAGGGGTATATAGGTCTCGTGTGACGAATCAAAAAAATCTTGGACGTTTGGAAGCAGTCGAGCGAGCGTCTGTTGGTAGGCGAATTGTTGATACTATTCTTCTAGAATGTAATTCTATTTCCTTTGATCCACTGATTAGACGGTGCTGGTCTAATCCTCGGACATTGCAGGTCGGAGCGACCAAGAAGCTCAATTATGGAAGAATTTCCCACATTTCTCCTGCCAATGTTGAGTATTTCCGCTTTCCGGTGCTATTAAGATTATGGGCATTCATTTCCTAAGCTGAATACACGATTGAAGAACCTCCCCCTACTTTGAAACTCCGTCTTGGCTCGGCCAGACGCATCGTGAGGCCAAAGTCCAGCATCTATTTTAAGGAAACTCTTTGGTATCTGAAGCATAGTCATTTGGGCTTACATCCCTTTGGTAGTCCCGTTGCCATTCTGAAAATGCCAGTTTATACCGGTTGCTCGCTGCTTATAGGTACATGAGATCCTTAGATTGAAGCACCAGTGCAATTTACTCATTGAATACAATTAGATGCATCTTCATACCTCGACCATGGTGATACTTCAAGTACAGTATGTAGCGGAACATACCTTTTGCCGTATAGTATAATTCAAATAAAGGGGGATCCGCGAAGATACGGAAACAGGCACCCGCCCTGCAATTCAAGAAAATGGCTGCTGGCGTCCGGATTACTTCTGAGACGGTCAAAGATTTTCCTAACCCCTTCTTCTCAATATAGTGGTCGGCATTTCCTTACATAGAATTTTTTGGGTATAAGAGGCCCGTTTCGACCGCATGTAGATTTCCCCCCATCTTGATTGATACCTATCATGCGTCTTGCAGTATATCTCCTCATTGCCCTTACCTCTGTTCTTGGAGCACCGGTAGAACTTTCTGAGCGTAATGTGAGTCTTAAATCATGGTAGATGATTGATCTAAGCTGAGATTCGAGTAGGTTCCCGGTGTCGATGGTATGCTCTTAAAAAGTATTTCATGATTACGTGCTAATTCCGTTCTGATGAAGCTGGGGAAAGAGCTCCACGTAAATATCCGATATTCCCCTACATTACCATTACTAATTTCTGCTTTCAGCTGGAGCCATACCAGCTCCTTGGATCCCATGTGACGAATGTTAGACCTTTGGGGGATAGGATCGAACGATCTGTATGTTGGTTCGAAGCCTATGGGTCAGCCTTGAGCTTTGTGTGGTCGCATTACATAGATTCTGTGTTGTCTCATCAGATGTAAATGTTCGAATCCAGCATAAACTATTCAACTTTGGCGACTAAAAGTCTGAAAGGTAAAGCGAAAGACGTTTCTCTTGCAATTACTAACCACCAACTTGAGTACTTTCTTCAAAGGAACCGCAATGGCTAAAGTCTTGAGGAATGGAGAGAGGGGAAAGCGTTCGTTGAGACAAGCTAATTAAACGTTGGATACATCTCTACTTCTAGGAAAGGTGCTGGCAAGAAATAATAGTAAGTCCCAACTCTGGCCATCAGGATGAATTCCAAAACTGGACTCCCTGTGCTAAATACCCAATATTCACGCTTCTTTCTGGTCTCTCTCCATAAGCAGTTAAGAGTAAAGTATGTAACTTCCGAATATGACTTCCGGTGGAGAAGAGACGTCTAATAATATCCTTGAACATTAATTCGCGACGGCGATTTACTTTCAAAACCTCCACCGACTCGAAACGATGCAAATATTTGAGGATCGTCTCCTCCACATAAAAGCAGAGCTCGAGATGAGGGACTGTTAACACAAAATCGGCATCAACCACAGTTATAAAAGCTCTATCATTCTCCAAAACCAAAACCTGCAACTTCGGAAGTCTCATGGCAACGAATATTTTGGGATTGAAGTCTCCACGGAGTTTCAAAATCGTCAAATCGCTGAAAGTGGTGGTCGGTGGAATCATTTGACTGTTGATGCCTTCCCAGCCAGCATTTAGGCGGAGCGTCTTCAAATTCACAAGGCGAAACAGGGTTATGAGCTCCTCTGGTTCGTGATAGCCGTTGTATTCCAGGTTCAAATGTTGCATATTGAGGATAGATTGACTAGAGGAAATCTTGGCCAATGTCAACGAGTCTATCAACGACAGTGACCGAAGTTGTTCCACCTGTGGTAAAACAACATTCCTGGTGTAATTGTAGGCGGGAATTCTTACTAGAGATAGTTGTTCTAGTATTGGAGATGGATGTTGGAAGGTAGAATAAATGTATGGGGGATAGAGTGTGCTGTCGCGCCATTTAGGACCGCTGAAATGAAATGACCTCCACCGTAACATATGCTCTCCTCGATTTCCCGCCAATTCGTGGAGTAGGTGTGCACAATGCTCGTCATATTGCAGCATCAACGGAACACCCTCGTTCTCCCTGAACCATTGACCATCGAGCCAATCCCGCACCATATCTTCTTCTTCCTCTACATCCAAATCAATCCCCTTGTCATAGTATTCACAATTGCGGCAGCGAAGTTGATGAGCGACAACTCGGAGGGCTTTCACGCAAAGGCCGTAGAGGGTGCTGAGGCCCCCATAATCAATGGTTATATCTAGAGGAAGATTGCTGCTATTACGAAGGCACGTGTTGATATAGTGTCGTCTCGATTTTAGTGATTCTAAATCGTCGTACGGTCCAGGAGCGATGCGAATTATCGACCATAAATTACTATTATCTTTTATTAGAGAATGCCATTGACGGCAGACGAGGAGAAGTCGGCGAATTATAGATGCGTTTTTGTCAAGATAATTGCGAAAGATTATGGTGAGCAATTCTGGAGGAAGTTTTCGGATGGAAGGACCATCTCGTTGAAATATTTCGATATCTTGCTGTAGTTTGACTCGTAGGTCGCGAGCATCTTTTAGTTGTTGCTCAAGGATTTCGATTTGCTTCTCCAGCTGTTCCAGCTGTTGGAGTTTTTGTTTTAAAAGAAGATCGTGGACTTGTCGTTGATCCATACGCGAGTTTTGATTGATCTGTGCTTTATCTCTAAGAAACGGTCCTATGTTGGACGAAACCAAAGGCGTACCAAATTGGACGGGTAGCGTGTCTCCCAATCTGTGGGTTCAATTCAAAGCTATGAGCCTTCTTGGTCTTCTTTCAGTAGCTTTATTAGCCGGAGATGTTGTTTGGAAGATAACACCGGAAGAGACAGCAGTAACAAAGTATTGTGGCAATGCAGATTAGACTTCTTGGACCCCATCCACGACGTCGTCGCGCAAAGCCTCAGTCTTGTTAAGCGTATTTATTAGTCACGCTTAGTATTAAACTATTGTTTTCACAATCTACGATGCGACATGGTTCATCACAGACGTTGGCCAAAAGCTAGGGGAGTATCGCCGGACATCTTTGGCGCTCTCAAGTTGTCCTTAGCGATGTCTGTGGAAGCTCTTGATTATGCACCACTTCCTGGACTTAAAGCTGCAGGCTCTCTGCTGCTAACACTTGTGAACGCCATAGAGGTCAGCGTCTTTTACAATTTCACCAGATAGTTGACTAATAGCCATTGATAGAAAACACACGCAAATCAAGATCAATTGCAAGCATTGAAAATCCAAATTGAGCGTGTGAATGAGTACATATTGAAACCGCTATCGCCAGAAGGAAAGACAGGTTTCGCCGTGCCTGACGATCTTAAGACTCGTGTGGAAGACCTTGCCAGGTATTTATAACAGAATGGACTTTATCAAGATATTGACGAAGCGATTTCCAGCGAGCTCGAAGTCATTGCACAAAGGAGTCAGAAACTCCTATCAGAGAATGCACTTAGGCGGTTCCTTCGCCATGAAGATATCGGAGAGCAGATAGCGGCTTTGACTCAGAAAATTAATTATGCGCTGAATGGATTTCTTGTCAGTATTTCTCGTCAGCTTGGTCAACAGCCAATAACAGACAACTGCAGGTCAGAGGCATAATCGAGACCCATGCCTTGGTCAATACTTTATACGACACTACGGAGCACGTAGATACCAAGCTAGATACGATATCGCAGAAACTCGAGGTAAGCTTTTGATTCTGTCCCTTTCATAATCTCATAGAAACCCGTAGGAACTAGGAGAGAAATTTACGCGGGGTGGTAAGTAAATTCATGCTTCCCTGTAGCCACCATCTTATAACTTGCTACAGCTCGTGATGGAACGCCAGAAACTTTGCCTCATGCACCTGCGAGATACAAAGACAAGCGGGTCCATAACCCCATTACTAGTTGTCTAGAAGGGACGCGTGAAGGCCTTCTCCAAATGATAGACGACTGGGTTGAGGATTCGAATCAACCATCGATCTTCTGGCTCAGTGGTATGGCTGGCACTGGCAAGTCTACGATTGCGAAGACCGTGGCGGAGAAGCTAGATAAAAAGGGCGAACTGGGTGCCTCGTTCTTCTTTTCAAAGGACGTTGGTGACCTTTGCTCAGATCGCTATGTCCTGACCACTCTCGCCTATCAATTGGCTCGTTATGATAACGACTATAGAGTAGAGGTCACAAGGATCTTACAGGATGATCCTGATGTTGCAGATCTCAATCTCACCGAGCAGTTCCAGTCGTTGATTATAGAGCCATTCCAAAGCAATGCTATTTGCCGAGAGCGGATCGTCATTGTCATCGATGCATTGGATGAATGCGCTGGTGAGCCACAGAGTATCGTCACACTGTTTAGCTCCTCCAGCATTCGCGCTCTTCCCATCTCGCTGAAGCTTCTCGTTACTGGCAGACCCGAGATTCGACTGACCCGAGCTCTCTCACAGTCGAGCATCAAGGACGGTCTTCAACCTTTATATCTCCACGAAATCGAAGATTCCATTGTTCGTGGGGATATCGCCCTTTACTTAGACCATCACTTCCGTCGGCTTGTCGATAATCATCCTAAGCTCCAAATGAAAGGATGGCCAGAGCCGGAGGAAATCGAGAAGCTTGCAGACAAAGTCGGAGATCTCTTCATATTCGCTTCTACCGCTATGAAATTTATCAGCGAAGCGAGAAACCCTGAGAAGAGATTGAGACTTATCCTCTCAGATGAAACGTTTACAGGAGGGATAGACTCCTTGTATACGCAAGTATTAGAGTTTATGTTTCCTCAGGATTATAATGGCGAATTTGTCACCATATTTCGAGATGTAATCGGATCGATCGTTTGCCTTGGAGAACCACTTCCCGTAGGAGCGATACGACATCTTCTGGGTGTACCATCTTCGTCTCTCTGGGAGGTTCTAGAATGCCTTTCGTCAATCGCAATTGTTCCCAAGACAAGCAGCGACTACCTTCAGCTGATCCATCCATCTTTTTCCGATTTCCTTACACAAGAGGGACGATGCACTGACCACCGATTTTTGGTGGACAAGAAACAACAGCATACACTATTGGCCTGTGTTTCTTTGAAATGCATGCTTGACACGCTCAAGAGGAATATTTGCAATATCGAGGACCCGTTGGTGTTCAATTCCGATATTCCGGGTTTAGAAGACATTTTGTCCTCCAAAGTTCCACTTCATGTTCGATACGCATGCTCACATTGGGCCTATCATGTCAGCAAGGCAGATCCAAGTAGCACTGCACTGCTCACTCTTCTTCGTTCCTTCTGTACAACGAAGTTTCTCCCTTGGCTGGAAATTCTCAGTCTCTCTGATCAAGTAGACGCTGCACTATCTTCCGTGACACTCGTACAAAGCTGGTTGTTGGTAAGCCATTCTTGTTATCAACCTGCTAGTAAAATTAACCGTCATTTTTAGGACGTCGACACAGTGGATAGTACTCAGCAACTGGTGGACGATATGCATAGATTTATCAACCAGTTCAGAAAGCCAATCATCACCAGTTCAGGTCACATTTACGCGTCAGCCCTGCCGTTCATGCCAGATTGTACCCTCTATGGTTTTTATAACCATGAGACGATAAGCTCGGCAAGGTGCCTTATTCGTCAAAATCTTGGTTGGAATCCATGCCTAGCGGTATTTCAAGGGCATGAAGGACCAGTGACATCCGTTGCATTCTCCCCGGATGGCACTAAAATCGCCTCAGGCTCAAACGATACATATGGACGAATCTGGGACTCTAATACAGGGGCTACAGTCTCCTGGTTGGAACCTCATTCGTCCGTCTGCTCGGTCGCATTCTCACCCGACGGTGCATTGATAGCATCTGCAAGCACGGATCTATCATTGCGCATATGGGATGCAGCTACCGGCGCACCAGTGGTCGATTGGTCTGATTACTCAGGGACCATCCATTCACTCCAGTTTTCACCTGACGGTGAGAATATAGCATCTGGTGATATGACGGGATGTGTGAGGATTAGGAATCATGCCAACGGCGAGATTCTCCAAGATCTTACGAGCCCCAAAGGCGCTGTCTGGTCTATAGCCTACTCTCCAGATGGTACCATCCTTGCCTCTGGAAATGGAGATGCTTCCATCATCCTTTGGGATAACTCTACCTATGAGATACTCAATGTTCTCAAGGGTCATATAGGCCCTGTTCATTCAATCTCTTACACTCTTGATGGCACCCAGATCGTTTCTGGTAGTTCGGATAGTTCTATCCGTATCTGGGATGCTGCCACTGGAGACCATCAACTCACTCTGGAAGGACATTCTAAAACCGTTTGGTCCATCTCGATTTCACCTGATGGTACCAAGATCACGTCCGCCTCTGGGGATCGGACTGTTGGTATTTGGGATACAAATACCGGCGGCATCCTATCTGTCCTTCATGGGCACTCGTCGTCTGTGCGGTCCGTTGCTTTTGGTCCAGATGGGACGAAGATTGCATCTGCGAGTGATGATGGAACAGTACGAGTTTGGGATTCTACACTTACTTTGTTAGAGACATTGAAACCCAAGAAGATTACCGTAGATTCTGTCAGATTCTCCTGTGGCGGCTCTAAATTGGTTTCTTATGCTACCAAGCTTATACCTGGTGGATCCATAGAAGCACCACTGTCCGTTTGGGACGCTCTCACTGGTCAACTTATTACCAAGTACCCTCGATCTTCGCAAGTTGGAACTGTCACCGAAGATGATGCTCAGAAAAAGATTATGGTGGAGGATGGCTGGATAGTGTTTGGAGATCCAGCCAGGAAAATCTGCTATATCCCTGATAATCTTCGAAAGTGGCTAACTGTCTCCCCATCCGGAGATCGAGTGGCGACCGTAGACTTTTCTAATAACGTACATCTACTAGATTTGTCCGATGTCTTGTCTTCTTGATGCTGTAAGCGTACTCTTTCGTACTATTTGCAGTGTCGTGCGTGTCTGGAACATCCCCACTTTTTTTCGTCCGGAAAATATATATTTTATTTATTTATTATTGTCGAGGAGACCTATAAGACTGAACTCTTACGAAGTCTAGATCGTTGGAGAACTGCGAGTTCAAAGCTTTTGTAGGTGAAGCGAGGGTCATTCCCTCGTGCCGCAGCGATACTCTTAAATGCTACCCGTACATGATTAGAGTTTGTCAGAGACTCAACGGCCAGAAGTTTGGAGAGTTGGACAAACAGACATATTCATGGGCTATGGACAGTTAGCTAGTAAAAAGTTGAGTACAATCTCTACTGCTAAAGGTGTCGGTAAACAACAAAACTAAATCCCAAATCTAATCATTATTTCGAGTCCAAACAAAACTGAATCTCCTGCACTGGATACGAAATAGCTATGCTTCGATCCAACCTCTTTCCATCGCCAGTTAAGAGCAAAGTGCGTAGCTTCTGGACATGGCCTCTGGCGGAAAAGAGATGCGCAATAATGTCCTTGAAGAGTGCTTCGTGATGGGAATATACCTGCAAAATTTCTATCGACTTGAAACGATATAGGTACTTGAGGGCCATGTTCCGCTCTATTTCAAAGCGAAGTTCAAGGTGAGGGAGTATTGATATAAATTGGGCATCAAGCACAGATTCGAAAGCACCATAATTACCCAAAACTAAATGTTGCAACTTGGGCATGCTCATATGGACAAATATCTCGGGATCGAAATCTCCCTGGAGTTCCAAAGTTATGAGCTCTTCAAAAGTTGCACCGTTCATATCCATATCGTCCTTTTTGAGTCCCCAAATCGTGGACAAGCATAGTGTTTTCAAATCCACGAAGCTAGACGGAAATTTGAGTTCTTCGAATACCATCGAGTCATATTCTAAGACCAAATGCTCTAGATTGGAGAGGGGTTGACCCGAGAAAAGCTCAGCCAATGTCAATGAGTAGCCCAGTGACAGCGACCGAAGTTGTCTTATTTCTGAAAATACGCCTCGACCTTTGCTGTAATTGAAAGTGAGGAATCCGACTAGTGATAGTTGTTCTAGCATTGGAGTTGGATACCGGAGCGGAGAATAAATATGTGCCGGATGAAGCGCACCTTCGCCCCAAGTAGGACCGGTGAAATGGAAAGACCGCCACCTTAGCATATGCTCCCCTCGCTTTCCTATCAACTCGCGAAGTAGTTGGGCACAAAGTTCTTCATACCGCAACATTAATGAGTCCCGGTCGGGCTCCAAGTTATCGAACCTTTCACTATCAAGCCAACTCCGCGCCATCCATTCCTCTTCCTTTACATCAAAAACAATCTCCTTAAGATGTGCATAATTGCTGCAACGAAGTTGTTGGACGATCTTTTGAAGAGCCTTCATGCAAAGGTCGACGAGGGTGTTGGGCTGCCCATAGTTAATGGTGATATCTAGGGGGAGGTTGCCGCTATTACGAAGACAAGCCTTGATATAGTGTTGTCTGGATTTTAGAGTGTCCAGGTCGTCGTACCCTCCAGGAGCGATACAAATGATGGACCAAAAGTTGCTGTTGGTTTTCACTAGAGAATGCCATTGACGGCAAACGAGGAGAAGTCGGCGAATTGTGGATGGGTTTTCGTCGAGATAGTTTCGAAAGATTATCGCTAGCACTTCTGGAGGAAGTTTTTGGATGGAAGGACCTCCTCGTTGAAAGATTTCGAGATCTTGCCGTAGCTTGATTCGTAGCTCGCGAGCAGCTTTTAGCTGCTGCTCAAGGCTCACAATTTGCTTTTCTAGAGTTTCGAGCTGTTGAAGTTTTTGCTTTAACACAAAGCCGTAGACTCTTTGATGATCCATGGCTAGTTTACGGCAATCTTATCGATCTGTACTTCATTTGTAAGAAGAGTTTCAAAACAAACGTACCAAATCGGATGGGCAGCGCGTGGGCAGCTTTTTTTTGTCCAATTTAAGTTTCAGAGCTTTCTTAATCTTCTTTCAGTAGCTGTATTGGCCAGAGATGCGTTTGGGTAGAACCACTGTAACTCGGAGTGGTAAGGAGAGGCTGACCTAGGTGAACAAACAAAGGGACAACGCTAGACTTTCTGGTAGCTTTTGACTATAAACATTTTCATTGGACATGTATTTCAGGACGTTTTCAAAAGCTGGACTTTTCTCGCAATACCTATCGCGAGCGAATGCACAAATTCCTGCTATTATCTCAAAGCCTATATCCCAATTCTACGTAATCACTCTGTAAACATCCTACTCACAGCTTCCTCCCAACCTTCGAAAGGCTCAAACACATCGCACTGAACCGAACAAATCCATTCCTGCCGTTCATCCACGTCCTCCTTTCTTCGGAACCGCAACAAGGGTGCAATCGTCGAATCGTCTGCAGCCTGGTAAATTGTCAGCAACGCCCACATTTTCGTTTAAAAGACTACTAACGTATTGACAAATCCGATGACATTGTCCCGGTGACAACATAGGAACCAGGAAATTGAGGATGGTCACTTTCAGCTCGACGGGTAGAGAAGAGATGCCAGTCTTGCCATCTTGACTTGCCATAGGACGTAGGAATAGCGCTCTTGCGTATGGGAGAAGTGAAAATGCTTGGCTCATGGTCCACTTGCAATAGAGTCTATTACGCTCTAGCAAGTTTTTGAGTAACGCTTCGCACTCGGGCCATTTCTTTGGCGAGTCTCTTCGTTCTTCTACAAGAGAATAATGAGATGAGCCAAGTGAGGAGGAAGGTGTGAGATCGGCAACGTCCTTTTCGTTCGTAACGGTATTAAGAAGGTTCCCATGTAATTCTATATGGTATAAAGAGAAATTTCTCGTGCGTATCGTTTCGAGGAGGCCGTTGGCGAATTCGTTTGTGAGTCGATTACCATTGCACAGCAAGATTCGAATAGATCGAGAACGACTTGATCCGAGAAAGGACAAGATGTGGTCGTGAGAAGCTTCTGTTAGGCCTACGACCGAAAGGTTGAGGCACTGAAGTCGAGGAGCGTAAAGTTTGCCCAGAAAGGTGGCGGCGAATTCGTCCCCCAAGTTGGTGTTTCCTGCGAGGTCTAGGGATGCCAAGTTGGACGTGTTGCAACATTCTGTAAAGTAATCGACGTATTGTTCGGAAGGCTATCAACAGACTGTTAGAAAGTTCTGGAGAGATGGTGGTAGACGGTGATCACCTTGAAGAAATTCTACAAAAATCAAACATGTTAGTAATCTCTTGATAAGAGTACAATGAAGCGTACGTTTTGCATGGATACAGACTGTATGATCTTGTTCCCCTTCAAAAATGTTCCTACATCCTTCAAGAAGGCTTCCGTGAGACTACAACCATTAAGATTGAGTTCCGTTATTCTATGAGAATTCGGATTCAAACACAAGTAGCAAATGAGTTCTTGCGCGCCCTTGTCACCCAATTCATTGGTTTGAAGATGAATGATAGAAAAGGATTTACACTCTTTTAGACGCGTAACTGCCTTCTTTCCACCTGAAAATGAGCAGATTCTAGTTAGAGCTATAGGTTCTGTCTAGGTCGACGCGTCGAATGCATACCCAAAGCTCCTCGTAAACCGTAATCGACGAGGTCTAGATGAGTTTTAGAAGCTAAGGATTGTGGTTCTCTTGAGCGAAAGGGAGAATATGATAGCATCCATCTTGACAGCATGACAGCGAAGATAAGGAAGGAGTCGAAAGATGGTTTACCACTTCTCAGTGGGTAGAAAATACGGAAAAATAGTGATTGGATTAAAAAAACAGGTAATAAATTACCCAAGTAGCATGTCCTATACAAAAAGCTATTGGTCTCGTCGATGAAATCATTGTTAGCTAGGTCGCTCTCTCCCTTTCGTCGACGAATCGTCATTACCAGTCGACTTTTGAGTGTTATTCGAGTCCCCTAGTCGTTCATACCCTATAATCTTCGTGTCACCGATGGTGAAGTCGAGAGTACTTTTTGCACTTACACTCTTTAGCTTCTCCTCTTTGACCAGAACGCGCTTGATCTAGCCTTCTGGAGTTTATATCCTTCCTATAATTCGTGCCATGTCAGCTATCAAGTCGTTTTCTGACATATTTCAACAACCCACTTTGCATAAAAGTAGCTAACACCCGCAGCTACGATCAAAACACCCCACCCAAGTGCCTTTGAATTTATGAGAATGTCTCCGACTGGTATTGATAGGTTAAGCTCACGAAGCTTCTGGGGTTGTTCATGGTCGACGAACGAAAAGAGCCTACAGGCCATCGACCACCTTGGAGCCTTGAACAACGCTCCCATAATTCAGAGAAAAGCAAATTTCTCAGAGTCAATAAGTTTTTATACAGAAGATTCCTACAAGGTATTCTACAACGGTCGAAAGAAATCCCCCTAAACACGAAAAAACAGACATTCCAGTAAAGATCTAATCCACATCCCCATCCCAATCAGATGCATCTTCCATAATCGTACTATAATCAAACGCCAACGACTTGAGGACCTGCTCCTCTGCATCGTCCGTCTCCACATTATTACCCTCTTCTTCGTCCGAACTCTCCATCCGCACACTCTCATCAAAAGCCAGCGAAATCGTATCGTCTACCCCAGAGTCTCGAACAGAATTCCCATCGTTTAACGCATCGCTCTCCATGCCTTTACGTTCCTCCTCCTCTTCCTCTTCTTCATCATCCACCATAATATACTCGACCCCATTATGTACTTCAATCCGATACGAGCCTTGATTAGACGGAGGTTGCTGTTGTGTCTCTTCCGTCCTATCAGAATCCCCATCCTCACTCCTCTTCCTCTTCGTACCCGCCGCCGCTACCGGTTCTTCAGGAAGAACACCCGCAGCTTTAAGCAACGGAGACTGCTGCGCTTTATTCTTCTTATTTTGATGAAAAAGACTGGTAGCAGCAATAACCTCCCGATTGGTGCAAAACCTCGCACGAACTTGTACGTCTCCCCAAGCAGGAAAGGCACTGGACCAAGCTTTGTACGCTCCGATGTCCTCTGAATACTCTATCACTGCTCTCCCATTTCCATCGTGCCTTACGTATAGGAGAAACCCCCATATTTGAAAGAATCGAATGAGGTTTTCGATGCTACAGCATATGCCTGGGATATGTGTGATAATTAAGGTTCGATTTCCTGGTCGTTTACTGGGTCTAGGTATGCAGAAAGGATCGACGGAGCCTCGGGAACCTATGGACTCGGGATCGTCTCCGAGTTTCCAAGTCGGCGTGGGTGGAGTGATTGTAGGGCGTGGTCTATGGGAATGATCGATGAATAGGGCTTCGTTTGGATATGCAACTTCGGCTGCTTCTTCCGGAAATGCAGTAGAGTTTGAGGGTGGCTGGGATACCCGTTAGTAGAGAATACTGTCCGAGAAATAGAAATACTCACTGTTGATATGATGCTGTACATTGGATCGATATTAGTCTAAATGTAGAGTCAACGGTCAGCTCGAAAGATGTGGAAGAGCTTTACATTGTCCGCCAAAGTAAATGGTGAAATCTGCACGGTGTCAATAGCATATCAACATAAAGTAAGTCGAGCGTACCATCTTTCCCTTCAAAGTCCCGATCCTAAAACCAGACGAGCTTAAAGACTGCTTTCGCTCCATGGCCTTTTCCATCTGTGCTATCTCATTTTCTAACTGTTTCCGCTTCTCCTCTAGCTTCTTCAGCTTGATTAGAACTGACGCGAGCTCCAGCTTCTTCGTGTTCAGTCGTGTCTTCACGGGAGACGTTGGTTCTTTGCTCTTTGACGGTCCCGCATTTTCTTTAGTAGCACTACTCCTCGCTTCTCTCGCAGCTTTTGCAAGTTTCCTCTTTTGTTTCTTTGATAGTTCTACTGTAGGAGCTTCAATCGGGTCAGATGCATCTACGCCACAATCGAAAGTAGTATAAACGCACGTTCAAGGTCGAATTGAGGTACTGAAATAGTTGTCATGAGTAACAAAATTTCCAAAACAGCAATAAAAACTATTCTCAGTTTTGGTCGATAAGACACACCACCCGCAGCAGTCTGTCAGAGAAACCTGAGTGTCCGACCATACCAGGCTCATATACGACAGGCTCTTCGTCAGGCTCTGACCTGTCGGAGAAAACGAATGGTGTTATTCGATATTATTCAATTGTAATTTTCTATCGAGCCTCTGTAGGTTCGAGGCGACTCTAGGACGGCCTCGTTGAGGGCCGCGATACTCTACACGGGAGCCAGAAACATAAACGAGAATCACGCCAGGTACATACCGTTTTCCAAATTGGGTGGATTCATCCCATGGCTCGGACCTTGTGCCCTCAATCTTGGCTTGCTACTGCCCACATTGTCGTCAGATAGCGCTATTTCATCATCGGAGATAAGCAAGGCAGGTGGTTTTGCATTGCCTTGCTCCATGCGAAGCCCCAATGTGATGGATCAAGGAGTACAGGTCAAAGCAGCTTCGATCTCAGCATCATCTCTCGGCAACGATAAAAAAGATAACCAATTGCTTCCGCTATTCTGTTTTCATTGTCGTACGATCAAGAAAGATTTCTCTTATTTTCTAGATCAATTCCGGAAGAGATGGTCGCTCGCTCGCTGGGATTATCATCACCATCTTTGGTGCAAAGGAAAGTAATCGAAACATAAGCAAGTCTTGGATTCTTCGGCCATTGAAGTAACCGTGATTCCGGACTCCAGAAGCCAATAGGTTATCACCATAGATATTGGGAAGCCAGGACCCCCACGCTTCTATTAAGGGCTATCTCACTTCGACCCACATGCTCCTTCTCAATGAGAACCATATGCTACTTCGTAAATAGAAAACAAATACTTGTTCCGTAGAAAAGGCGACTGGAAGCTTTGGACTTGGCTTGCAACTCCTTTGTCAAAACCAGAGAACAAAATGAGTGCTGAACCAGAGGCTATCAAATCATCGACTTTGGGAGAGCATAAACTCCATCAGGAGGGCTCTTTCCATGAGCATGCCGATGAGAAACGGTCTCCTACGGACCCCGACACACCTCACAGCGAGGAAAAGATGGATTTGTATGATCCCAACATGTAGGCCACTACAAAAAATGCATTACTAGCGGTATATTGACGTCCCAAAAGTCGTGATCCTTTTCCCATTGATCCTGATATGCCTGATGAGCCTTATCAGCTCACGGTCAGAGCTTTGGTGGTCGGCGCGGCTCTGGGTTGTGTCGGTAAGCCTCAAATACACGCAAATATTATTATAAACTGAGCTTTACGACTTCGTTCTCTCCCCAACATGCGCAATGTGGACATCACCTTCCGGAAAAATTCAAATAAAAATAATTAATTGCTTATAGTTGGTGCATCCAATATCTATCTTGGATTGAAGACGGGTTTCACGTATGCAAAACGTTATCCTGGGTTTATGACCTGAAACTAACGATCTAACCTAGTTTTGGTCCTCAATTGT
>JGI24806J26614_1000006_pt1 | contig 27023 bp, 23 predicted proteins | sample Kansoi200umMDA_FD_26614 | JGI IMG/M metagenome (IMG submission 26614)
CCGGGGCTGTATCCGGTGAAATTTTTTGTAATAACCGGGGGATTTCATGCTGCAGAAATTCGGATTTATTCATAGGCTGAAAGTTAAAAAAGAAAGGGTTGCCGGCTCAATTTTTTTTGAATAATAACCCTGCGGCAATTGAAATACTTTACTGAAATAACATTAAAACATATCGCAGCCACTTCTGGCTCCGGCGTGTTTTTTAAGAAAATATTCACTCCGTTTAATCCAAATATCTTTGCAAATTCTTTCTTCTATGCGCGTAGTTTTAACGGGAATAACACAAAATTCACACCGTTTAACATTTACCTAAGTAATTACTCATACCTTCGCGCCGCAAATCAGAACCCCAACGTCCTTTTTAGCCTCAAAAAACGAATCATTTTTAAATCACCATAACTATGGCAAACGACAACAACACCTTCATGGATACCATGATGGAAGCTCAAAAGAATCTTTTGAATTCTACGGTGGAAAACACAAAGAAACTTGCTAACGGCAATATGCTCGTGAACGAGACTATTGAGAAGGGCAGCGAGTGGTATAAGAACTGGTTGGAAAATCAGAAAAACATCTTTACCCAGACTACTGAAAAAGCTACAGAAACAGCTAATACAGTAAAGGAAAATGCCGGTAGCATGAATGATTTCTTCAAAAACTGGTACAACACACAGATGAGCTGGGGCAAGAATCTTTGGGAGACTTCACAGAACGCTCTTAAAGACGCCGCTTCTAAAGCAACTTCATCTAATCCTATGGAGCAGATGACCAACGGTTATAACAACTGGATGAATCAGTGGAACAGCATGTTCAGCAACATGAACACTACCAACAACTGGATGAACAATATGCAGCAGTTCACTAACACAAATCCATTCAACATGGATGCGTGGAAGAATACAACTTCTGATATGAACAATATCATCAATCAGTGGTACCAGATGCTGAGCAACGGTTTCAGCGAATGGCAGGGGCACCTTCAGAACGGTACAACTCAGGACGCTTTCCGCAATATGCTGAACAGCTCTGAAAGCTTTACCAAGTTTTATGAAATGTGGGCGCCAATGTGGAAAAGCATTCAGGATAAGACATTCAATACTGATATGTACAAGCAATTCATGAACCCTGCTGCTTATCAGGAATTCATGGACAAGTTCTTCGGTTTTATGCCGGAAGGTACCCGTCAGTATATGCAGCAGATGACTACAATGATGCAGGATGGTGCCAAACAATTTGGTTCAAATGGCATGAACGGTCTCAACCAGATGCGCCAGATGATGAGCACAATGCCAGGCATGAACGGCAATGAAATGTTCACCAACATGCTCAGCACATACCAGAACATGCAGACGATGATGCAGAACGCTGTATCTCCGATTGCTAAAATGGTAACACCAAATCAGTACACGAAGAATATGGCTGAATGGCAGGATATCGCTGATCGTACGATGGTGTACAACATCAAGAATGCACAACTGCAGTATATGATGTACGCTCAAGGTACTAAGGTGATGGATGCGCTTGCTGAAAGCATTATGCATAAGGTAGAGCAGGGTGAAGAAATAAAGAGCATGCTGGCACTTTACCAGGAGTGGATGAGCATTTCTGATAAGAATTTTGTAAGCCTGTTTGAAAGCGACGAGTACAGCCAGCTGATGGCTGAAGTAAGCGCGCTGCAACTGAAGCTCCGCAAGGACATGGAAGGCCAGATGGAAAAGATGCTGACAAACATTCCGGTTGCTACACGCAGCGAAATGGATGAGATGTACAAAACCATTTATGATCTGAAGAAAGAAGTTCGCCAACTCAGCAAAATGCTTGAGATTGACGGTGACGTAACACCTCAGGCAGCAGCATCAGAAGAAACAGTATCTGAAACAGCTGCAGAAACACCAGCCCCTAAGGCAACAACAAGCCGTACCAAAAAGGCTTAAGCTTACCCTTATTATTAAAAAGGCTGCCCGATCGGGCAGCCTTTTTCAATTTTAGCAATTGAAAGGAGGGGTTGAGACTTTTAGCGTCTTGCTCTCAACATGCGTGAGATACCATTGAAATCCTCTTTTACAAGCACACTGGCATATCCTTTTGCTTTAAATACAGCTTCACTATTGACGGCATGGTCGCGGTGCAGCTCGCAATAGATAGTTCCGTCAGGCCGCAGATGATCAAGACCAAATTCTGCAATGGTACGATAGAATAGCTGAGGGTCGTCGTCGGGCACAAACAATGCTATGCTTGGCTCGTTGTCCTTTACATTCGTATGCATGGTTTCACGGTCATTGTAAGGAATATAAGGCGGGTTAGATACGATAATATCAAAGCTGCCAAGCGTTTTTTGAGAAGCTTCATCCAGAATATCGGCTTCCAGCAGGCTGATATCCACATTGTGTGTTTCTTTATTGAGATAGGCAACTTCCAGTGCTGAATCGCTGACATCAATACCGGTTATATCCAGGTCGGGACGTTCCAGTTTCAGCGAAATAGCAATGCAACCGCTGCCGGTACCAATATCCAATACCGACGCTCCTTCCAAAGGTTTGTCCTGCAATATCCACTCGACCAGTTCCTCTGTTTCCGGTCGCGGAATAAGCACGGACGGCCCCACTGAGAATACACGTCCCATAAACAGCGCTTCACCCGTAGCATATTGAAAAGGCACCCCCCGTTTCAAGGCAGACTTAATACGTTGAAAATTGGAAAATTCAGCCTCATTCAGCGGTGTATTCTGATTTGTCAGCCGCTGTAACTTATTCAGCTTCGTGATGTACTGCATCGCTTCATGCGAAACAGCCTCGGCTTCATCATGTTCGTACACCGTTCTCAATGCGTCCCGCAGGGAGTAATATGCCACTCTTAATGAAATCATAGATTACAAAGTTGCAATTAAGTTGTACAAAAAGATTGCCATTAATTTCGCAGCCAATGGTGGATGAAGACTTCATGCAGCGTGCCATCGAATTGGCGTATCATGGTAACGGTTATGTGTCTCCAAATCCCATGGTGGGCGCTGTATTGGTGCATAATGACCGTATCATCGGGGAAGGTTTTCACGCATTTTACGGCGATGTGCATGCGGAAGTTGATTGCTTTCGCCATGTTGCGGCGGCAGATATACCACTCATCCGTCAAAGCACGATGTATGTAACGCTGGAACCCTGTACACATCGGGGAAAACAGCCGCCATGCGCACATCGACTAATACAGGAAAGGATAAAACATGTGGTTATTGCCATGCAAGACCCGTTCCCTGCCGTAAGCGGCAAAGGCATTGAGATGCTTCGCGAAGCAGGTATTGAAGTGCGGGTAGGTACCTGTAATGAAGCTGCACGCTGGATGTGCAGGAGATTTCTCAACGTACAGGAAAACAACCGCCCCTACGTCGTTCTGAAATGGGCAGAATCGGCAGATGGATATATGGCACCCGCAGATGGAACCAGGCTCCAGCTCAGCAATATCTTCAGCCAGGCGATGGTCCACAAGTGGCGTACTGAAGAATCGGCAATAATGGTCGGTTATAATACCGCCCTGACTGACAACCCCCGGCTTACAAGCCGTTACTGGAAGGGCCCGCAACCATTACGTATTGTTTTGGACGAAACCCTGAAGCTACCTGAAGCGCATCATTTGCTGGATAATTCTACGCCGACATGGATTGTAAATGAACGTAAAGAAACAGAGGGGATGACACGGCATTTGCAGTTGAAATTTGATGACAACTTGCTCCCGGATTTAATGCAGCAGCTGAAAAAAGCCGGCAAAAATTCTTTATTGGTAGAAGGCGGAGCTAAACTCCTGAATAACTTTATTGCTGCGGGATTATGGGATGAAGCGCGGGTATTTAAAACAAAGAAAATGATAGGTCTTGGTCTTGCTGCACCGCTGCTTACCCATGCAAAGCATTCATTGGAAACAATGGTCGGTGACGATACGTTGCATCTTTATCAAAGAGAAGGAAACACATTCCCGTATATAAACGGAGCCGCATTTTAATCCAGCATTTCAATGTTCAACCTCTTAATGACCATTGCACTCAATGCGCTGATATTTGCCGGTTTCAAAACCTTTGACCGCTTCAGGATTGATAATCTCCAGGCTATAGTCACCAACTATTGGGTGTGCGTAATCACGGGCAGCATATATATCGGCAGGCTACCGTTAAACCCCGAAAACCTTACCCAACCCTGGTTCCCGTGGTCGTTGCTCATGGGAGCGGGATTTATTGGCATCTTTAACCTGATTGCATATTGTACCCGACTGGAGGGGATCACCATAACTACAATTGCCAATAAGCTGAGCCTTGTCATCCCTGTCGCATTTGCACTCTGGCTGTATGGCGATAAAATATCCTGGCTAAAAGCCACCGGCTTATTATTGGCCATCCCTGCCGTTTACCTTAGCAGCAAAACAAAGGACGTTACAAAAGGTAACCGGAATATCTGGCTGGCGTTATTGCTTTTCTTTGCCAGTGGCCTGCTCGATACACTTGTTAATTATGTGGCGCACCACTTTTTTACGACAAATAATCCCATAGCAGATGAAAGGGATCAGTCGCTTTTTCTTACACATACATTTGCGATGGCGGCGTTTATCGGGACGGTTCTCGTGGTGTATCTACTGGCAAAAGGCAGGCGAAAATTTGAATGGAAAAATATACTGGCCGGTGTATTGCTCGGCGTGCCGAATTTCTTTTCGATGTACTTTTTTATCCGGCTGCTGCAATCAGGATTTTTACCCGGCTCCGCCGCTATTCCGGTAAATAATATCGGTATCGTTCTTGCGGCATCGCTTACTGCAATCCTGTTTTTTAAAGAGAAAATAAACAGCGTCCGGCTTGTCGGAATGTTGCTTTCTGTAATTGCCATCCTGTTTATCATGTTGTCTGACCTGCATGCCTGATCCCGTCAAATACAAAACGGTCCATGAAGCAGCCATCGCGGAATTCCGCGACCGGGGCAGCAGGTTCCTGGCATTTGCTTATCCCGTAAAATCTGTCGACGAGGTAAAGACACTCATAAAGAACCTGAAATCACAACACCCGAAAGCAGTGCATCATTGTGTCGCATACAGGTTGGGGCACGATGGCAGCCAATACCGCGCAAGCGATGATGGTGAGCCTTCGGGAAGTGCAGGCAGGCCAATGCTTGGTGCTGTTGACAGTGCAGGGCTTACCAATGTTTTAGTTGTTGTTGTCCGGTATTTTGGCGGCACGTTATTAGGAGTGCCCGGCCTGATAAATGCCTATAGTTCCGTTACTGCAGCAGCTTTGGCAAATGCCGTCATTATAGAGCGCTGGGTAGAAAGAATTATAGAAACAGAATGCGATTATGCCAATCTTGGTGAAGTATTGTACATTCTTCGAAAGCACGAAGCAAGCATCTTTCAACAGGATTTGCAACTATTCTGCAGCATTCGCGCAGGCGTGCCCACGCATATTGCTGACGAATGTGCACGACAACTGTCGGATATTCGTGGTGTAAGCGTAAAGCTGCCATAGCTGATTGCTCACCCAATAATATATCATGCTTACCGCCGGGGAAAAATCTGCTCGATTCATCAAAACTGAAGCTGCCCGCCTCGGCTTTATGGATTGCCGGATTGCAAAAGCAGTAAGGCTGGATGATGATGCCCGTCGTCTGGAAGCATGGCTGGATAAGGGATTTCACGGTACGATGCAGTACATGGAGCGAAATTTTGAATTGCGCATCGACCCGTCAAAACTTGTTCCGGGAGCCAGGTCGGTTATCACCTTACTGATGAATTATTTCCCATCGGCACAACAGACCGAAGTAGCTCCGCATATCGCAAAATATGCCTGGGGAGCGGACTATCACGATGTAATCCGGGGGAAACTAAATGAACTATTGGCCTTTATCAAGACCAGTATCGGAGATGTGCATGGCCGGGGCTTTGTAGATAGCGCACCTGTACTGGAGAGAAGCTGGGCTGTAAAAAGCGGCCTTGGCTGGATCGGAAAAAACGGGAACCTCCTTAATCGCCAGTCAGGCAGTTTCTTCTTTATAGCAACTTTGATTACCGACCTCGAGCTTGCACCTGATGAGCCATTTACGACCGACCATTGCGGCACCTGCACCCGCTGCATCGATGCGTGCCCTACTGATGCTATTGTATCACCAACGGTCGTCGACGCAAATAAATGTATCTCCTACCTGACAATTGAGTTGAAAGATGCTTTAATGCCTGCAGGCTATGAGCATAGGGATGACAACTGGATATTTGGCTGCGATATCTGCCAGGACGTATGCCCGTGGAATCGTTTTAGCAAGCCCAATAATGAACCGGCATTTATACCAATCCCTGAAGTGCTGAATCTCTCAACAGCAGAATGGATGCAGCTTTCGGAAGATGCTTTTAAAAGTATTTTCAAAAATTCAGCGATAAAAAGAACGAAGTGGAGTGGGGTGATGCGTAACCTGAGTGCCATTCAGCAATAGCAATGGGCACGAAAGATTAGTGAGGCGTCAGATTATTTATTTCGCCCTTCCAGCATCGGGACAAAAGAAAAATTACCCATCACTTCTTCGTTCAGTGAGCCATCTTCGAGCTTGGTAAGCCGAAGCATTTTTTGCCCGGCCTCATCGCCTACAGGCACTACCATTATTCCACCCACCTTCAATTGCGCTATAAGCTTGGGCGGTATCAGTGGTGCGGCAGCTGTGATCAGGATTTTATCGAACGGGGCATAAGATGGCAACCCTTCGAAACCATCGCCGTAAAAGCGTTTGATGAACGGATATTTTGATAGCAGTTCAAATTTTGAAAGGGTATCGTACAGCTCCTTCTGGCGCTCTATCGTAAATACTTTTGCGCCCATTTCGGCAAGCACGCAACTCTGATAAGCGCTCCCAGTGCCGATCTCCAGCACCTTATCATATTTTTTTACGTCCAGCAACTGCGATTGAAATGCTACTGTATAAGGTTGTGAAATTGTTTGACCGGCATCGATAGGGAATGCCCGGTCTTCATACGCAATACGTTCAAACGCGGTATCCAAAAAGAAATGGCGCGGAACCGTTTCTATGGCGGCAAGAACTTTCTCATCCGTAATACCCTTCACGCGAAGAGAATCCACCAGGTCTTTTCGCAGCTTTTTATGCCTGTAATCATCAACTTTGGGTTTCTCGTTTGGCATAAGCTCAAAGATACATAAGACTCAGAGGGGAGCTGTTATTGTCGATTTTCTCTCATCAAAAACGCATGACAAGCCCCAAACCGGGGTCTCCGTTCGGCATGGCGACAGGCTGCATTCTCATGGAAATATCTTTGGAGACATCAAAATTTTTCAGGTGTGCAAATGTCAAGGCATCGAGTACCTGAATTGTATATCCCAACGCGGTGAATAACACCGTCAGGTCTAAATATTTCTTGTAGGCATTTTGCAGCGTCTGTAACTGAGTCGGCGAATAAATGAGTGTAGATGCATCTTCATTAAACGTAGGGTCCTTGTTGATGCGTGAGATATAAGCCTTTCTATATTTCCGGTAGTTTTTGGTATTATCGACCAGGAAGTAGGATGCAATACCAATGCCGGCATATATCACCGGTATTTTCCAGTATTGTTCGTTGTATAGCTGACCTGCACCGGGAAGGATGGCCGAATATAAAGCGCTCTTTTTAGGGTTCGGTTGAAAGCGCTGTAGCTTCCCTTTCAAACTATCATAAGCAACCTGGTCGGGTGCGGGTGACGAAAGAACCGGAGCGTTTCTTGCTGCAACTGTATCGGGTACTACTTTATTGAGCGACGTATCCGGCACTGCCTGAGCACCTGCCCGCATACTTGCGTAAAGCACCGATAAAATAGTAACGACAAGCAACTTGCAATTCATAAACACATGCTGAAAAGGGATTCAAAGTTACCTCAAACAAAAGCGCCGCAATACTGCGGCGCTTACTAAATCGCAAATTTTGAACTCTGGTTCACCATTCACCACTCACGATTCAATTATTTCATGCCCATGCCCATGTTCACTTTCACACCAGCTTTGCCCATATCGTTGATGATGTTGACAGTCTCTGAGATATAAATATCCTTCTGGAGATTTTTCAGCCAGTTCTTATTTTTTGTCACTTTGGTGCTGTCTGAATTAATTTCCTTCATGTCTTCGCGAAGGTTACTTACAGACAGAGGCGTTCCTTTCTTTTCCAATTCTTCCAGCCTTTTGGACAAAACAGTTGCTTCTTCCTGTTCTTTTCTGTAGGCTACCTCATTCAATGAATAGCTGTTATCCTCTTCCTGCTTCTTAAGCTTTGCAGCACTTTCTCCTATGATCGTAAATACGCCATTGGAAGCTACCCGCTTGGCAGACAGGCTTTTCAGGAACGGCACATTCACGGCATTTACCGGTTGGTAATCCGCTGCAGGAATTTCATCCCATTTTAGTGCAGCTTTATCTTTACGTTCACCCATATCCAGCTCGCTGTATGCATCAGGAAGCACGATATCCGGTGTTACGCCACGGAGCTGGGTAGAGCCTCCATTGATGCGATAGAACTTTTGCACAGTCAGTTTGAGTGAGCCGATGGGAGGCTCATTCATCATTTTCATTCTCGTAATCGGGTCCATGTACTCTTCAAGGCCGATCACTTTTTGCACAGTGCCTTTACCGAAAGTCGGAGAACCAACAATTACCGCCCGTTTGTAATCCTGCATAGCTGCGGCCATAATTTCCGAAGCAGAAGCAGAGCCGCCATTTACCATGATCGCCAGCGGGCCATCATATAATGCGCCTTTTTGAGAATCGCGCAAAGTAGTCGGTTGGGCATCACTGCTTTTTACCTGCACCATTGGCCCCTGGTCAATAAAGAGCCCGGCCATATCCACAACATCCGTCAATGAGCCACCGCCGTTGTTGCGTAAATCGAGGATTATGCCTGTTACACCTGCATTCTTCAATTTCTGCACTTCCTGTGCCACATCATCTGCGCAGCGGCGGCCATTTATGTGCTGGAAATCTGCATAAAATTCAGGAAGATAAATATAGCCAACAGGGCCGCCGGGAGATTTGAAAATGGCGCTTTTCGCGAATGTTTCATCAATCTTTACTTCGTCACGAATGATTGCTATGACTTTTACCGAACCATCTACTTTTTTTACGGTAAGACGCACTTCCGAGCCCTTTTTTCCGCGTATTTTCCGTACGACGTCATCTATTTCAAAGCCCTGTATATCCAGTGGCTCGCCTGCTCCCTGGGCTACTTTGGTAATGACATCACCGGCTTTCAGCTCACCCTGTTTCCAGCATGGAGAGCCTGCAATGATTGCCGCTACTTTTATTTTGCCCTCTTCATCTTTGAGCGACGCACCAATGCCGAAAAATGTGCCCGACATCTGCACATCGAAATCTTCTTTTGTCTTGGGAGCGAAGTAGTCGGTATGCGGATCTTCACTATTGGCAATCGTATTTACAAATAATCCGAAACGCTCATTATCATCAAAATTGCGGAGACGTTTAAAGAAGGCCAGCTGATTCCTGGCGATACCTTCACGCGCTTCTTTTTCAAGTTCAATGTCTGTCTTTAAAACCACTTTAGCACTGTCTTTATTTGCGTGTTTGGCATCACGGTCCTTTTTCAGATCCACGTAGCGGGAAAGCACACGATACTTGAGGTACTGGCGCCAGCGTGTTTTCAAGGCATTCTCATCTGCCGGCCATGCCATTTTATTGCCTGACAAATCTATTTTTTCATCGGCCGTGAAAGTGAAAGGTGTTTGCAGCACTTCTTTTTGAATCGTGTCTGCGCGGGTGATAGACGCAATAAATAATTTATTCAAACGATCAAAAAAGGTGACCTCACCATTATTCAGCTCATCATCAATATGAAATTCTTCATCTTTTAGTTGGTCAATATCCTTTTGGGTAAACAGCTTACGCTCATAATCCAGGTTGTCCAGTATTTTATGATAAATCGCATACGAAAGCGAGTCATCTACAGGTCGCGGAGAATAATGTCCTTCTTTAATAGCGCGTATTACAGTAGTTACGATCAGGCTTTTCCTTTGCGCAGACGCAGGTGTATTATCGTCTCCACCATCATCGCTGTTGATATATTTAAAGGAGAAAAACGCTGCGAGCGCCCCAATAGCCACTATGGGAATGAGGACTTTCTTTTTCATGAATTGCAAGATACCGGTATGATTAATCATAGATACCAAATGTAGCTACGTACTTGTTAAAAAGGTGAGAATACAAAGGTTATACCTCGTTAATAAAGGGTGATTTATCAGGGTATGACACTTGTGTAACTTGCCGCCTTATGACAGCAACCGAACAGCAACTTGTACAAGTGGAAGACTGGGGCATTATTGAGTACGGTAAGGCCTGGGAAATGCAGGAAACCATACTTGCCATGCAGCTTCGCATCAAGCAGGAATGGAATGCCATAAAAGAAGAACCCAAGGCCGGGAGCCCGCAGACAAGCAATCATTTTTTTCTTTGCAGCCACCCGCACGTATATACAATCGGCAAAAGCGGCCATATGGAGAATCTCCTGGTGAATGATACCCGTCTGAAAGAGCTTGGTGTAACATTTTACAAGACGAATCGGGGAGGCGATATTACCTATCACGGCCCCGGACAGGTTGTCGGGTATCCCGTGCTTGACCTGGAGCGGTTTTTTACCGACCTCGGCAAATACATGCGCTCTCTCGAAGAAGTTATCATTCGTACCATTGCCCATTACGGGCTGGAAGGTGGCAGGCTGCAAGGCGCTACTGGCGTATGGCTGGATGCAAATGATCCGGCCAAAGCGCGAAAAATATGCGCAATGGGTGTTCGCTGCAGCCGCTGGGTTACCATGCACGGCTTTGCTCTGAATGTAAATACAGACCTTAACTACTTCGGTCATATTGTGCCTTGCGGCATTGGCGATAAAGGGGTTACCTCCATGTATAAAGAACTCCTGCATGAGGTCAATGAGACCGCGTTGAAAGCAATTCTTCTGCAGGAATTTGCAGCGGTATTCGATGCGGAGATTACAGGGTGAGGCAAGTCTGATCTTGCGGCAAGTCCCATTATAATTTCATCACTTTCGCCTGACCCGTTCCGATACTTCTGCCCTGAAAGTCATTGCATGTGTCTTATTTACCAATAAGCGCACCGGGTATTTCCCTTTTTCAGGAAAAGGGATTTTTACGGATAATATATTTCCATTCACCGCCCACGGAACGGGTGTAGTCGTTCCTTTAATCAATACAGCAACATCCGCTATGCGCTCCGCCATGTATTGCGGTTTCACGACAAATAATAACTGAACGGAACTGTCTGCTCTTCCGCGCAAAATACCCCGCTGCCCCGCCACAGGAAATATACCCAGGATAGAGGCAATTGGTCCGATTACTGGCGATGCCAGAAAAATTGGCCGCTGTACCGGCGTATCCAGAAGCTGCCATCGCTTTTCATCCGGGTAATGGCACAAGGCAAACAGGTTTCTATTCGTCAGAAACCATGCATCCGTCATTTCAGCAATAAATTCTTTACCTGAGCAGTAACCTGCTCCCCAGGCGGCATCCAGTACGTACCAGCGGTCTTTTACCCGGACAACATTCCATGTATGACGATTGTCGTTATCATCGACGTGCCCGATGTGTCCTGCCTCCCATTTTGCAACGCCCGTTACAACCTCACACCGGATATTGGAGATGCGGCACATCTCCGACACCAGGTTGGCAAAGCCCATGCTTGTTGCCACTCTTTCCTGTAAAACATACGATGCAGAATTATTGGCTTTTCGTGCCGTTCCGCAATCCAGTGAAATATTTTTACTCACCCACATATAAATTGCCCGAAGAATGCAGGCATTATCATGACACAGAGGAGTAATGCTCCGCACAATACTCTTCAGGGTGCTATCAGGCATAGCTCCTTTAGCGCTTACTAATGAATCGGTCTTATAGAAGGAATTCCTGTCAATATCCTGGGCGAGGGATAGACCAGATGAAATCAGACAAACTGTAAGGAGTACAATAATGCGTATCCCGGCTCTCATACTGCAATATGCAAAAAAATCAACCTGTTTTGCCAGCTATTTTTAATACCTGAAACAGCACCTGCCTGATCTGACAATTTCGGGATTATTTATACGTTATCTTGCATGGCACATTTTCAAATTCTCTTTAATCGAATCGCATGAATTTTAACTGTTACCTATTACAGCGTGTTGCCGGTTTTGCTGCTGTATTTCTTCTTGTATTTTTTTCATTAGATGTTATTGCACAGGAGCACGAGCCGGTATCTGCCGATATTATCCGTTTTTCAGAAAACGAACATCTCTCTGCTGAAAATGCTGCACAGATATTATCAGATCGCCTTAAACTCTCATCTTCTGAAGAGTTGCGCTCTGTTTATATAGAAAAGCCGGGCGACGGTCTGCAGGTGCAGCGCTTTAATCAGTACTATAAAGGCATTCCTGTTGCACACGGGACATATACACTTACCTCTAAAAATGGCATTGCTTCTTACGCATTCGGCAAATACTTCCCGGTAAAGTCAGGCATTGACGTCGCTCCGCAAATGGATGAAAGCAGTGCTTTGGCTAAAGCAATAGGCGCCATTCATGCAGAAAAGTATGAATGGGAAGAAGCGGGAGCGACCACCCCTAAAGCAACGCTCGCACTGATAGAAGATTTTACGAATGGTGATGGCGACGGTGTACTCCACCTTGCCTATGTATTTGATATTTATGCCTTGCAGCCTGTCAGCAGGAATACTGTTTATGTGGATGCACAGAACGGCAAGATTCTTTTTATGGATGCTATCCTGAAGCATATTAATGCAACAGGTGCTTCTTTATACAGCGACACGGTAGCTTTCGTTGCCGGCAGAATCAATAGTACTAAATACTACCTCAACGACTCAACAAGAGGTTCCGGCATTTTTACTTACAATCTTAATCACGGAATGAATGTGAATACATTCCTGCAAGACAGCTCCGCTACTAATTTCTTTTCAAAAGAGCCGGCAGTAGATGCGCATTGGGGGGCCGAAAAGGTATATGATTACTGGAAAAGTGCACATAACCGGTTGAGCTGGAATGGTACCGATGGTGTATTAAGGAGCTTCGTCCATTATGGGACCGGTTATAATAATGCTATGTGGAATGGCTCGGCAATGGTATACGGTGATGGCTCCGGTTCTATATCCGGAGGTTTAGACCCGCTAACGTCATTAGACATTTGCGGTCATGAAATAGGACACGGCGTATGTCAGACCACAGCGGCATTGGTGTATTCAAAAGAATCAGGCGCGATGAACGAAGGCTTCTCTGACATATGGGGATCCGTAATAGAGCATTATGGTGATCCGCATGAGGTAGATGCAATGCCCAAAAATACCTGGCTGATCGGTGAGGAAGTCGGCAATGCTTTAAGGAGCATGAGTGACCCCAAGCAATACGGTCAGCCCGATTGTTACCAGGGCGCTTACTGGGTATGTACAACCCCCACTTGTTCTGCAGGCACTGATAACTGGGGCGTGCATACCAACAGCGGCGTGCTCAATCATTGGTTTTACCTGCTCTGCCTTGGCGGAAAGGGTACCAATGACCTGAACAACCCCTTCCAGGTAAGAGGGCTTGGCATGGATACCGCAGCAAAAATTGTTTATGCGACTGAGCTGGCACTCAACAATACTGCAACGTACGCTAATTGCCGCGCGGCTTCCATCGCTGCTGCAACAACAATTTACGGAGCCTGTTCAAAGGCGGTAGAGGCGGTTACAAGAGCATGGTATGCAGTAGGTGTAGGCAGTAATTATGTGCCATGCACACCCCAGGTTTCGTTTGATGGCCCGGCCAGCAGCTATACAGAAGATGCCAATGCGAATCAGTGTCATACACGCCATATCATTTCGGTACCGGTGGTATTAAACGGCCCGGCTCTTGCAGGTGGGAATGCAATAATTACAGCAACTGTAATTGGTGGTACTGCTGTGGCAGGCGTGGATTATGATCTCACGAAGGCGATTGATTCTTTTACGACAGGCGGTCCCTCAACCCGTACAATAGACCTCACAGTATATGACAACGGCACCATTGGCTCCAACAAATACGTAGATCTTGTGTACACGCTTGCAACCGGTAGTAGCAATGCTACAAAATCGCAGGTGATGGATACGACACGGGTCACAATTGCAAATGATGACCGACTCCCAGATGCCGGAGGTCCTGAAAGCCACCAGGTATTGACGAATGGTATAATCGGAGATGCCAGCTCACCGTTCCCCGGTAAAAACTTTGCAGCGCATATTCAATACATCTACCGGGCAGATGAGCTAAAAGCGGCAGGAGTTCGTCCCGGAGTGCCAATAACATCGATTAATTATTTTGTGACAACCAAGGGCAGTGGTGTGCAGTCCTTTCTCGGTTATACTTTAGGACTTATTAATACGCCGCAGCTAAGCCTTGCCGGCGGATTTATCAGTTCCGGCTTTACAACGGTATACTCCGGTAATTATACCACAACAAGTGGTTCTAACCCAATACCTTTTTCGACACCTTTTGTATGGAATGGCACGGACAATATCGCAGTAGAGATCTGTTTTTCCGATACCTCGAATGTCGCTGGTAATGATCGCGTACAGGCCCAGCCGGGCAGCTATACCCTTGCTGCATATGCTACCTCCAACCTTGTGACCAGTGGCTGTAACCTTCCATTCAATGTAAATAACCTCGTAGGCAGCCGCCCGGTGATGCTGTTTACACAGGATGTACCACCCACGCCGATTGAAACTGCTGCACAGGCAACACGTACCTGGAATATGAACACACTTCAGCAGATCTATTTCTACAGTGCAGGTGCTAAAAAACTGATTGCAGCAATTGTAAGCCCTTCCGATACGCTGGGCTGTGTTACCACGACCGTTACGGGTTCAGGAAATGGCTTTACTCCTACAGCTTTTGGCGGCGGCCACCGCTCTGTGAAAGAATTTTTTGTAACTGCTTCCAACCAGGCACCGGTAACTTATGATGGTATTTTTTACCTGAATACAACTGAGCTTGCCGGAAAAGATCCCGCAAACCTTAATATCGTTCAGACCACTTCCGCAAATGATAATGGTATCACTTCGGGGAATACAAAAATTATTACTCCCGGCACTATCATTACCGGCGCAGACTATTACGGTTTCCGCGGAAATTTCTCGGGATTCAATCGTTTCTTCTTCCTGGAAGGAAATCTTCTTGCAGTAAACGGCCCTGCCGGTATTACTTCTGCATTATGGACAGGGCTCAATCCATTTACGGAATCCCCGATACTATTCTGGAATTTATCAGCTCCTGAACAGGTTACGATTCGTTTGTATGATGTTACGGGCAAGCTGCTTTATGAAAAGCAACAAACGCTTAATGCCGGCCAGCACCAGGTATCCATAAAGGCAAATGCTGATTTGGTACCAGGCACCTATGTCCTTCAGGTAATACGTCCATCGGCGGTATTTACACGCCAGCTGGTAAAACAGTAGGCATTAATTCAGTAATAGAAAAGAGGCTGTTCTGCGGAGCAGCCTTTTTTACTTGCAGTTTAGCATCAATCTCTACTTTTGCATCCGTTTCAGGAAATATTTTTTTAAAAATCGCAGGATCAATGTTTGATAATCTCAGTGAGCGGCTTGAAGGCGCGTTTAAGCAATTAAAAGGGGAAGGCCGTATTTCGGAAATAAATGTTGCGGCTACCATTAAGGAAATCCGTCGTGCACTTGTGGACGCGGATGTGAATTTCAAGATCGCTAAAGAATTTACTGATAAAGTAAAGGACAAGGCAACCGGAGAAAAAGTGTTGACGTCCATCTCTCCGGGGCAGCTGATGGTCAAGATTGTAAAGGATGAGCTTGCAGCGTTAATGGGCGGTAAGGAAAGTGAGCTTGATCTCAGTGCGCGGCCTACAGTCATTTTAATTGCAGGCCTGCAGGGTTCCGGTAAAACAACATTCTCCGGTAAGCTGGCTAATTATCTTAAAAGTAAGAAGAGCCTGAATCCTTTGCTGGTAGCGGCGGATATTTATCGCCCGGCGGCAATCGACCAGCTGCATGTGTTGGGCGAACAGATAAAAGTACCCGTATACAGCGACCGTGAGAATAAGAGCGCGGTATCCATTGCACAGGCCGCAATTGCCAAAGCCAAAACGGATGGTAATCGGGTTATCATCATAGATACCGCAGGTCGTCTTGCAGTTGATGAGGTGATGATGCAGGAAGTTGCCGACCTGAAATCAGCTGTAAAGCCGCAGGAAATACTTTTCGTGGTCGATTCGATGACGGGGCAGGATGCGGTGAACACCGCCAAGGCGTTCAATGATCGTCTTGACTTTACCGGGGTAGTGCTTACCAAGCTGGATGGCGATACCCGGGGTGGGGCAGCGCTTTCCATCAAATACACGGTTGATAAGCCCATCAAGTTTGTGAGCATGGGTGAAAAGCTCGATACGCTTGATGTATTCTACCCGGATCGGATGGCTCAGCGTATCCTTGGTATGGGTGATATCACAACCCTTGTAGAGCGCGCCCAGAACCAGTTTGACGAAGCGCAGGCAAAGAAATTAGAAAAGAAAATCCGCCAGAATAAATTTGATTTTGAGGATTTCAAAGAACAGCTTCAGCAAATCAAAAAGATGGGCAATATCAAAGACCTGCTGGCAATGATACCGGGCGTTGGGAAAGCTGTAAAGGACATCGATATCTCCGATGACGCATTTAAGGGTATCGAAGCGATGATCAATTCCATGACGCCATTTGAGCGCAACAACCCGGATTCGATAGATGGGAGCCGCCGTAAGCGGATTGCTGCCGGCAGCGGGAAAAATATCCAGGAAGTAAATGCCTTTATGAAACAATTTGAACAAATGCGCCAGATGATGGGCATGATGGGTAAAATGAAGGGCATGGGCATGCCGGGTATGGGTATGCCCATGGGAAGGAAATAAACCTGTATCGATAAACGGCTGAATTGCTCTTGTAAAGAGTAACTGAATTCAGAAGTTTATCATTGTATCAATTTTTCCCGTACTTTCGCCGTCCTAAAATCTTTTTTAACCAACCCAACACAATTAATTTCTATTAATTATGTCAGTAAAAATCCGCCTGCAACGGCACGGCTCCAAGAAGCGTCCGTTCTACTTCATCGTAGCAGCTAACAGTACTTCACCACGCGATGGTAAGTTCATTGAAAAACTGGGCACTTATAACCCCCTCACCATCCCTGCGACCGTCAATATTGACCGGGACCGTGCGTTGTACTGGATGAATGAAGGCGCGCAGCCAACGAATACCTGCCGCCGTATCCTTTCTTTTAAAGGGGTGCTGTACCTCAAGCACCTGATGCGTGGTGTAGCCCTCGGGCTTTTCGACGAGCAGGCCGCACGTCAGAAGTTTGAAGATTGGAATGGCCAGCATGAGCAGCTTGTAGCACAGCGCGACGAAGCACATCGTAAACACAAGGCTGACAAACGTCATGCTGTAGTTAAGGAATCAGTAATGAAGGTGGAAGAGCGTATGGCTGCCCGTGCTGCCTCCGCGCAACCTGCTGAAGAAGTACCTGCAACTGAAGAAGAGGCACCAGCCACAGACGCCGTTGCTGAAACCGCAGATAATGCAGGCACTGAAACGACAGAAGCATAAGCGTTATCACACATTTTTAATAAAGGCTGCCTAAGGGTGGCCTTTTTTATTTCCACGCAATGCAATAAGCCCTGCGATAGGCCCGATTGCAAGAATAAGATAAGCATAACCGGTGTTCATGTATTCCAATAATACGTTCACCAGCTGAATGCTGATAATGGTGATTGAAAAGCCAATGCAGTTCATGATAGTGAGCGCTGTTCCTCTTGATTTATCTCCTGCGGACTGGGCCGCCAATGTTGAAAACAAAGGTGAATCAGCGATAACTGCCATTCCCCACAGGAAAAGAAATGAAAGGAATACCGGTGCAGAGCTCAACTGGAAAAAAGGCGATAGCAGGCAACATAAACCAGACAGAAACAATGAAGTACGTGCAATTCTTTTTGTGCCTAAATGTTGTGACAAAATCCCGCTCAACACACATGCAATACTGCCGGAGGCTATTACCGGGAATGATAAAAGGGGAATATTCAAATCATTATGATGATAGTTTTTATTTGTTGCCAACATTACCGGGATAAATGTCCAGAACGCATACAACTCCCACATATGCCCAAAATACCCCAAAGCGACTGCGCTGAAATTTTTATTCCTGAAACTTGTAAAGAAAGTGGTGAAATGCAGTGCATTTCCTTGTTTTCTGAATGGCCCGTCAGGTACGAAAAGCAGGATTGCCAACCCGCCTGCAACGGAGAGCATTGAGATAGTATAAATCACATATTTCCAGGAAAGCCGGAATGCCAGGCTCTTTAATAAATGCGGAAATGCAGTGCCCAATACCAAAGCCCCGATTAAAAATCCAAGTGACCTTCCCAGTCCTTTCTGAAAATAGTCAGAGGCGATTTTCATACCGACCGGATATATTCCTGCAAGGAAAAAACCGGTGAAAAACCGGGACAATAACAAGCCTGTTACGGTAACGTTCCCTATCGTTATTCCGATATTACATAGGGCGGCTATAATTGCACAGCTGAAGAAGATCAGAGAAGGGGAAAAACGATCTGTGATCGTGAATATTGCAAAAATCAGGGTGCCGGTTATAAAACCGAATTGTACAGCACTTGTAAGATTAGCTAAAATACCCGGGGGTAACCGAAATTCTTTTATCAAATCAGGTATAATCGAATTGCCGGCAAACCACAACGAGGTACAGAAAAATTGTGCTGTTACAATTACGAGTAGTATATGCCGCTTGGCAGGGTCGTCATGCATCATTCACAGATTTCTGATTGGTCAGGTAACAAGATAAATAATAAGCGTAGATACAAGACAAAGACTGCTATTTGCCTAAAACAGAAACAGCCATCCTCATGGGATGGCTGTTCTTTAGTTCTGTGTGTTAATTACAGACCCAAAAGACCCAAAAGAGTCTGAAGCAGATGCAGAATGGCGCTCATGACAGTTTTTTTATTTGGTGAGAATGGTACCTACTCTGTTCGACGGTTTTCGGTTGCCCCGTTGCCTGCCGGGTAATAAAAATGCGCCATAAAAGGAGGGCACCATAACAAATATATATTTATAATAGATGTTAATTTTCTTAATTAAGAAAATACTGATTCACTGCAAATAATAGTAAAAATATCAATAATTTGATTATAATTGAAAAACTGATAAAAATAATTATTTATTTATAATAAACTAAAAAAATATGCTATTTGCTTTGCCTTCGATTAAGTTTACCGAACTATTATCATATCTGGCTTGTGTGAACATTATCCTAAAAACATTTTAAACAAAATAATACATTATAATATTGCGAATTGGATAAAAATAGATGAAAAGAAGTTGTTAACGGATTGAGGCTTATTAAATTGGGATTATTCTAATGAGATATTTAAGCAAACCTTTAGCTCTGGGGAATAAACACCCCATTTTGGTAAGAATTTTTATTTTTATTGTGTAATTATAGATTTATATTATGTATTGTTAATAAATAATTGGTTTAAAATTAATATTTAGTAGTAAAATCATTTAAAGAAACCTATAAATGCTACGATTCATCTACCGGTTGCTAAACAAAACAGCCATCCATTCATCTAATGGATGGCTGTTCCAATGGTCCTGTTATTAATTAAGGACACAGCAGGTTCCAAAGAGCCTGAAGCAAGTGCATGATGCAGCTCATAATGGTTATTTTGGTGGGATGAGAGGTTTACCTACTCTGTTCGACGGTTTTCGGCTGCCCCGTTGCCACATAGGGCAAAAAAAGTACGCCATTAAAGAAAGAAAATAATTAATTCTACACTTTTTTATAGATATTCTTCCGTACAATTATCAAAACCGTGATTTACACTTCTCCAAAACATGATATTATCACTCTTTACTAATGATTATACCTAAATAAATAAAACATTTATATTAATAATGTGATATAATTTTATTACATATGTGAGCTACTTATTCCGATTTATTAAACAAATTATACGGCTGACTGCTGTGCCTATTATAGTGAGAGTAATTAGTGAAAATTAAAGAGTGTTATTAATTTGATTTATCAGAGCTTCGGGCAATAGACAAAGCTGTTTTCAAAACTCTCACCGATTGAAAAGCTGCTTCACTATTCTCGTTCTGTCATTTGTCAAAAATTCCCCAGCTAATAAGGCAGTAAAAAGGTTTCATTGTGTATAGCCAAACAAATCAATAACGCAACTTGTCCAGCAGATATAAATACGGGGTATGAAAATGATGAACGAAGATGGTTTTCAGGTTATCCGGAAATAATTTATAATAATCAGAGTCAGGTGTAAGCACAATAGTATTACCTGCTCTCACATAGTGATTACTGCTGTAATAAGCAGGGGGTACAAAATCATTCAGGGTTTTCCGCACTATTTTTGAGGTCATATTGCCCAGGTATTTTTCATAACTCCGTTGCGCTTTTTTGGTGGGTTTGTCCAGCCTGTTGAAAGCATGATTTAAAGCAAGGCGTTGCAGAAATTTTTGTTTCCTGATAATATCCCGCGCATTAATGAATGGATTGGTATTGTTATAATCATGCAGCGTTTGGATGGACATGGGTGTTTCGGGTACCCAGTCGGCAGCGCTGACTACATTATAAGCCCAACCCGCCTGCGTCCGCGCCTCATAATCATAAGCGTAATATAGGTTGCCGGGTTTGGGGCCTGCACTGCAGTAGGTCTTAAAACGAATATCTGCCGGCAATAATTTTTGCTCCTGCAAATGATACAGATAAGAAGTGAGCAGGAAATTAATGGCGCCACCCTGACTATGCCCCATCAGCAGAATGTCTCTTATACCAGCCTTGTAACAGGAATCGATTTTAGGGAGGATATCTCTTGATAAATAAGCCATGCTCAGCAACCAGCCCACATGCACCGCCGCTTTGGGATCCGAGGCAAGTGTGTATTTAAAAATATCCTTTTCGGATAGCTTTAATTCACCTTTTGCAGGTACCATCGCAGCGTAGAAATTACTGAGCCAGCTTTCCTGTTTATCCGTTGTCCCCCGAATGCTTATTACCGCTGTTGCTGATTGATTATCGATCCATAAATCCCACAGATTATCAAGCCCCATAACAGGGGAGCGGTACACCATTTTGAAATCTTTCGGCTCAGGGATTTTAGCATAATAATCGGGTGATAACGCCCCGGTTCTTGCGGACAAATACATGAGCTGCCGGTATTCTTCTTTATCAAAACCGGGCTTGAGATGCCGTGCAAATAACGGGTTCGCAAGGAACACCAGCGCCAGTATCCACAGCCGGCAATGTTTTGATTTCATATACGGGATCGTTAGTGGTTTTGAAGATACCGTTATAATCCCCCAGTGCAAATGATGCATGGATCTTATCAGCGAAAATGATTTGTTATTGGCCGACGGAATACGAAGGCAAAATCATGCTGCTGGATTTTCATTCCCGCCTTGTTTCGGTTCGTAATGGATAACCACTATGCCGCATTCGAAGGATGTAGCCTTAACCAGTTGGAAATCCTGCCTGCTTTCGAGCTCTTTGAAAATAGGCATGCCATTTCCGATGGCCGCCGGATTGATGAATAGATGGAACTCGTCTATGAGTCCGGCTTTTATAAGCGATGATACGAATTTGCTGCCGCTATAAACGATCATATCCTGTCCCTGCTGATTCTTCAATTGGTTGACTTCCATAACAAAATCACCGTTGGCTACGATTGTATTTTCCCATTCAGGATTTCCCCGCGATTTGGTGAAAACCACCTTCTTCGTTTCGTGCATCTTTTTTGCAAAATCATAAGCGCTGCTCATTTCTTTTACAAAATCCCGCCTCTTATCCGGGTCTGTAGCTTCCATTTTCCAGTGAGGGATGAAGCCCTCTGCCAATACTCTGCCAAGCAGAATGCAATCAATGTCGCGGTTGAGGTCAGATATGTATTGCAATATTGCCGGATCGAGATTCCAGGTAATCCAGTCCATTTCTCCGCCGGGGCCTGCGATATATCCATCTACAGACATCTGAACCTGCAGTTTTAATTTTCTCATGGTGGTTTGGTTATAAATGTGTTGGTTGAGCCGCCTTTTTTTCAACAAAATACATATCGATTTCCCCTTTGTTTTTCGCTTTGATCTTTCCACGGTGCACACAGGTAAACTGATCCTTAACGAGGTTGTACGTGCTCATACTGATATTCACTTTTCCCGTTTCTCCGCTGCTTTCCATCCTTGAAGCTGTATTAACCGTATCGCCCCATATATCGTACTGAAATTTCTTAACGCCCACGATTCCTGCAATTACAGGTCCTGTATGAATGCCGATCCTGATCTCAAAATATGGTTCGCCGGCCGACCGTTTCCTGTCAATCCATTCATCCATGAACCGCCGGATATCCAAAGCTGAATTTACAACATCCGCCGCGTGTGTATTGTTGGGGATGGGCAGGCCGCCCGCTGCCATATAAGCATCACCGATCGTCTTTATCTTTTCAACTCCGTGACGCTCCATGATCAGGTCGAACGCCGAGAAGCATTCATGAATCTCCGCTACAAGTTTTTCAGGCGATAGCTGTTCTGATATTTGCGTGAAGCCTTTAAAATCGGTGAACAATACGGTTATCTGCTCTATAAACCGGGCATCGGAGCGGCCTTTTTGCTTCAGCTCCATAGCAATTTCTGTGGGTAGGATATTGAGAAGAAGCGTATCACTCCGCTGTTTTTCCCGTTCGATTATTTTCTTTTGATGCTGACTGATACGCCACCGGCGATATATAAATCCTGAGAAAAAAAGGACAAGACTTATCCCGCCGATAAAAAAGGCCTTTTCCCTTGTACGGGAATTTTTTTCATTAACGAGTTTGATATCACTAAGCTGTTTTTGATAGTTGACGGAATCCTGCTGCTTGCCGTATTCATAATCCAGCTCTCTACGCGTAGCGGCATTGTATTTTTCCACATCGTAAACACTATCGCGCGTTGCGATAAAATCCTTGTAAGCGCTCAAAGCAGCCTGTTTATCGCCTGATAATAAGTAAGCGTCAGAAAGGGTTTCTTCAAAAGCCAGCACATATTCTGTTTGCCCCAGTTGTTTTGCATTCGTAATGGTCGTGGTCAGGAATTGCAGCGCTTTTCGGAGATTGGCGCTCCTGCCTTCGGGAATAAGGCTGTCCGGTTGAATATGCCCTGACGTGTCCCTGGCGATATCAAGGTAAGTCTCGCCGATATTCCCCATGTTGCGGGTGATGGCATTCTTATTTGCAAGGATTGTTTCCTTTCGCAGTGCATCGAAATAATACGCCATTGCCCTTGAAAAATCGTGCTGCTCGGCGTAAAAGTTGGCAATGTTGCCAAGCATCCTTGCGGTGCCTTCTTTATTATCGATTTTCTGGTACAGATTGAGGGATGCGAGATTGTATTCCAGCACTTTTTTTGTGCTGTCCATGGTGTAATAAACATTCGCCATGTTGTTGTACAGGGCAGCAATACCTTCCTCGTTTTTCAGTTGTTTATAGATGTCAAGCGCCTTTCGGTCGTATTCCAATGCCTTCGGCTGATTCTTTGACGTGTGGTAAACGATGCCAATGTTCCGGAGCATCAGCGCCTGCTGTGGCAAATCATTGAGCCGCTCGTAGATCCTGAGGGATTTATACTCAAAATCAAGCGCGTTCGCATAATCGGCTTTATTGGCATAATTGCTTCCGATGGCGGAACAGGCGCCTGCAATGCCTTTTGCCCAAAGCAGCTTTTCTGAAAGCTGCAAAGCCTGCTTCCCGTATTTTAATCCTTCGTCGGGATTGATATAGCAAAGCGTATAAGAAAGGTTGTCGAGCAGCCCGACTTTATTTGTATCTGCTGAAGCATGAGGAAGGGCCTGCAATAATGAATCAACAAGTGCCTGCCCCTTCTTTTGAGCGAAGGTAGCGGAGCAACAGAAGAGGAGTGCGACGAAGAAGGAGGTAAGGATTTTCACTGCAGGCGTAAATATACACGCGCGGATATTTGTCGCAGAATGCCTGCTCTTATCGCCTGTAGCGCTGCCTTTCGGTGCTATCCAGCCATACATTTATAGTGTACCTGCTTGCAGCATGTGCCAGGTTGAGGGAGCCCAGTTGCAGATCACGTTGAGATACAGAATCTGTCTTGCATTCGTAGCGGCTTAATAATCGTTCAAAGAGCACCATTTTTGCTTCGACTGATGAATCTTCCACAATGGAGAGCCTTCCCCAGAACAGCCGATAGAAATTTTTCCTTGCCTTTATATAATCTTCATCATCCGTTGCCTCTGTGGCAAGTGTAGCGGTGGCTTCAGCGGCTTCTGCGTAGTATTGAAGCTGCTTTTCATAAAAACTTTTCCGGAATTCGCGTGCCGTTTGCAATGTGCGTTCTTTTTCCTGGGCTGCTTTGTCGTCGTTTTGCTTTTTATAAGCGTAGTAAGTTGCCCAGATGCCTGCAATGATCGCTATGCCCTGCAATATTTTGGTAGTAGTTTCAATCAGATCAATATTGGACCTGGATTTTGGCGCAATCTCCCGACGGTATTGCTCCTCATCTGCTATCCTGCTTTTCTCTTCATGGCTCAGCATGCTATGAATTGTTTGGGAAGCCTAAAATAGATAACTATCCCGGGTTACTCACGCCGGATATTGCTTCCTGCGATACTCAATGGAATTTTTCACCATTTTGATTAAAATGTCCGTATCGATGTCTTCGAGCTTCTTGATATAAATGCACCCTTTTTCTGTTTTGTGTTTACCGAATTTCGCAAGCAGTTCTTCCCTCTTATCGAAGGTGGATGTAACGTACAGTGTGATGGCGTTAGCTCTGGCTGCGATTCCTGTAAGCGGTGCATCTCCTTCACGCCCACTTTCATAGAGGTAATGATAGCTGCCAAAACCTACGATGCTGGTGCCCCACATTTTCGGTTCAAGACCCGTATGTTCAGTGATCAGCTTAATGATTGCCGAGCAGTCGTTACGCTTTTTTTCATCGGCGATGGTAGCTAAAAAGTCCGTAACACTACTTTCCGTTTCGGTTGTTTTGTTTTTTGCCATAACCGTTTTATCAACCTCAATTGTTTATGGATATCGCATCGGAGCCAACCGGCAGCAGGAGCAGTTTTTTTATCAGGACAATTTGCCCCAGGTGGTAGTGCAAATGCTCAATAATCCCGTGCAGGTTCCGGTAGTAGGTGCCGTATTTTTCATCCGTGAAGTTTTCCCAAAGCTTGCTTTCCGGTAATTCCTCAATCATGCCGGCAAAGTTTTCAGCATCAGCCCAGGCTTTATCCAGCAATTTTTCCCAATCTTCCTGAGATTGAATTGGCGGAAGATCAAAGCTGTATATATCCTTTGCATCAAGCGGTCCTCCATGAAATACCTTCAATACAGCACCTATATAATAATTGGTGTGGTAAACAAGCGTTGCGATGGTATTAAAGGAATGAACCCGGGTGGTAGCTTTTTCCCAGCCAACCTCCGCAAGGTTATCTTTCAGGTTGGAAAAAGTCCAGTTTCCTCCAAAATGGACGTCCCGCAGTTGTTTCGCTATTTGTTTAGTCAGACTCATCATGGCTTATTTTAAGGGAAACATTCCCGTGAATCACTGCGTGCGAGGGTACGCACTACAGGATCAGCTTTCAGGGCTTTCTAAAACTCCGCATCTTTCTCCCACACCAGCACGTGTACCGGTACCGTATCTGCACCCTTGTCGGGATACCAGGCCGTAACATTTTTATTCTCGTTCAGCGGCCATGTGGCTTCCTTCATTTTTACATTCTTACCCTTATAATCCTGCTCCTTATAATAATTGTACAGCTCAATCCTGAATTCAGGTAAATGCGCATCAATTACAAAACTGTCCTGATCCTCCGGTGTACCGTATTTTTTTATGGCGTCGGCAAGGGAAAGCTTTTTCAGGTTTTCCGGTGTGATGGAATCTTTCATGGTGCTGGAGGATTGAGTATTTTGTGTTTGTTCGGCTGATGCATTGCCGATCCTGGTTTCATGTTGTGCCTCATCGCAACTCGCGGATAATGCCCACAAGGGCAGGGCAATCAGCAGGCAGCTTATGAGAGGGGCATTTTTTTTACAACGCATAGAACGTGGTATCAGGAATCATCAGGTTGAGTTGGCTGACTACATAATCGATATGCCGGCTGCGCAGCTCACTGCCTTTATTCATCATGCTGTTCTTGTCGAGCTTATAGATTTGCTGCAGGAGATCAAAAGGATTGGAAACCGTGTATTCATCGCCATGACCGCCTTCCATCGAGTATTTTGAATTACCTACAGCATGGCCGAATTCGTGCGCAATCGCCCATTGATCGATGTCGCTCCGTTTCTTGACATCCTCTGTATCAAAAGTTATTTTGCGGTCGTCCCATTCTACATTACTGCTGGCAAAATTACCCGGTGGTATCTTGGTAACCGTAACGTTCCAGTGAGGATCGCTGAGCACCCATTTGATATCAAAATCCATGATAAAGGCCACTTTCTCATACTTTCTGGCAAAATCAGAAGTCCCTTTTACGCCTACCTTCAGCTTTCCCGACCATTTGCTCCATATCAGTGCATCTGCCTGGTGATGAAAATCCACTTTTTGCTGCTTGGTCCAGTTCGTTGTGCCTATAGATATTTTGTATTCATATTTCCATTTCAGTTGCACCATGATTCGTTGCGCATGCTCATGAATATAAATATCCATTCTGTCCGTTTTGCGTGTAGGTGTCATAGCAGGGAAAAATACTTTTGGAATCAAATTTAAAGATAATTACTACTGTGGATGCCGGGGATTTGAAAAGCCTCCTGCAGCATTTGGCAAGTGCGGTTGAATATCACTTCTTTCGCGGCGGCGAAGACAGTCGTGGAATTATTTCTGAATAATAACGCGGTGAGGTACAGGACCGGCAACACCACCCGCGTCAAATGCATTCTTCACCAGTTCCTGTACGCCAAAATATACATCCCAATAATC
>JGI24806J26614_1000007_pt1 | contig 26244 bp, 27 predicted proteins | sample Kansoi200umMDA_FD_26614 | JGI IMG/M metagenome (IMG submission 26614)
CGTGGTACTGCGGAATAAGTATCTGGCTTATGTGGTCACAATCGGCACAGGCGCAGGACTCTTCTACTCATACAGCGTCGGTTATAACCACTGACTCAACAACTCGCTTTCACGCCGGCTGTCTCAACCAAAGGCGAACCGCTTCCCTACGGGTTGGGTTGGTTTACGCAGAACTACAAGGGCACGAAGATGCTCTGGCATTACGGCTACTGGACCGGCAACTCATCTTTTATTTTGAAAGTGCCCGAGCAAAACATTACGTTCATCATAATGGCGAACTCCGACAATCTCAGCCGCCCTACCGATCTCGGCTCGGGTAATGCGCTAAGCTCTGCGATAAGCATGGCTTTTTTGAAGACCTTCATCTTCCCCGAGAAGTTCGGCGAGACCATTCCCGAGATTAGTTGGAACGCTCCGGTTACAGAGTTGAAGAGTCAGCTCAACGCCGTAGCCGCTAAACCCTACGCCGATATCTACCAGACAGACCTGATTACAAAGCTCAGGATCTATCAAAGCGTCGGGCGAGCAAGCGAAGCCGCGAAGCTGATGAAGATGCATGGAGAGATCTATTCGAAGCCGATGCCCGATGATCTGGTGAAGCTGCCGGTGATCGCTCAGATCGTTCAAGTGCTCGACAACGAAGATAAGAGTGTGGCGTTTAGTTTGGCGAGTAGTCAGGACGTGCGTATTTTCGCCATCGGCGAAGGTCAGGGCGGTGAGATGTTTGACTACGGCTGGATCGAAGATGTCGACAAAGGGTCACGTGTGTGGGAAATGCAAGAGACGAAGACTACACATGCAGGTGGTGCGAATAAGAACAGGAAAGTTGATGTGGCCATCACTCTGCCTGCCGGAAACTACAAGTTGCGATACAAATCTGATGATTCGCACGCGTTCGACCACTGGAACAGTATGCCGCCCGAAATTAATTTTTGGGGAATTGCCGTCTACAAGAAGTGACGGTAACTCGCCTCACCGGTTTGGCTTTATGTAGATCTTCTTTCGAATAAGAGGTGCGCAAGCGCCAGACATGCGGCGGCGAAGATAAGACAGTAGAGTCTGGACGTCAGTATTCCTGCGGCTGTGAGATCCGGGTACTTCCAAAGCTGATAAAGCAGCGGGTTGTAGAGCCAGTGGTTATAACCGACGCTGTATGAGTAGAAGAGTCCTGCGCCTGTGCCGATTGTGACCACATAAGCCAGATACTTATTCCGCAGTACCACGTTCAGTACGACAACGAATGCGGTTATAAAAATTATGCCCGGCACGAGCACCACGCCGTAGACCATCAAGTAAGCCGAGACATCAACAGGCCTGTGCCCTCTCATAAGTTGGATGAGGATTGCAATCAGGCCAACTGCCGTTAACAGAAAAAACGTCAACGCAATCGTCGCGAGGCACTTTGAGAGCAGTAAGGCACTGTTCTTGACGGGTGTGGACCATACGACTGGTTCGATCCTCAATTCTCGATCGCGATGCAGTGCTTCGCCCGTGTAGAAGACCGTAATCCCGATCAGAAATAGCAACAATAACTTCGCCGTGTTCGTGGCATAAGCAGCGGAATGAGAGACCTCCGGAGGAATGTTATAGAACGCCACTTCCAAAACAGAGAGGAAGATAGCGAGGGGCATGACGACTACAAGACTTCGTTCGGCGAAAAGCAGGCGGAACTCAACGCCTAAGGCAGCGATCAGCTTCTTTACGCTGGCCCACATTCCTTTGTTGACCGTAAGGACTTCCGGGAGAGCAGTGGGGGTAACGCCTTCGTTGTCGCCGCGCGTCACAGATCGATCGAGCAGCTCGATCGGTGCACTTTCGGGATAGTAGACGGCTTCGGCTGCGGTCGAAAGATTGAGTACTGAAAAGTGTTCTACTTTTCCAGACCGTTCGGTAGTCGTGAAGAACCGGTAGAGAATCGCCAGACAAATCGCGGTCAATAGAATCATCACCACGCGATTGACGATCAGGTCGTTGTCGTAAACCACGACAAATTGATTTAGCAACTCAGGAGCATTACGTGTCATCGCTCGAGGTCCGAAGCCCTGGTCGCCGTACCCACGGTTCATAACCAGAGGGTCAAGCGCGAGTTTCCAGCGCCGTTGCAAGCTACTCAATAGAATCGTTTGAGAGGTAACGTAGATTGGATAGAAAGCAATTCCCAGCCCGTACACGATTTTGGCGTTTCGCGTAAGAGTGCCGACGGTAAAATAAACCGCGGCCAAAAACATATGGGAGACGGCCACGAATACGAGAAAGTGTTTGGGATAAGCCAGGAACTTCGTCTCCTGAAGAGTAGTCACACCCTGTTTAGGAACCCACTGAAGCACAAACAGAGTGACGACGAACGCTGCCTGACAACACGCCAACACGAGGAAGTTCCCGAAGAATTTCCCAAGCAAGTATTCGGCCCGCGTTACCGGCTTGGAAAAAATGAGCGGATCGATGCCGGTGCGAGAGTCTCTGATCGCCGGATCAGCCATGAACAGCGCCGTGTATAGAGGCAGAAACAGGAACGAGTAAGGAGGGAGGACGCCGGCGATGTACAAATCGCTGTTAACGGCCACGCCCCGTCCGGTTGCTGGTCCCCAACCCCACCATAGCAGCGCATTACCCGCACACAGAGCTGCCACCACATAAGGCGCGACCCGTTTGGAATTCAGCAGCACTTCGTTATAAGCAACCGCTGCAAACACGCGCACTCGTTCGAATTTCGCCTGCCCCGAAAGCTTCAATTTTGAGAAACGCTTTTTCGATTGCGCGCGCTCATGTGGCGTGAACTTCAGGTAAGCGATCGTCAAACACAGAACGGCGCCGAGGATAAGCACCACACGGTTCAGGATCATGTCCGGGGTGTAGTTCATGACATAACTGTTGAGAAACGCTGCGCTGTTTCCGAACCCGTTGTTGCTTGGTCCGGAACTAAGCAGAAAGGCATCGAAAAATATCTTCCAGCGGATTGCCAGCGGCGATATCAGGAGCAGCATTAACGAGACGTAGATCGGATAAAAGCTGACGGCGAGACCGTAAACGATCTTGCTATTGCGCGTAAGAGTGCCGGCCGTAAAGTAGATGGCTGCCAGTGTTAAGTGCGTGATAATCACGAAGAAAAAGAAGTGCTTGAAATAGGGGAGCACCTTCGCCTCCTGGACCACCATCCCCGATCGGGAAAATGCCTGCAGCAACATTTGCGTCAGCGGGAATGCCGCCAGGCAGCACACCAGTACAAAGAAGTTGCCAAAAAATTTTCCGAACAGGTACTGCGCGCGATTGACAGGCTTAGAAAAGATCAGCGGGTCGATACCCGATTGGAAGTCTCTAATTACCGGGTTGCCCATGATGACCGCATTGAAGAGCGGGGGCCCCAATAAGAAGGAGAAAGCCTTGAGTCCTCTCGAAATGTAGAAGTCGCTATTTGTGGCCCAACCCAACGCGATCGCCGGCCCCCTGACCCACCCCATCACGGCGGCGGCGCTGCATACGATCATCACGGCATACGGAGCGACACGCTTCGAACTAAGCAGCACCTCGTTGTAAGCGACCGCTGCAAACGTAAAGGTTGAATTGGTCGCGGCCATTTAGACCTGGTTCACGACGATGAAGTAATGATCTTCAAGCGTTGGCGTTACGGGTACGAAAGGTTCCGCCGGCTTTCCATTTTCAGACAACATGCGAACACGGGCGTGTCCGCCGGCCATCTGCTTCGAAATGACTTTTCCACTCGCTTTCAGCCCGTCAACTTGTTCGCGTGGCAGGGTAGCCTCCCAAATCCGGCCTTCCAGGTGGGCGAGCGCGGTATCGGGTGAGGTCGCAGCCAGAATCTGGCCGCCGCGGATTACCGCGAAGCTGCTGCACAGATTCGAGACGTCCGAAACGATGTGCGTTGAGAGCAGTACGACCGTATTCTCTCCCGTACTCTCTGCGAGGAGATTATGAAGGCGCGTCCGTTCTTCAGGATCCAGACCGGCCGTCGGTTCATCAACGATGAGAAGTTCCGGGTTACCGATCAACGCCTGGGCGATTCCCACACGCTGTCGCATGCCGCCGGAAAATCCGCCGAGACGGCGGTTACGCTCAGCGGATAGATTCACCCTGTCAAGCAGGACATCGACAAGCGCACGCCTTTCCTTTTTGTCGATAACGCCTTTGAGCTTCGCAAAGTAGTCAAGCATCTGGGCAGCCGTGAGCGTCGGATAGAGACCAAAGTCCTGCGGGAGATAACCAAGCTTCTTCCTTGTCTCCGCTTTGGCGGAGATGAGATCGAGACCGTCCATCTCGGCCGTGCCCTCGTCAGGCTCGAGCAGGGTCGCGAGAATCTTCATCAGAGTTGTCTTGCCGGCGCCGTTTGGTCCGAGCAATCCGAACATACCCGGTTGAATTTCCAGGCTGACTCCTTTGAGCGCTTGAACACCGCTCGGGTAGGTCTTCGTCAAGTCTTTGATTACAAGCATTCAGGCTTCAGGCGTATCTGTGAATAGCGACAGGGATGTTTGTTTGGTTCCAGGAAGAAAATTGTGAGAGCTCAAGCCGCGGACATAAAGCAACAATCGACTCGCGATAGCGATCATAATCAACACGGCGCCGATGCGCGCAATCCTGTAATCTGAGCTGAAGGTTCGTATTGAAAAGCCAGTAAGTGCAATAAAAATTAAAGAAGTCTTGAGGATACGCCGGAGAAGACTGCTCCTCCTTCGGATGTCCACGCACTGCTTTTTAACTCTTTCGAAATTTCCAAAGCGTCTCAGCGCCGCAGCCTTCGCATGTGCGTCCGACATTCCCTGTTGCGCATACTTACGCTGAACCATTTCGATGTGAAATTGCAACTCCTCTTCAACATCAAACGCAGTTTTCCTGCGGGTAGGACGCCTGAGTAAGTTGCGCAATGCGATTCTCATCGTTATGTGGCCTGCAAGACCTTGGTAATTGCCGTAGAGATGCGGTTCCAGTTGGCGCGTTCGGCTTCGAGCTTTCTTTTGCCCGTGCTCGTGAGTTTATAAAACCTGGCGCGTCGATTGTTCTCTGATACTCCCCACTCCGACTTGATCCAGCCGCGTTCCTCCATCCGGTAAAGCGCGGGATAAAGCGAACCATCCTCGACTTTGAGTAGATCCTCGGCCGCCTCGTGTATTCGCTGGACGATGCCGTAGCCGTGCATAGATTCACGGGCCAGAGTGTTCAGGATCAACAACTCCAGCGTACCTTGCATTAAATCCGTGCGGTCGTTTGCCATGTCAGCACTTCCCTAGACTGTCTGGGACAGACACTAGCTGAGACTTCCCTAGACTGTCAAGAGGGAGAATTGACCCAAATAAAAAATCTCCCTCGAAAAGCGGGCCCGTACAACCAATCTCCACATACTGATCTCTAAGCCCCCGCTGTCATCGATTCCTGGTCATAGGACACAGCAACTTTCCCCAAAACAATTTCATAGGCGAACTCTTTTTGAGTCGTAACGTGTGCTAACTACTTACTCGATTCCCGCACGTTTCGGGTAGGTGTTCGTGTGCGTTGCTACGGGTGGGAGCGGTGTCCAATTGAGGGTTGCTCCGCTCCTGCCTGTTTCCGGCGATCTCGCTGCTTCGATTGGAGTGCCAGCTATGCGAATCCTACACGTTGAAGATGATGAGGACACCCGAATACTCGTCGCAGTTGTTTTGCAGGCTGAAGGGTGGGATGTTGTCGCTGTTGACAACGCGAACGCTGCGATGGATCTGGCAGCGAGCGGTGGGTTCGATCTTTATTTACTCGACAACTGGATCGGCGGTGACACCGAGAATGCCTTATGCCGCGGTTTACGTTCTGTGGATCCAACGACTCCGATTCTGTTTTACTCAGGCGCGGTGTTTCCGACGGAGGTAGAGGCAGCGCTCGCGTGTGGAGCGCAAGCCTACCTCGCAAAGCCGTGTACACCGGAAGCCCTGATCGAAGCGATAGAAAAGCTCACGCGCTGCGTTGATTGACCTGCGCGCCTGTCTTAGTATGCAGTCGCAGTCGCTTCAACCCCCCTTCCGGAGGCGCGCCGATGGCTTCGAGAAAAGTCCGCAGAGAAGAAAAGCAGCAGGACCTCTTCAAGTTTTTTCAAGTAGACCCAACGTTCTGGCCGTACGAACCGCAGATTGACGAGCTCGTCACCCAGATAATCAACCCACATGATCGCGATCGCTTTCCAGGTGTAGCCATGGCCGTCAGGGTGAACATGCAGCTCGTTCACCTTAGATGTTATGGATATGCAAATATCGAGGCGGGAGAAAGAATATCACCTGACACAGTGTTCGATCTGGGATCGTTGTCCAAGCAGTTTACGGCCCTGGCAGTTCTCAATCTCGTCATCAACAAGCAGATCGATCTAAACGATCATCTCTCCAAGTACTTCAAAAGACTTCCCCGCTACGCCGACTCGATAACGATCGAAGATCTGCTTCACCACACTTCCGCGTTGCCTTCTTACACCGACATCTACGTAGCTTCGAGACGGGCTAATGAAGATTGGTACGACCGGGCCCTGGCGAAACCCGATCACTGGTATCCCCAAATGGATCTCAGAAGAAAGAGGGAGGTCACAAACAAAGACGTGATTCAATGGATTGCGACACAGAAGCTCTTACCTCGCGCTCCCGACGCTGAATTTGAGTATTCGAATTCAGGCTATGTCATACTCGCCGAGTTGGTAGCAAAAGTGTCAGGCCAGCGGTTCAGTGAGTACCTTCGGTCAAATTTATTTAAAGAAGTGGGGATGAACGACACTTACGTGTTTGATGAAGCCACTCGCTTCCCTGCCGGCGCTCGACAAATAGTCAATCATGCTAAGTGCTACAACCGCGTGGACGGTCGTTTTGTACCCGTCGGATACACCCGGCTGAACTACATCACCGGCGACGGCAATGTTCACTCGACAATAAAAGACTTGTTACGTTGGGAGTTGGGCCTGAGCCTGTTCGATCTATTAGGGTTGTGCGATCCTGAAGAGGCCAAAAAACAAGGTGAAGGGGTCAACATTCGGGAAATTCTCTGGTCGCCGGTCATGATCAAAAAAGGCAAGCACGTGAACTATGGCGCCGGCTGGAATCTACGTCGCGACAAATACAAAAAAACAGTCGACGGTAAAAACGGTCCCGTTACTACAACCTATGAAACTCGTGCTGAGTATCATCGCGGCGAATGGTTAGGCTGGCGCAACTATTTCGCTCGCGGCTCGAGATGGCCTGTGCCCAAGCCGGGTAAGAATGTCGATCCGAAGAAGGTGGAGAGCCTCGGTATTATCGTTTTGAGTAATGCTGACTTTGGAGACAAACAGTTTACTACCTGCCGCATTGCCCAGGAGATATCCCGGCTCTACTGGGGCCGATGGAAAAAAGACAACATCATGAATAATCTCAACTGCGGGTAATGGACCATGCCGGCTGGATCGCCGGGCGACTCAAGCGCTCACCACGCCAGGCGAAGGTACGCAGGCCATCGATCGCTGTCCAGGTTGTGTGGCAACGCGTTCGCACATTGTCCTCACTCAAGTCGCCCCAACTACCATCCTCGTTTTGCTCCGCTAGCAAATAATTCGTGCCGCGCTTTATTAGAGGATGATTGACTCCCAAACCCAGCGCTTTCAGGGAATCAAGTAACTCGCCCAATATTTCCGGATCGTGTCGCGTACACGCGCTCGCCACGTTGGCTTTCAGGAAAGCAAACTCGCGGGGCAGCCACCGGCGCGCCACCCGGTAAGTGCCGTAGTCGTTCAATGTGTAGACCACGTGTGTTACTGCATAGATCGCGTCGCGAAGAACCTCTTCACCGTCTTCATCAGCAGGATATGGTCGCAAGACGGGCAACCACTTGAGTACGTCGGCATACCTCGCCCCGAATACCACTCCGGATCGTTCGGCCACATACGTATTAGCCAGCGCTTCCATCCACACTTTATAGCGGCTGCGGATTCGCAAGCGGCGCTTGCACTGCTTACAAGCCTTGCGTCCGCGTGGATTCTGAAACGTGCATTCGCAAGTGTAAGGCAGATCGTCAGGTGGAGGTGCCTCGGCGGGGTCAAAACCGAGTAGATCGCAGGCTGAAAAGTTGCGCGCCGTGAGTCTTACAGATTTCGCACTAGCCGGGTCGTGCAAACCGATGCGACGCTGCGCGTAATGGACCAGGACAAACTCGAGCAGCAGATCTGAACTGGCATCGGCCGGCATTAACGGATGCGCCGCCGACCACCGGCGCAAGAGTTGTTTGGCGCGTTCGCGTCCCAGCGATCGTAGTTTCGGATCGCGCGAGGTAGCAGCCACGAGCGCGAAGCAGCAGATCAGAAAGCTGCCATAGTTTGCAAAGCACTTTTGTGTAGTGCCGAAACGATAAATAAAGTCGAGGCCGCGTTCGATCGCGCTGTTATGCGCTCTGAGTTCTTCAGCAGTAGTCGCCATCAACTAACACGCAGTTCAAACTAATTATTGACAACCCCAAAGCAAACTTATATACACTGCGCAGGTCCGAACTGGTCGGCCCAGCGCAGTAAGAATGCGAGACCAGTAATTCTTAACAGAAAGGAAAAGGACATGGCAGGATCACTCAAAGGCGGCGAACCCACGACCAAGAAGAAGTCCAAAAAGAAAGCCGCTCCGAAAAAAGCAGCCAAGAAGACTGCGGCTAAAAAGAGATAGCTTCAACAACTGAAGCTAAAGCATTCCCCTATTCAAGACCGCGAGCGTGATCAGTTCACGTTCGCGGTCTTCGATTTTCTCACTCCGGCAGTCCAATCTTCCGCAGGATCTCGCCGACACGAGCGTCCTTGCGCAACTCAGTAAGACGTGGATCCATCTTCACTTCCGCGACCGAAATGACGTGGTTCTCAGCAGCCTTCTGCAGGATCGTAATCGCCTGCTCTTTATCACCAAGCAGTGAGTAAAGGTAAGCCGCTTCTTTCGGGAGAAACGCACTCCCCGGCTGCTGCAACTCACTCAGGATCTTCAGCGCCTCGTTTTTCTTTCCGTTCAGTACGTAAGCCTGGCCCAATCCGTAAAGAACTTCTCCATCATGGGGAGCCGCGGCGCGTGCTCTTTCCAGTTCGGCAGTTGCCTCCTGGTATTTTTGCTGTAGTTGATAGATCTGGGCCATGTAAGTAGACATCACCCAGAAGGTCGGATCGATTTCAAGAGTTTTCCGGACCTGTTGTAACGCTCGATCATAATCTCGAGCGTAGATCAGGGCGACTGCAAGATCTTTATTGATTCCAAGCGAAAGCGGATCGAGTTGTTGCGCTGTTCTGAGCTCCTGGAGTGCCTGGTCCATTTGGCCCTGAAGGATTAGCTGCGCTCCATACCAATGGTGTGCGGTGGCATAGTTTGGATTCAACTCGATTGCCCGGCGATATTCATTCTCAGCCCCCTGCCAGTCCCAATCCATCGCAGTTTTGACGGAGGCTAACGACGTGTGTGCTTCCGCGAGACTCTCGTCGTATTTCAGCGCCAGGGTTACAGCGCCTTTAGCCAGAGCGTATCCTTCCTGCGACGGGAGAAAGCCATAGTCACTTCGCAGCGTGTAGCAATCCGCCAGGCCGGTATATGCCAGCGAATAGTTTGGATCCCTGTCGATCGCTTCCTGGAAAAAACCGATCGCTCGTTTGAAACCTTCATCGGTCCGCTTGTTCCAGTAATAGCGTCCTTTTAAATATGCCTGGTATGCGTCACTGTCATTAGTGTAAGTTTTAGTTAACTGCGTTTGATCGGCTCCGGTCAGTTTCAGCCTCAGTTTTTCAGAAATGTTTCTGGCGATCTCTTTTTGAACGCTCAGGATGTCTCCGGTTTTTCGCTGATATGTGTCGCCCCAGATTGAGCGATTTCCCTGTACATCCATCAGCTCAACCGCGATTCTTAACTCGTCACCATCCTGTTTGACTCGTCCAATCACCACAGAACGCACGTTCAACTCACGTCCGATCGCCTGAACGTCGAGGTCCTTGCCTTTGTAGCGAAAGACCGAACTGCGCGCGATTACTTTCAAGTTAGTCAACTGGGAGAGGTTGTTGATGATGCTTTCCGTCATGCCGTCGCTGATGTACTCGCGATCCGCGTTAGCCATCAGTTGCGGATCGCCGGAAGCGTAGGTGAACGGCAGGATCGCTAACGACTCGGAGCGCGGCATCGAATACCAGGCGCCGATCGCAATCGCTGCAACGACGAGTGTGACTGCACAGGCTGCGAGTACCCACCTATTAATCGTTGATTTCCTGTTGACTACAGTTTTGCGCGGCGTGATGTCGAGGATTTGCGTTTGAGTGTTGTCAGCGGGGTGCGGCGAAGACAGTTGTCTCAGGTCCGTGAGGAGAAGCTCGGCGTTTTGATATCGCGTTGCTTTGTCTTTCCGAAGCATCTTATCGAGGAGAGTTTGTAACGCTGGTGAGACTTGAGTTTTAAATTGGTCGGTCGGAGTGGGTTCACCGAGCAATATGCGCGACATTGTGACGGCGGCGCTCTTATCTCTGAAAGGATGCTTTCCGGCCAGCATCTCATACAAGACGATTCCGAGACTGAAGATGTCGCTGGACGGAGCGAGTGGCTCACCTTGAACCTGCTCCGGAGACATGTAAGGCATCGTCCCGATCACGAGACCAGGCTTGCTCAAGAGCATTGCTGTGGGCGCCTCATCATCTACTGAGTCGCTGGGGAGGATTTGCTTCGCGAGACCAAAGTCGAGGATCTTCAACTGCCCGCGCTGCGTGAGCATCATGTTTTGCGGTTTGATGTCGCGATGAATAATGCCACGCGCGTGGGCCTCGGCCAGACCCTCCGCTGCTTGTTCCGCTACATTCAACGCAGTGTTGAGACTGAGCGGCTCGCGTTCCATGCGCTCCGCGAGTGTTTCACCTTCGATGTGTTGCATCACGATGAAAGTAAACGAGTCTGCTTCGTTAACATCATAGATGGCGCAGATGTTGGGATGGTCCAACTTGGCGGCAGATTGGGCTTCTCTTACTAAGCGGTGCTTGAGGTTTTCGTTTGTGAGCGAGTCAGCGCGAATCAGTTTGATGGCGACCTTACGATCGAGCTTCGTATCGTGGGCCAGATAGACTTCACCCATGCCTCCTGCACCCAACTTTTTGATTATGCGATAGTGCGCTATGGCCTCAGGGATCATCGATCAGCCGAACGGGAAACGAGATGGGTAATTCGCTGCTTGCTGGGACTACTGACTCGCTCCCTACACTATACCTCAAGTCGAAGATGCCACGGGCTTGTCCCGTGGAATATCACGCTCGTTTGCTACCTACCAGCCCTAAGCAGAAAGTGGATGCCACGGCCTTGCCCCGTGGAGCTTCACGTTCGCAGCTACATAGCAGCAAACGTGAGGCTCCACGGGACAAGCCCGTGGCATCCAGATAATCAAGGTTTTGAGTTCCGTGTAGCGGCAACCGTGAAGTTCCACGGGACAAGCCCGTGGCATCTCCGACAAAGCCCTGTAGGCCCCCTGCGTTGAAAGTCGCACAGTCCGCAAAGAAACTCGAGGTCAATCCGCGTCGCGGTTTCGGAACGCAGCTTCTCCAGCGGTGGAGATCTGGACCCACTTCGGGTCGGGTGACGCCTCGGCGTCGTAGTTGTCGTGCCAGTTCCACCACTTGTACGGCGGGGTTTGCGGATAACCCTCCGGTGAGTCTTCCCACTCCTCCTGCCGCCCCAGCGCGGTTATGTCGAGATAGTTCCAGGTGTTCCCCATCTGCTCATCGCCGCGAGCGTTGATGAAGTAGGTTCGAAAAATCTGCTCGCCGTCGCGGATGAACGCATTCGTGCCGTGCCACTCGTCCACGCCAAAGTCTTTATCGAAGCTGTCGGTGATGGTGTACCACGGCATCTGCCATCCCATCCTTGTCTTCACGCGCCCGATGTCAGGTTGCGGCGCACGCGAAGCGAACGCGAGCGTCGTGTTGCGAGCATTCAGATGCGCGAGGTGTGCAACCTGATCAGCCACGAACGAACAGCCGCGGCACGCATGCTCGGGCCAGCCAAACACGCCAGGCTCGAAGAACGCGCGATAGACGATCAACTGACGCCTGCCTTCAAACAGATCGAGCAAACTAACTTTGCCACTCGGCCCTTCGAACTCATACTTCTCCGGCACCGCAAGCCACGGCATTCGCCGTCGCTCGGCAGCGAGCGCGTCACGCGCGCGCGTCAAAGCCTTTTCCTTCACCAGAAGCTGCTGACGCGCAGTTTCCCACTCTTCCGCCGATACAACAGGCGGCGTCTTCATTACGTTTTCATCGTTGTTCTGCTTCACGTTTTTTCTCCTTCTTCTCTGTTGTGAGTGGGTCGCGACGATAGCGCCGCAAAGCCCGAACCTTCACTGCCACCACACCGAGCACGCCCGCGCCCGAAGTAGCGCCTGCAACAACAAGCGCTGCGTTAGTCATGCATAAAGGACACATTGGTTCTTCACTCCTTGTTGATTTCTCACAGTAGTGACGGTCAAGGTGGACTGATTTCTACAGACGATTACGACGTTCGGTCAGGAAAGCGCGGATGGCGGGATCGTCGCTGAGTCCGATAGCACGGTCGTACGCCTCGGCAGCGGCTTGCGGACGGCCGAGTTGTCGCAGGAAATGAGCGCGAACGGCCCAGTACGGTTGGTAGGAGATCACTGTCTGCGAGTCGATCCGATCAAGCAGAGTCAGCCCTGTTTCTGGTCCATGAACTTCGGCGTGCGCCGCGGCGCGCGCGACCGCACCACCGATCGAAGGCGCGAGTTGCATGAGTTGATCGTGGAACGCAGCAATGGCGGCAGAGTCAGTGTGACCTGTGTGCGCGCGTTCAGCGTGGACTGATTGGATGGCAGCTTCGATCTGGTATCGTCCTGGTCGCCGCATTTGGAAGGCTGCGGTGAGTTCAGCTTCCGCTTCTTTGATCATAGGCATGCGCCAGTCTTTTGGATCCTGCTCGGAGAGTGGCACGAAGCCGCCGTCGATACTGCGACGCGCGGGACGTCGCGCCTCGCAATAAAGCATCAACGCCAGTAGACCCCGGACTTCCGGATCGTCCGGAATCTGCTCACGCAGCACGCGCGCAAGCCAGATTGCTTCCTCACCCAGTTCCGTGATGCGTTGATTGGCGCCCGTCGCGTCCTCCCAACTATTGCCGTACGCAGCGTAGATCGCGTTCAGCACTGCTTCCAGACGCTCGGGAATCTGATCCGCAGAAGGAATCTCAAACGCGATCCGCGCTTGCCGGATCTTGGTCTTGGCGCGCACCAGTCGTTGCCCGATCGTCTTCGGCGCGACGAGTAAGGCCCGTCCAATCGCCACCGCATCGAGCCCGAGAACTGTTTGCAACATGAGCGGCGTGTGTATGTCGGGATCGATGGCAGGGTGCGCACACACGAACATGAGCTTGAGACGTTCGTCGGGCCACCTGTCGGGATCTGCGGTCTCATCAAACTCGCGCGTCATGAGTTTTAAGGTCGGAGTGCTGTGCTCGTGTACCTGCTGGTGTCGCGCATGGTCCAGGGTGCGGTTGCGCGCAGCCGTTAACAACCAACCTTGCGGATTCTTCGGAACACCGTCGCGAGGCCACGTCGTCAACGCGGCCACGAGCGCGTCGGCCAACGCGTCTTCAGCGGCTGCGACGTCGCGCGTGCGCGCTGCAAGCAACGCTACGAGACGCCCGTAAGATTCGCGCGCTACCGCTTCGACCGCGCGGTGCGCCGGCTCATCAGTTTCAGTTTGCAACGGTGACGCGCGGCTCCATTTCGACGGCGATTGGCCGCACTTCGACGACACCGTAGGAAGCCGCCGGACATCTTGCCGCCCATTCGAGTGCGGCATCGAGCGAAGGCAGCTCAAGCAACGTAAACCCACCCAACTGCTCCTTCGTGTTTGCATACGGCCCGTCCTGGATATCGCGCTTGCTCTCGCGCAACCGCACGGTCGTTGCGGTTTCGGGCGCGTCGAGTGGTTTGCCGCCAACGAAGATCCCGGCGTCGAGCAAGGCACGGTGATACGCGCGCCACGCGCCGGCGTATGCTTCCGACTCGACGGCCGACTCACGGCGCTCAAAGTCGTCCGGTCTTTCATAAATCAATAAAACATAGAGCATCTCGTTCTCCTTATCGTGGTGGAACCACGCTCGTTAGTATGACGGATGACGCACACCGATTTCGACAAACGTCGAATCATACTCTCCCGGAGTTGTTAACATAGAGTTAAGCAACCTGCCCGCCTGCATAACGTATAGGTCAAATGACGACCTACCATCCAAACAACCTCAAACAGCTAATAAAAGGAGAAGAATGTATGCGAAGCAGATTGTTCTGGTATCTATTGATGATATCGATTGTGACATTTCTTACGGTTGCCGGCGCCATCACTTACGCGAACATAAAATATGCGCAGGAAGGAACCGTGCAGGTGGTAACGAGATGGGGAGCGATTGAGCGCATCTATACACCCTCAGACGGTTGGTTCACAACCTTAGCTCCCGGATGCAAGAGTTATGAGGTCAACATCAAATCCTTCACTGAAAGTGCACCGGTACGCGTCACGAGCAAAGACAACGCAGCCTTGCAGGTCGAGATTTCAGTGACAGCCTATACCGATGCAGCGAAGATCGCAGAGTACGTTCGCAAGTATGGGTTTTCTGAAGACGAAAGACACCGCAGGCGTAATGAGATCTTAAAAGGAATCGTTCAAACTGAGGCGCGCAATTCGTTCGCCGACTATGGCGCATATGAGATCTATGCGAATCAGGAACATATTCAAAAACGGATTTTGGAATCACTTCGTCCACAGATTGGCAGCCAGTTATTGCTGGTGACTGAATCAGTGCAGATAGGCAATCCTGATTTTCTGGATGACAGAGTTGAAGCCGCAGCTTCGGGAGTGGTGGCGAACGAGAAACAGAAGCAAGCCGAAGAGGCACGACTCGAAGCCGCGAGGGTCGCGGCACAGACAAAGCAGATCGAAGCGCAGACCTTTGCGAATCCCGCATTGCTTGAAATCAAAAAACTGGAGTTACAGTTGGAGATCGAGCGCGCGCGGTCGGAAGGCATAAGGAGTCACCAGGGACCGCTGACTATCATGTATGGTCAACCGGGAGTGCAAGTGCAAGTTCCGGTGCGGTAACGTTACTGCCGAAGCATCGCTGCACTTCGGCAGTAACAATCTGCAGGTTTTTATAAGCGCATCACCTGGCAATTTGCGGAGGGACATACACCCTTAGCAACTGTCCGTCCTGGACCAATTCAGGATCAGATTTAACTGCGTGCGATTGCACAACAAATAGGAACCAGCCCTCGCCAAAGATGTGCTGCGCATCGATGATGCCGGATGATTCTTCATCCTGTGTGATGAACTTCGCTGGATTTACCCCTGTCTCAAACAGCTCCGGGTCGTGATGGGCCACCTCAACGAGCGCGCCAGTGTCGATGCCATACGCCCAGATCTTTGCAATCCAGGAGTTATTGCCCGTGTCCTCCTGAAGCAGAACCCGACCGAGGCGATCGATGGTGATATTGTCAAACATTCTGCCGGGCGTATTGGTTAAGAGGATCTCAATCGTGCCGCCATCGAGGGGCCGTGCAATATCGTCGAAGTTGAGGCGCCAGAGACGGCTGTTTCGCAAAGGACTAATGCTGGCTGTGGTGACAAAATAGAGCGCGTCCTTACCGTTACCGCGCGGATCCCACGCACCGTCTTCCGGTCGCAACATCCGAAAGACGCCATTCGCGATTGAGTCTTGCGACAACTGGAGCCCTGATAGACCAGAGACGTCGCCATCAGATCCGAGTTCGACCAGTTCAAACCTGCCGCTGCCAACGTACCCGGTCATGGCATTACCTAATCCAAAGTCGTTGCTCTCCTCAGTCACGTGCGTATCGCTGAGAAACACTTTTACTCCGTAGAGCTTTCCGTTTGTAAGTCCGGCTCTTTCGATTTCATTTCCTTGCGCCTGCTTGTTGCCGATGTAGATGTAGACCTCGGAAGGGTTGTTTGCTGCTGGAGCTGCGGTGTTCAAATCGCCGTCATCGAAGAGCGCCACTATGGTTTGATCTTTTCCGTGCGGACACGCAACCACGTTCTCGAAAGACATTTTTCCGAGACGCGGCAGTTCCCACGCCTCACCTGCGTGTTCGCCCGTAACGATTCTCGCCCAGGCGCGGCCGAAGTTGACCTCTTCGCCGTTCAGAAAAATGCGTTCCGAAGTTCCTCGGCTACCGTGGCGCAATGCCTTCTCGTCAGGCAGGTCGGCGGAGCACAACCGATCCCAGGTAGTTGTCATCGCCTTGTACTCTTGCGCTATCGGATCCCAGAGGCGCACGTGATTCGGTGATGGCGTCAGGTCCTCGCCGGCCAGCACGCGCAAACTCTTGCGATCGATGGTCCACTTTGAAACAAAGGCTCCGGAGTTACCGTGTGCACGAACGATGCCCGGACCCGAATTGCCTGCGCTCGCCGTCAGCTCATGATTCATGAATAACGAAAAAGTTTGTCCGTTACTTAAGGCTCCCAAGCCGTCTGGTATTCCGACCATGCGGTAGCCATTCTCCGCCGCATCGCCCGCCGTCAGGATGGATTCGATCTCCACACCCGGCGCCGATGGCAAAACGTAAGCTGGAATATCTGTGGTTGGAAGGGTGGGTTGCACTGTGGATGCCAGGCCCGCACGATCCAACAAAAGCGCTCCGCCGCCAATAGCAGCTCCCTTTAGTATTGCGCGCCGTGAAACAGTTCGATCAGAACTCATTAACTAATCTCCTTTTGTGTACGACGAATTTTTCGTTTTGGAGATTTTGAGGTCGTGAGGCTAAGTGTTTGTTACGGACAAGCTAAATGGAGGTTAAGTCGACGCGCGTCATCGCAACTTTAACGTCACTCGTCGTTCGAGATGATCGGCGTCCAAACGAAACCGTTTGCTGCATGAGAGCTTGTTCGGCATCTTTGAAGCCTCGTCACGCGTCGGCTTGAGTGGTAAGAAACCGTTCGTGTCGGTTGGATGAACACATACAGTGAAATCGTCGGGAGCATCGTTGAACTCGATTGAGAAGGTGCCGTCCCTACCAACGCTCGTCCACGGAAGTCTGCCATTGATCGGGCGCGTCCCCATTACATAAACAGTAGCGCGGCGATGAGATTGAGTTTTGAAAATCACTCTGCCCCAAACACGATACGAATAGACGTTCGGCTTTGCCTGCCACGCCGATGTTGTCAGCGTGCAAAGACAAACGACTGCGATTGTTCCGATGGACTTCATTTGACTCGCGAGCGATGACCCTAAACGTCAAAAAGTTTCGCGTATTCTATTGTCGGATGACAACCTCAGCGATGAGTCATCCGGCAACGGAAAGGAAATTAATTCGCTATTAAACTTAACTCAAGGAGACCTCTCGTGAAACGCATTCTCAACGTAACCTCTCTCAGTTTAACCGCCATCATTCTGCTCGCGGCCGTTACGGTAGCGGCGAATGAACTCCCCTTTGCTCTGAACGCAAAGGGCGTCGCGATCTTCAACATAGATGGATCGGGCAACCCAGTTAGTGCGAACGTAAGCAGTTCCGGCACGGCAACCCATCTCGGACTGACCACCACCGTCGGGACGATCACTTTCACCCCTGACCCTGCTAACCCCGGCCGCCTGCTCACAAACGGAACAGGGACAATGACTGCCGCCAACGGCGATACGGTGCAACTGGAACTCAACGGAGCATTGGTGCCGACCCCGGGCAGTGCAACGGCTACTGATAAATTCGACGTTCGCTTCGTTGGAGGCACAGGCCGATTTGCCGGCGCGCACGGTACGGGCAACGGCATAGTCGTCGTTAACCTACTCACCGGTGCGTTCGAAATCACTATAGTCGGCGATATCAACTATTAAGATCACGACTACGGCTTAGAAGGGTGTCTGAAAGTGATTGAAACTTTCAGACACCCTTTTGTTCATTAGGTGAGTTTGAGTCTACGAAATAATTATCGAGATAAAGGTCAACTCCGAAGCCGGCCAGCCTTCGCATTAACTTCGCAGACAACGTTGGCCCGCCGTCGAAACTCGATTGGAAGTTTCCGCACCACCATACAACGTCGTACTTCTGTTTATGTTTGTCGATTTCGCTACGAAGGCGCTCTAATCTGTCGAGGAGAAAAGTTAGACCATCTTCAAGCGATGCCCATGACTTTGGCGCGCCCGCTGCAACTCCGTTATAGCCCCACACAGCTTGGTCCCATACTCTTCCCTCACCCCTGCATTCACCAACCTGCCTTACCAGAGACGGTTCAAGCCCCAGGGCTTGCGTTATGGTAGCTGGAACCAACCCGGCTCCGCTGATTCTGAGTTCAACCGTATATTCGTGCATAGTGAACCGTCTTGCTTCGCGCAGACCTCGCACAACAGCAGCACCCCTATTGTACATGCGTCACGATTTTTGATGACTTAGCGAAAAAGAACAAAGGCTTGGTAGTTACGGACAACATGCCGGGGTGAAGGTGAAGTTGTTGATGTGATTTGATTGACGGGAGAAAGCTCTGGGCAGGCGAATTATATTCGATGGCATCCGCCGCAGCACATAATAAATCCGTTGCACTGCTCGCTATTACTTTCGGGCTGTACTTCTAACGTCGTGATTATCTGGAAGCACTGATGTCGGTAACGGCGGTGCGGACGCGGGCTGGCTTGCCGAATTCAGTCCACGCGAAGTGCACCTGATCGCCGAGTCGCGCCATTCGCGGGAAGCCACTGGATCGCGAAATATCCGTTTGCGCAATGACAGCAGGTTGCCCAACGGAGCCATCCGCGCGCACGCGTCGGACCTTAATGGCGCCGCCTTGAGCATTACCTGAAAGCCAGCAAACAAGAGCGGAGCCATCGGGAAGCAACAAGGCGTCTACCCGCCCGACATTTTCACCGTCATCAACCTGTATAGGTTGGCCGAATGTCGCTCCCGCATCCTGCGAAAATGCAATCTTGACCCGGGGTGTTTCAGCAACACTGCTGAACCACGCAACGGCGACTCTCGTGCCCTCAGCCGCAACGGCTGGTCCATTCACTGGACAGCCGTTGATCTGCCAGTTATCCGCAACGACGGGTTGCGGCGTGGTCCAGCTTCCATTTACCTGTCTGACGATATGAATATCACGCACTTCCGTCGGGGAACGGTCGCGATAAATTGCAATTGGACCTTGACTCGTAACCGCTGCGGACGTCTGGCAACACTCGCAAACTCGCTCATCGAGTTGGGCCTCATCCGACAGCTTGCCGTCGGCATCGATCGCTGCGTAACGAAGTGTCATGCTTTCGGCGGCAGGTGCATGCTCGTCGGTCTCTTTCATGTTCTTCATGTTTCGCCCGTCAAGCCAAATCGCGCCTAATCGCCCATCTGTTAACGGAATCAACGAAACGAAACCGTGCTCCGTCTGAGTATTGTCACGATGCGGCACGAGAGGTTTGCTCCAATTCTTGCCACCATCTTTCGACATCGAAATGTTTACGTCATACGCGTACGTGCTGGAGCCACTCTTGACTAACCAGTGTGCGGCCATTGAGTTATCGCGCAGAGCTGTTGCGGACGGAAAGTCAGCCCAATTTACAAACCAATTGTCGCCTTCAGACACCGTTCGCGCTTCGCTCCATCCATTCCGATCAAGAACGGCAGTGCGTAACGCATATCGTCTGTCAGCGATCTTTTCTACCCAACTCAGAATCGCGCGGCCGTCTTGAGTGACGTTGAACTCAGGATCGCGACTGTCTCCATTAGCGGGAGATTCCGTCGGGCGTATGATGGGAGCCTGTTCGGACAGCGCGGCAGATTGCGGCCGCTTTGTTGCATCGCTTCGTGGACCATTACAACTAACATTAATGATTACAAGTAGCAGGAATGAACAGAGGCAAAGCGGTCTATGATTTGTCATTTGCAACAGTTGCTTAAGAATTAAGACGTGAATTGTATTCTGAAGAAACTGAGCAAGCAATATCTGTTCTTTCGCAGAGATCTCGAGCAAGGCAAAGGGCCAGGCAATGCCTGACCCTCACCAAGTCTTGCTGAAGCAATAATTGATTACGCCCAAGTCACAAACGTGAACACTTTTCGCCCATGACCCAGATCGAGTTCGAAAAGTGAGTTCTTTCCATTAGACGAGTGACGAATCAACTTTCCCCATTCAGGAGGCGCGCTATGCACAAAGTCCTGCACGCGGTTAACAAGAGAACCCAGGGTGGTCGTACTGTCCAAATGCGAATAGATACTGACTAACTGGTTGTAATCGTGGCTGTTCGGATGCTGATTAGTCGATGGATTATTCGTGTAATCCATGCACGTACCTAAGTTGGCGTTGTTGAAATTCTCATCCTGGTGGTCCAACCCCAACGTGTGACCAACCTCCTGACACGAAACCAGGTTTCTCCACGCCGTAGTGTTGTAAGTGGGCGTATTGAAATAGGTATCGTTAAGTTTAACGGTACCCTGTGTAATGTGTGAGCCGGAAACCCAAACCTGGGCTATGCCGAGCCAGCCATTATTACCGTAAGTACTGTTACACACTTCAACTCGGCCGCTTGTTGGGCGACAATTCTTGCTCGCCCCACCCGCCACTATGACAGTGTCAAGAACAGTAGATTTACTCCAATCTGAAGCCGTGGTGCCAAGGACGGAATCCCATGCGCCTGATACGTTGTCACCCAACTGTACGGTGAAGGGATTGCTCTGACGCGCCCAGTGAAAACCATTCCACGAGTGGTTTGCTGATGTGACTGCGGTTAGGGCAACCAATGCAAAGACAACAAAGAAGACTAGAACTAGCCTTTGACGTGAAGTGCGAGACATTTGGTTTCTCCTTGATTCTGCTGGTAGGTGACCTGCCTGGCTCCTGCAAAGATAGGTTTAAAGGACACACGCCGCTTATCTGAAGCGTGCCTATATCCGCACGGCGCACAAAGTGTGTCAATGCTGAATCGCTCGCCGAGCCGGTAATTAAACGGAGCCGTTTACGACGCGTTTAGTCATTACGATTGGAAGCTTGTCTAAAATTATTGACGGCAGTTGCGATTCACGATCATCCCAGAGCACATCGTCGCCTGCCGCGTTTTATTACTGCCGCACAGAAACCTGAAGACCTGATGAAAGCGGCCGTGTAAACTTGATATAAGCAATCGGACAAGTAGTCGAATTCGAGCGAAAAGACTACATAGAGTAGCCCCGCATCTTCCACGCACCACGTAGTAACATTACGGTATTGATGATTAGGGGAAAGCGGAAAGGCTTGCTAGAATTCGAGTTACGGACAACTTGCCGGGGTGGCGGAATGGCAGACGCTGCGGACTTAAAATCCGTTGTCCGAAAGGACGTGCGGGTTCGACTCCCGCCCTCGGCACCACTCTCAACCTTTACTGCTACAACAACTTGCATCATTCCCCGTAATTGCCTAGTGCGCGCTGCTATACGCGAGATGAGGGAAAGATGAGGGACTAGATTTAGCCCGCCCTTCTTTCGAATTCGATTACCTGGCCCCAAGGTTCCGTCAACTTCTCAACGGCCTGTTCCAACACCACCCGCGTTGCACGAGCGTAGACTGTCGTGACAGCTGGCCTTGAGTGGCCCAGGAGATCACTAATGTCATACTCGTGAACTCCGTGCGCTCGAAGTCTGGTTGCAAATGTGCGTCTCAAGTCGTGCCAGATAATGCCACCTGGAACCGTTTCGCCAAAAGGGATCTCCGCGCGCGTACAGGCTTCTTCGAATCCCCAGCGCAACGCGTAGTCGTTCACCTCGTTGGCGTTCTTGTCAAAAACGAACTCATCCGATGCCCGATTACGACAGAGATTTGACAGCGTATCTCTGATCTGACTGTTCATCGGAATAAGCCGGTACTTACTTCCCTTTCCCTGAACAACTATCAACCAATTGGGTGGTACCTCCGCGCTTCCGCCCCGTACAGGGAAGAACACTGGACGCGAACTGAAATTGAGATGTCCGACTTTCAACTTCAGCAATTCAATCCCTTTCCGCATTCCGGTACCCAACGAGACGGTAATTGGAGCGTTCAAAAAACCGAGATCGTCTTTCAGCACCGCGAAGAGACTGGTTTGTTCCTCGACGGTTAAGTATCGAGCTCTACTGTTCTCCGGTTCTTCATCGATTTTGCTGCAAGGGTTAGCGTCCAATAGCTCTTCTTTGATCGCTCGCTTGCACACGCCTGACAAAAGTGCCATGTATCGATTAACCGTAGACCCAGAACGTAACTCATTGCGCAGAGTCTCGGCCTTGCCAAGCATCGATTTGAACCGCTCGCAATCTCTAGTGGAAATCTCCCGGACTGGTTGATTCTTAAAGAACGCTTTCAGTTCCTTACCACGCGATAGAGCGTCTCGATACGCTGATGCCGATCGGTTCTCTTTCAACCAAGAAAGATAGTTGTTGTCAAAGAAGTCTGAAAGGCCCATCGTCTTACCCTGGGAATATCTGCGGTTATAAATATCTTCCCGCAGTTGTGACTCAGCTCGCTCAGCCTGTGCCTGAGTTCTCGCCTCGGGTACAGATTGAATAACTCGTCGACCTTTCAACACGAACTCAACCGTCCATCGGGCTCGCTTCCACTGCGAATGGTCGGCTGTGATCTTTCTTCCATGCCAGCGTTTATAAGTTGCCACTGTGTCTCCTTTCGTTAAGACGCAGCAGCCGTCAAAGCGCCGACATTATCCTCTTGAACAGGGAACGGTGTCACTACTCTATTTTCCTGATGCTCGAGAAGTTTCATCTTGCTGTGATGGCGCTTGGTTTCTTCTTCGGTCCAGCGGATTATGTCGGGACGATAAAATCGAGGCAGGTCGCCGATGTATCTTCGCGGCAACGGATTATCCTGAGGATGGCGTGCGGCCCACTTCCTGATGCCAGATGTGACTGGCTTGCCGTCTTTATTCACTAAACGCAGGTAAACTGCGAGTTCTTGCTCGGTAAACCAGTCTGGAGATGAATTTGATGCAATCAACGCAAACAAACCTGCCGCTATTTTTTGCTCGTCAATTTGTTCGGTCATACTTCACAGCCAATATTAGTCAATACATCTAATTCGGTTCGGAAGTCTTTTCTGGTTACCTATCTCCGATGCTCCATCTGGGGCATATCCACGTTAGATAGCGAGGATCTTCCGAGCGCACAGAAATCGGTTAACCGTCCTAACCGAAGGTTTAGATTTTTTAGCTGAACTCATAACGTTTGAGCCCAATTTCAATCTATGTGCCATGCTGCGGTTTGTGGTCTGGAGATGTAGGAAGGACTAAAAAAGACCTGGTTTAATTGCCTAAAACGGCAGTTTGAATGGGCAGCTTATCTAAGTCGCTTAGATCACGGTTGTTGTAATAAGCAACGCGGTGAATGTATGTAAAAAGCGACGCAACGCTGGTCTTGATGTCCATTAATACGATCGCAGAAGGCTGTGAGGCTTCCTGCTTTGAGGACGTAAAGGAACACAATTGTAAACGGAACGTCCGGAAGCCCGACTGGCTATCAAGCAACTGACAGCATTTGAACTCATGACAGTCCCGATCACCCGCGAACCTCAACCTCGGCACACAACTGCTCTATGGTCGGGAGGGCCCAAGATAGACTCCGGAACATAAAGGGACTGGACCTCATCCGAACAAACCCAAGTCTATGATAGTAATTTCTCAGCTTGCGTGTGGAGATTTCAGAATCAGACGGAAACTGCTCTAATCTGAGTCGTCTTCTCCATCGGGAATCAGTCGCGTCCTTACGCTCAAGTTGCAAAGGGAAGGGTTTCATTCCGACCACTCCAGCTCCTGCTCCGAAACGCTCGATCAATGAACGCAGGACCAGTAATCCAACCCTATTACCGCGGTGTTTCGGAAGCAGCTCAACGCGGTCGAGGATGAGAAAATTGAAGTTCCCAATCTCATTGCCGAGAAGGTCATGTAGTCTTCTTGAAAAGGGTTCGTCCGAATCCAGAACTGCGTCAGCGTAGTCAAATGTGTGCTGGTATGTGTCAAGAATTTCGCGAGCCCTAACGTTATGATTCTGACCGAGCTCGAAGTCTGCGTAGTAAATTCGGAATCGTCCTGCAAAGAGATCTTTTTCACTGTGATTTTGGCGACGCAAAATTTTTCCGCATATCTCATGTATGAAGTCTTCAGGTTCTTCAAATGTTAAAGGTATTGGTCCGCTGGGTTCCAATTGCAGACTCCAAGAAGAATCATTTATTAGCCTCATAGTCTACCGCGTCCACTACCGGAACATTAACCCGCATCACCTGTCACCCTTCGACCACTTCTTGTGCATCAATCCTCTTTGTGTAGATTTAAAGCGTGTATCAAGACGGCTGCGGTACTATCGAAGCCTATATCGCATAAAGCCCTTGAACGCATTTTCCCGACCGCCAGTCATCGTTTTATTGACTTTATTCGGGTATGAAGTGGGCGCGCATTCTTCCAGGCTTTCATAACCCCAAGGTCGGGTCTCAGCATTCACAAGCGAGACGACCGCCAGCGCATGACTGAAATTGCATTACAAGGCAGCTAGTTTTTGACGCCAATTTGACGCGACTATAGAGGAATGAAGAGTAGTCGAAATCTATGTGCCCCATATGTTCAGTCGGACGGCTGCTTGGTGAATTTAAGTCAATAAACAAAAGGTGTATTAATCAGTGGAAGAACTAACCCGCGTTCGCAATGCGGACTCAGGCTTGTTGGGATTATCCCTGAAACCCCAGTGATGTAGAAAACAAACGTGACAGATGTTTTTTTAGACTTCATAGCGCACATCTATGTACTTCGTTGCCTCAGGAATTTCTCGTGAGACGGCGTTAATAGTAGGCTAAGCCATGCACTAAGCTGATTCCGTCAATCGTGTCATTTTGATTCCGCCTCGTGAAGCCTTAGGAAACGTTTTTCCTCCCACACACATAAGAATTAGAGACGCCTCAACTCCGGTCAAGTCAACTCCGGTGGTTTTTAATCGCGAGCGAACAGACCAAGCACAAAGCCGCGCGCGACCATTACCAGGCATCTACATTTTGAGCTTCTTAGTTCACTACATCTAAAACTAAGAACTCGAAAGGAGACCTTTATGTTCTTACTTCTCGCGTCCATGTTTCTCGCGACCTTTTCGGGAATTGATTTGGGAGCGGTAACGGTTGTTTCTCATCTGACGCCTCAAAGTGCGGTGAAGCATCGTCACTCGAAAATAAATCAAAACCAACAGACTAGGCTGGAGGATATCTTGACCGACCAAAATCTCTGGGGTGAAGACTTTCCGTCGGTCTTAAAAACTCTTGAAGCGTTTACTCGGGCTGGCGAACAGCAGGTTTCAGTTTTTCCGGACAAAATCCTGGGTCGCACGAAATATACAAGGCGAGCACAGGCTGAGGCTAACCTGTACAGACTTGCTCAGGGATTGAAAGTAACGCCAAGGGTAAGGTCATCAAAACTAGAGAGCTTTATGGCGCAGGCACGTACTGCTCTCGCTGCCCAGGTCATTCAGTTTCCGGATGACCGGACGTTCCGAATCTCAACGGCCGGAGTGTCAGCACAATTTCTCAAAGACGGCCTTACGATCTCCGATGTGGAAGGACGCCTTGGCAAGGCGGAGAAAGTTACGACGGAAGTACTGGATGATGGCACTGAACGTCGACCAGTGATACTGACGCTGCATCACTATGCCGGAGGTGCAATCATTTTTGTCGAATCAGACGTGAACCCGAATATTCATTCTGTTGACAGAGTTTTTCTGGACGTTTCGAGAATTTCCGCAACCTTATTTTAGGAGGCGAAATGAAAACCAATTGCTCTCCCACAACTGGCTTCACCATAGGCAAAACATTCTTCACTCCAGTTCTGGCTTTGGTCTTTATCCTGATGAGTTTTGCAGCAGTGAAATCCCAAACAATCATTGACGTCGCAACTGATGCTACCGATCCCACCAATCGGGCCGACACTGAACCCAGCATAGCGGTGGATCCAAGTAACCCGCTGCGGATTGCCATCGTTTCTTTCTCGGAGCCCTGGGGACCTGCTACCGGCGCTCCTGTGTGGATGTCCACTGATGGTGGGGCCACATGGACCAAGATTAGAGTAATACCTCAGCCACCCACAGGTTTTGCAGGACCAGGTGATCAGAAAATCGCCTTCGATTCAACGGGCAGGGTTTTGATCGCGGAGCTTGATTTGGGACTTAACGACTTCATCTATCGGCAAACGGGTGCGCCAGGTACCGCACTCACAGCTGGAGCGTCGTTTGGTAATGACCAACCGCATCTCGAGGTGGATATTGCAACTGCGA
>JGI24806J26614_1000008_pt1 | contig 26180 bp, 23 predicted proteins | sample Kansoi200umMDA_FD_26614 | JGI IMG/M metagenome (IMG submission 26614)
AAAAAGAAAAGGAGGATTATTACTTCTTGAAAGTTCCGTTAAACGCTGGTTAAGCATAGAGGTGAAAAGATTTTTGATGAGATCACTCCTGTAATCACCAAGCGTAACATTAGGTTTTATTTTATAGAAAGGATATTCAAGCTGTACAAAAAAATTAGTGGCTTCTTTATCAGTAACAACAATGCTTTCATCTTTTGTTCTTGAAGGCACATCAGCATAAAATCTTTTCTTTTCGTTTGCCGGGTTTTTTAAGCCGCTGAAATATTGCTTCACTAATTTTTCTGTTGCATTCACATCCACATCTCCTACAATTATTACAGCCATATTATCTGGTCTGTACCATGTTTTATAAAAACGCTTTACTGCATCATAAGGAAAAGTTTTTAAGATGCTGTCTTTGCCAATGGGCAGGCGTTGTGCGTATAATGAACCTTCATACTCTATTGGAAATGTTTTTTGAAATATCCTGTCATCTGCACCTTTGCCTAAACGGCTTTCTTCAAGCACCACGCCGCGTTCACCGTTTATTTGTTCATCTTCAAAAGAAAGGCCACCTGCCCAATCCTGTAAAACAGTTAGACCCTTTCTGAAGTTTGCAGTATCTGTAAGCGGAATGGGAAGTATATACACTGTTTCATCGAAGCCAGTGTAAGCATTAAGATCCGCGCCAAACTTTACACCAATGCCTTGCAGAAAATTTACAAGCTCATTCTTTTTAAAATTGGTGCTGCCATTAAATGCCATGTGTTCATTAAAATGTGCAAGCCCCTGCTGGTCGGGGTCTTCTAAAATGGAGCCTGCATTAACTACAAGTCGCATCTCTGCTTTTTGCTCGGGCTTTTCATTGTGGCGTATGTAATATTTAAGACCGTTGGCTAACTTTCCAACCCGAACAGCGGAATCAAAAGGTAATTGTTGAGAAAGGTTTTGTGCGTTGATGGAGGTGATTGCTGTAATTAAAACAAGCAAGCAAAAAATCGTATGTTTCATTAAAAAGATTTAGGCGGCAAATATATTGAGCAATGAAGGTTTTTAAAAGCCGGTTGTCATAATCTAAACTTAAGAGTTAACTTTCATAAAATAATTTATATGAAAAAATATATTTCTATTATAGCATGTTTCTTTTTAATTGCTTTTAATGCAAAAGCACAATCAGCAGAAGATTCTGTGAAAGCTGCAATTAATAAATTGTTTACTGCTATGAGAAATGCTAACAGCAAAGGGCTTGTTGAATCTTTTACTGACAGTGCTATTTTGCAATCGGTAGCAGAAAAGAATGGAAGTGTTTCTGTGCAAACAGAAAATATAAAAGAGTTTGCAGATTTTGTAAGCACCCAAAAACAAGGCGATGCAGATGAAAGAATAACTTTCGATATGGTAAAAACAGATGGTGCGCTTGCTATTGCATGGACGCCTTACAAATTTTATTATAAAGGTGAGTTCAGCCATTGCGGCGTAGATTCATACCAGCTTGTTCGCATAAATGGCGAATGGAAAATTCAATATATTATTGACACGCGACGGAAGACTAATTGCATTCAATAAATCGTGAATGGATCAATCAAAAAATTTATTTATTAAAAAGATATTTATTTAATAAATGCCTGCCCTGGTTAATTGCATCTCTTCCATCGGATTCAATGCCATACCATCCATGATAACCGCTTTGCTTACATAGCTCAATCATCTTTGATGTCAATTCTTCGGTTGGCTGATTTCTGTAAGACATCCCTTTTGCATACGGTAATGTTTTTTGCAGGTAAGTATAATTATCAAAATCATCAGTGGGTTCACGCCAGTCAGGATAAGTGCCAAATAAAGGATGATTTACTTCTTTCATTAATGCAAGCATAAAGTCTGCATCATTAGAAACACCCCCATGATTTTCTATCAGCACATTTATATTGGCTTCTTCTGCATACCTGAGTAAAAAATGATAAGATTCGGCTGCATATTTTAATGCTTCATCTTTAGAAATATTTGCTTCACCTCTGCAATTCGTACGAATAGCATGACAACCTAAGTAATGTGCTATATCTATCCATTTGCGATGATTGATTGCAAATTGTTTACGTTCTTTTTTTGTGGAAGCGCAACCATCGCCTTCATCATCAATCATAATTAAAATCATCTGCACATCAACATCAGCGGCATTTCTTTTTAACTGGTTTAAATATTCAATTGTAGGAACTTCAAACAAAGTATTTACAAACTCAATTCCGTTCAAATCAAAATCTTCTCTTGCAATTTTTGGAAAATCAAGTGTTTTAAATTTTCCTGCTCTTATTTCTTCTATCAATGCCCATTGAGCAAGTGAGATGTCATCTTTCATCATGGTATTTTTAGTACAAAATGTTGTTGAAGATAAAGAAAAGCTCTACAGATTTTTTCTATAAGCAATGTAGATTTGAAAATATATAATCACATCATGGAAGATAACATAAAAGAGCAGCCAATTTTTTCACATGTTGAGCCGGTGCTTGCTGTGAAGGATGTATCGGAAACAATTGCGTATTGGCAAGATGTACTTGGCTTTCCAAATAAATGGACTTGGGGCGAACCGCCAACACTTGGTGCTGTTTCATGGCAAAAAGTGCACGTTCAGTTTTATAAAGATAAAGCACTTGATGCCGAACCAGGTGGTAATTATATTTGGATAAGATTACAGCGTATTGAAGAACTGTATAAGTTTCATCAAAACAAAAATGCAAGCATAGTTGCGCCTCTTGAAAAAAAACCATGGGGTATGTCCCAATACACGCTTCGCGATATCAACGGGCATTTTCTTGTTTTCGCAGGAGTAATTCCTGAGACAGAGAAAAGCGAAACAAATCTTTCTGAAAACATAAGCATTCTTGAAAGAGCTCCTTCAATAAATGAGTACAGGTATTTGGCATCGGCAGTAGGTTGGTCGCCTTCAGAGGATGATGATGTGATAGAAAAAATTTTAGCAGCAGCTTTGTTTGCTGTTGTTGCTAAAGATAATACGACTGATGAAGTAGTGGGATGCGCTCTTTTGTTGGGTGATCATGCTACTTTTTATTATGTGAAAGATGTAATCGGCATCCAACCTGGCAACGTAAACGTGTTGGCACAGTGCTTATGCAGGCGCTTACTGATTGGCTTGAAAAAAATGCAGCGGATAATGCATTAGTTGCATTGATTACAGGAGAAGGTCTTGAACCTTTTTATCAACAGTTTGGTTTTACACAGGCATTTAGTATGCTGCGTTATATTCAGCGAAAGGATCTTTTATAAGTGTTGTTAGCATATAAATTTTCTTCTTTAAAATCGCAAACACGCTTCATTAACTTTACAAAAACATTCGTATGATAAAAGCATTTTTGGGGATGGGATTATTAGGTTCAAACTTCGTAAAAGCTATGCTTAAGAAAGGTGATGCTATGCAGGTTTGGAATCGCACTGCATCAAAAGCAAAAGCATTGGAAGAATTTGGTGCGATAGCATTTGATAATGTTGAAGACGCGGTTAAGAACGCAGATATAATTCACGTAACATTAAAGGACGATGCAACTGTTGATGAAGTATTAGCAAATGCTGCAAAAGGATTTAAACAAGATGCTGTTATTATAGATCACACAACCACATCTGTAAAAGGTGCAATAGAAAGGACGGCTGCTTGGAAAAGCAAAGGCTTTACTTATTTGCATGCACCAGTTTTTATGGGTCCTGCAAATGCACTGGAGAGTTCAGGTTTTATGATGGTCTCAGGCGATCAATCTGTAACTAAAAAATATGAAAATGAGCTATCTAAGATGACTGGCAAGCTGTTGAATTTTGGTGAACAGGAAGGCAAAGCTGCGGGCATTAAATTATCTGGCAATCTTTTTTTGTTGAGTCTTACCGCAGGTTTAGCAGATTCACTGGCATTGGCTAAAGTGCACGGAATAAAACCATCAGAATTATTGAATCTTTTCAACAACTGGAACCCGGGAACAAGTGTGCCTGCACGATTAAAAAGAATTTCAGAAGATAAGTTTAATGAGCCATCATGGGAGTTAAACATGGCACGCAAAGATGCAGGGTTAATGTTGTCTGCTGCTAAAGAAAACAATACCGACTTAGCGATTATTCCTGCCATTGCAAAAGTGATGGATGAATGGATTGCAAAAGGTCATGGCAATGATGACTGGAGTGTGATAGCTAAAAATAGTCTTTAATAATTTTAATAATATTGAATAAACATGGCTGATAAAACGATTGCAGATTTTCTCGCAGGTAAATCTGAACACACCATTGAGTTGTATCATCATTTTATTGCGATGTTTCAAGCTATTGGTGTTATTGAAGTGAGTGCTGCCAAAACAATGATTGGTATTTCAAATTCGCATAAACGTATTGCATGGATAACACAGTTAGGTAAAAATTTTATTCATGTTGTTTTTCCTTTCAGTAAACCACATCCTGATAATTTATGCTTTACAAAGATTGCACAAGTGCCCGGCACAGAACAATATAACCATCATTTCAGAATGTTATATAAAGATGATGTGAATGATGAAGTAATGCGTTTTATAAAACTTGCTTATGATGAGAAGGGATAGAAAAAATTTTTACGTCGAAAAAATTAAACTGTTCAACGAACGTGTGAAAACATATGTCGAATATATTGGCTAAAAGAAAGAACATTCATTAATCCATGTTAAGATAAAAAAGAGTTTTGTCTAACTTGCTATCCTAAACAAAACCCATATGGACTTCCAACTTATCGCTGGCAGACCAGATACAACTGACCACCTGGTTTTTACTACCACCTTTACGCACAACAATATTTTTTACAAAGCAGCTCTTGCAGAAACAATTTCATGGGCAGGACATCTTACCGGTACCTATGATGTACTGCTTCAGTCAGGCAAAGGCACGCAACGTCTTACACTAATAAAAGAAAGGGACGGAGATCACTGGAGAGCAGGTGATGAAGTTGAACAAATTGGAATTATTTCCCAGGATGTGGTTGACTTACTGGCGGCAGTTATTAAAGAAGTGCACAGTTGAAAAACTATCACCTCAATAACTGATAATAAAACAGTCATTAATCCATCTTCTCAATTTGCATATCACCAAAATGCATACCTTTTACAATTTCGGGATTCCCTTTGTAATGCAGCCTTGCATCTCCAAAAGCAGTGATCTTAATCCTGTCAGAAACATTCATTCTTAAATCTGCATCGCCAAAACTAACAATGCGACTTGTACTTCCTTTTATGGCAAGCGTGTTTACATGACCTTCACCATAACAAGTATATTTCTGATTTGCTACAGTACCTGATTGTATGTTGAGATAAGCGCTGCCATAAATATTTACTTCCAGTTTCTGCGCATTCAATGTATTAAGCGTTACGTCTGATTCACCATAAATATTGAGAGAAAATTTCGAAGCATCAATCGGGCTTTTGCATAGATATGTTTCTTCGCCACGAAGCGAAAGTGCCGTCAACTTTTTATAAGTAACTGTTACCACAGCTGAAGTATTTTTGTACAGCGAATGAAACTCTTTATAACCATTTGAATAGTCCTTTTGATTTTTGGGGAAGTCTTTAGCTCCATCCAGGTAAACACGCAATGTTTGATCATTCACTTCGATATGAAGTTTGCTTTTATCCACTTTAAGATCGTTAATCGCTACACTTTCTTCATCTCCTTTAATAAATGTTACCTGTATATAAGGGCTTACAATTACTTTGGTGAAGGGCTCCACTGTTTTTGTTTGTGCTGTTGCAGTAAAACCTGACAGCAATAACATGGCTAAAAATATTTTCAATTTCTGCATGGTAAATTTTTTTTGAATGAGAATAGTTTTAAAAGTTATTGTATATACTACGTCTCAGCCTTGTTTATGTTACAAGTCTTCTTGGATTAATTTTATTGCCCTGATTTTTAATTCACTTCTAAAATTGAATCAAAACTGTCCTTATTAAAATTTGGATTTTTTGGATCGGTTATCCATACGCCATCAACAACAAATTTATAGCGATAAGTTCCGGGCGCTAATTGAATAGTTGTTTCCCATGCACCATTTATCCAATGCATTGGCTGTATTGCATTATTCCAGTTATTAAATGATCCTGCTGCTGTAACAAAACGCGCATTCATGTAATCAGCTAATCGTAATGTGATTTTTTTCTTTGCAGTATCTGTTGTTTCAGCGGCATTCATTAAATGATTGGCAATCGTTTGTGTGTAATCATACTTTTTGTCTGATGCATATGCTTTTTTCCATGCTTCCGCAGATTTACCTGCATCACCCATACGCATATACGCTTCGCCAAGCCCCCTGGAGGTAGATGCAGACGAAGGGTAATTAACAAGATTCATGTTAAGTAAAGAGATTGCTTTATCATAATAACCCAACTCTGTATAACGATTAGCAACATCTGCAATATGAGATTCGCGTAACAGTGTGGTATCAATTGTTTTTTTGTCTTGCAATAGATAGGGAGCAATGGCATCAGCAACAGGCATTGTTAAACCATGAAGATATAATTGTAAACGTGGCGCAGTGGCACTGTCAAGCTCAAGCCAGGCAAGTGCAGGCTGATCACTGTTGAAAAATAATTTCAGGATATCTCTCGTAATATCAAGACCATTTTCTGAATTGGTAAAATATACCAGCCCTTCTCTTTTATCAGGATACGTTATAAGAAATGCTTTAAAAGTTCCATTATCGCCCCATTGAAAATTGGCTCTCCCATAGCTTGTTTGTTCTATACCCAAGCCTTTGTTCCAGCGAATATTTTTATCAACATACATTCCTGTATCCGTTTTCAGTGCAGATAGAAAATCTTTATCATTTAAAACAGCAGTAATAAATTTTGCATAGTCTGTGCTGTTGGTTTGCAACGACGCCGCAACGTTAGCATTTGATGGAAAAAAGTTTTGTGTTGAATGTGCATTATCTGTATGCGGGTATGCGTAATTACTGTCAAAGTTTTTTTGCCATATATATGAACTGTTATGCATGGCAAGTGGTCTCAAAACATTTTCCTGCATGTATGCTTCAATTGGTTCATTGGTAATTTTTTCTACTACTTTACTCAGCCAGACAAAACCTTCACCTGAGTAAGAATATTGTTTACCGGGATCATATTTAAAAGTTAGCTTACCATTTCGCCAGTTAGGCAAACCCGATGAATGTGATAAGATCATCCTTGCAGTTACCTGTTTATAACGCGCATCATCTTCAACATCCTTGTAAGCATAATATTCATACAAAGGACGATCAAGATCAAGCTGTTTATGCTGCACCAGTTTATATACGCCATAACTAAAAACAGTTTTGCTGAGTGAGCAGGCTGCAAAAACAGTACTGTCATTAATGGGTTCTTTTGATTCAGCACTTTTAACACCGATATTATATTGTTCCTGCAGTTTCCCGTCTTTAATATATGCCAGTGAAATAGCCGGGATATTTGCTTCATTTATTATTTGCTGAATAGCTGCTGAACGCTGCTGCGAAAATGTTGTTTGATATAATGCCGCCATCAACACGACAACGACAAAAAATTTTCTTTGCATAAGCAAGTAACAGGTTTGTGCGTGAATATTAAATATTGTAACGAAATTAATTTGCGAATTGTTACATGTTTAATTTCCTGCACTTAAGATTTCTTAATGCAAGCGCTCATAACTTTTGAAATAAACATTCAAAAAATACTGCCTATCGTTCAGCCCAGGACACCAACTGATAGAGAAATATTCTTAGGTAAAAACAAAAATCTCATCAATCGTTTCTTCATTATCTTCATTACATGCAACATTTAATCTTATTACATGGAGCAATTGGATCCAGTGAACAGTTAAAACCACTTGCTAATGCACTTGAAAACGAATTTATTGTGCATTTGATTAATTTTTCCGGGCACGGCGGAAAACCAATTCCTGATATGAAGTTTTCCATTGCATTATTTGCAAATGATGTTATTAAATACATGACTGAAAATGAAATTGCACAAGCTAATATTTTTGGTTACAGCATGGGCGGTTATGTGGCAATGTATCTTGCAAAACATCACTCGGAAAACATTAATCGTGTTATTACACTTGCCACAAAATTTCATTGGGATGAAGCTGCTGCGGCTAAAGAAATAAAAATGCTGGATGCAAATACTATTCAACAAAAAGTTCCTGCATTCGCGCAGCAATTGTCTAATCGTCATTTTCCGAATGACTGGAAAAAGGTTCTCGAAAAAACTGCAAAATTACTTACTGAGCTTGGAGCATGCAACACTTTACAACTTAACGATTATCTGTCTGTTCATACACCTTGTTTAATATTGTTGGGCGACAGAGATAAAATGGTAACACTTAACGAAACGGTAAATGTTTACAAACAATTGCCCGCTGCACAATTTGGTATTTTGCCAAATACACCGCACCAGGTTGAACAGGTGAACTTGTCTTTTTTACTATTTTTCATCAGGCAATATTTGAACACATAATTGCTATCGGTCAGCCTCAGGATACCAACTGGTAGAAAAGCTGTTATTTACTTTTGCTTTAAAATATTTCAATGCCCATTCGTTGCAATTCTTCTTTTAACTGTGATGGGTTGTGAAAATGTATTCCCGTAATCCCAACGGCTTCTGCGCCCTTTACATTTCTCAGACTGTCATCAATGAATATTGTTTTTGAAGGATCAAGATGATAACGGTCTAATATAATTTTATAAAACGCTGCCGAAGGTTTTTTCATCTTTTCTTCACCACTTACTACAACGCCCTCAAACATTTTAAAAAATTCAAACCGTTCCAATGCATGCGGAAAAGTTTCAGCGCTCCAGTTGGTAAGTGCATATAGTTTATACTTGCCTGTTTTCTTAAGTTGTTGAAGTATCTCAACTGTTTCATGAATCTGATCGCCCAGCATTTCGAGCCAGCGGCCGTAGTATGCTTTTATCTCAGGTTCCCATTCAGGGTGTTTGGCAACTAATTCTTCGGTGGCTTTATGAAGAGGATAACCTGCATCCTGGTTTTCGTTCCACTCAGAAGTCGCTACATTTTCCAAAAACCATTCTGTTTCTTCTTCTGTTTTAAAAATTTTCCGGTACACATAACGTGGGTTCCAGTCAATAAGAACACCACCCAGGTCGAAAATAATTGTATCAATAGATCTGTTCATTGTAAGGCATTTCGGTTGCTGTAAAGATGCAACATTTGCATCTATGGAGACTGTTTGTATAGTTGTAGTGAATGCGTAGTACTCTCTACTTACACAAAGACATTAGAGAGGCCGCGACAGAAGTTAAGCGGGATTATTTTATTTTCAGATAAATGTGCCTGATGTTATTAATCCCGGAATCCCTTTCGTCAATTACGAATTTGTTTATGTTTTTAATAAGTGGCAATAACTTGGGGAATCCATAATTTCTTGGATCGAAATCTGGTTTTCTCTTTAAAATAAAGCTTCCTAAATTTCCCAAAAATGTCCAGCCATTTTCATCAGCCAGGTCTGCCACACTTTCTGTTATTAGCGTTATAAGTTCCCTGTCAATTTTGTCTAAAGATTTTGATTCAATTTTAGGTTTATTTCTAGTTGCAGACGTCAATTCTATTGTTACAGCCGGTTCAGGTTTTAATATTTCAATATAGATGAATTTATCGCAGGCGGTTATAAATGGTTTAGGTGTTTTCTTTTCGCCAAAGCCAAATACTTTCATTCCCGCTTCCCGTAATCTTATTGCCAACCTGGTAAAGTCGCTGTCACTTGAAACTATACAGAAACCATCAACTTTCCCGGAGTATAAAATATCCATTGCATCAATTATTAATGCACTGTCACTTGAATTTTTGCCCGTTGTATAACTGTATTGTTGAATTGGGGTGATTGCGTTTTCAAGCAAAACGTTTTTCCACCCGGCAACAGTAGGTTTTGTCCAATCTGCATAGATTCTTTTTATAGTTGGTGTGCCGTCTTTGGCAATTTCTTCAAGCATCTCTTTTATGTTTGAGTAAGGCACATTATCGGCATCAATTAAAACAGCAAGCCTTTCATCTTTCATAATATTTTATTGTTTATAAAGTTAGGTATCGTTATGCCGGACAATGAAACATTCGGGTTATAAAAACATCCCCAGGTCGAAAATGATTGTATCAATAGATCGTTCATCGTAAAGCATTGCGGTTGTTGTAAAGATGCAACATTTTGCATCGTTGAAGAGTGTTAGTAATTTCCTTTCCTGCTTCTATCAACAATCAGCTGTTTGTGAAAAAATTCTGCATAGGCATTAAAGCTTTTCATTAAATCATTTTTTACAGCGGTTGATAGTTTACTAAGTATTCTGTTTGAATTGTAAGTTTATTGTTCACCATTCTCCTGCTCCACATGCCGGCAACTTTTCCATTTGCAAGAATTACAGGCCAGAAAATTCCGTTGACAGAAATATTTTTTTTGATTGAATGAAGCATGTGTGAACGATGTTTATAACTTATCAGGTATTCATCAAATGCCGGCAAAGCAAATACAGTTGAAGTTTCGCTGGTATAATTGTTTGATGATTTAAAATAATATTCACGATTATTGATAGTTTCTTTATCCAATGTTGATTCAACCGCATGAAGCGCTTTTGTTGCATGGTTTACAGATAACCCGGACCACCACGCAAAATCAGCAATAGCAGCGGGTCCGCGACTTTGGAAATATTTCTTTGCCAACATGCACAGCGCTTCTTCACGCTTAATTGTTTTCTTTTTTGTTACACGTTTTGCAAGCAGGGCATACGTATTTTTATTGCCAATGATTTTGCCGCTGCAGATAATTGCTTCCAGTTCTGCACGCATTAAAAAATGAGACAGCCGGTTTTCATTAATGATAATTTTATGTTTGTTGAATAATTGAATTATTTCATCACGGTTTAACTGCTCATGTTCGCTTAATGCTTTTTCAATTATCCTGTTTGTTTTTTTGAATAACGGTTCATCAATGCCAAGCTTTTTTTCATTGCTGCGCATAATTGCTTTAATTTTTTGTGCAGATAATTCAAGCATCCAGTAAATATCTTCTGCGCTTACCAAATGCCAGGTTGGTCTTAAAATATGTGTTCTCAAAATGCTGCCTTTATTTATTGCTGCTTCCACCTTTTCCTGTGTTGAGTTGGTAATTCTTAAACCAATTGCCCATTTACTCATGGCAAAATCCTGTGCCTGTACAGCGCCCAAATAATTAACGAGCTTTGATGCAGAACTATATTTTGGTTTGATAAGATGCTGATTGATTAATCGCTGCTGCAGTAATTGCTCATCGTACATGATAGCTTAATTATAAAATAAAACTACATGAATTTTTGTGTGAAGATTACACGGGACGATACCGGACAGGAAATAATGCAACAACAGCTAAATAAAAAATTGGCAAAGTTGCCGGAAGAATATTTCCATTCAGGTACTTCGTTTTACATTTTAAACCAGGCGTATAAGTTTGTAAGACTAAAGCATTGGAAGGATGTGGCGAACTGCAGCGTATCGTCCGCTGAGATGAGACGCTTTTTTGCAGCCCACTATTAAATAAATGAGTGTATATTTAATCAATAATAACTCATTCCCTCAACTCATCCTTCTCCATTCTGAAAGCAACTAAATGGGGTTTCCTGGGAAAATCTGAATGCTTTATTTCTAAAGTTTCATCAATCATTTAATTTAAAAAGTACAAAATGAAAACAGTATTTACATTGGTATTATTTGCCCTGCTGAACAGCGCTACAGCGCAAACAAATATTTTTCCATCAACAGGCAGTGCAGGCATCGGCACGGTTGTTCCAAACGCATCATCTGCATTAGAAATTAAATCAACTACACAAGGATTGCTTATTCCACGTATGTCGAAAGCCAAACGCGATGCAATTGTTTCGCCTGTAAATGGTTTGCTTATTTATCAAACAAATTCCACTGCAGGCTTCTATTATTATGATGACACACAATGGCTGCCGGTTTCACCGGCAAGTGCAAACAATAAACTTTCAAACCTTAGCGCACCAACAGCAGTAAATGTAGATTTATTCCCCGATTCAAATGCACAAAGAGCAATAGGCTCAGCAACACACAGCTGGAAAAAATTATATTTAAACGGAGCTATCTTTCAATTTGGAAATCGTGTATTGCTATGCGATAAAACAATGAATAATACTTTTGTAGGATCACAGGCAGGAACTTTGAACGTGGATGGTAATTCTAATACTGCTACAGGCATTTCCGCACTTTACTCAAATGTATCCGGAGGCTTTAATACAGCCAATGGCACTTATGCACTTTATAGCAACATTGGAGACGACAATACAGCTACAGGATATCAGGCTCTTTATTCAAACACATATGGAAGTTACAATACCGCTATAGGCCTGGGAGCGCTTTATAGCAATAATGTTGGCAGTTATAACACGGCTACTGGTTATTATGCCTTAAACGCAAATACAATTGGTACTTATAATACAGCTAATGGATACCAGGCCCTTCAAAAAAACACTGAAGGCTCTTATAACACGGCCGGCGGGTATGGCTCACTTAATTCAAACTCAGCAAGCTACAACACAGGTTATGGTTCTTATTCCCTTTACTCTACCACTTCCGGCCAAAATAATACAGCGCTTGGTTATTTATCAATAGTTAATAACACAACCGGCAGTAATAACACAGCCTTTGGCGCCAGTGCACTTTACTCAGTTACGGGGGATAACAATACAGGTATTGGCGCTTCATCAGATGTGGCAGCAGGTTTATCAAATTGTACCGCTATAGGTTACGGGGCTTATGTTGCTACTGCCAACCAGGTTATAGTGGGCAATGGCAGCGTTACCAGTATAGGAGGGCTTGTAGGCTGGAGTAATTTTAGCGATGGCAGGTTTAAAACAAATGTAAAAGAAAATGTTCCCGGTCTTATTTTCATCAATAAGCTAAAGCCTATTACTTATAACCTTGAAATAAAAAAAATAAATGAGCTACATGGCATTAAAGATACAGGGCAATACAGCCAGAAAGCTGACCCAAAAGCAGAAAAGATAATTCGCACAGGTTTTATAGCGCAGGATGTAGAGAAAGCTGCACAGCAAATAAGTTATGACTTTGATGGCGTACATCACCCTGATAACAGCAAAGACAATTATTCATTGGTATATGCAGATTTTGTTCCATCACTTGTAAAAGCAGTGCAGGAATTATCTTCTGAAAACAGTGACCTTAAACAACAAAATAGTGGTCAGCAACAACAAATTGATCAATTGAAAAATATTGTAGAACAACTTGCAAAAAAGAATGGTATAAATATAGATTTTTCAAGCAGTTCAGCAAGACTGGAACAAAACATACCAAACCCATCAAAACAAAGTACCACCATCAATTACTATGTGCCTAAAAACGCAAACACTGCAATGCTAAAAATTACATCGCTTAGCGGCGAAACATTAAAAACAGCAACTTTAGCAGCAGGTGGAAATGGAACCTACACCTTGCAAACATCAACGCTTCATTCAGGCACTTATATGTATTCATTATATGTTGACGGAAAATTGATTGATACAAAAAAATTAGAAATTATAAAATAGCATTTAAAAGCCGGTTTGTTCAAAGCCGGCTTTTGTTTTTCATAACGTTTATTGTTACATCGCACTCTCTATGCCTTTGTTGGTCTTGTGACCAACAAATTCGATTACTCAAATTAATAAAATCATTGTAGTTGAAATCCCTTGTTGGTGACAACACCAACAAGGGCGGAGCCTGCGCGCCCATGATTATGGAAGGAGACAGTCGGAGAAGGGAATTATTTTTCAGCCCATATAATTAAAGAAGCATAATACATAATAAGTCTTCCGTTAGTGAGCTTGTTATTGCAAAGGGTTAGTAATTCATCTTTTATTTTTTTGCGTGTTGCTTCACCCGCTTTATTTAATAAACTTATGGTTGATTCAGACATTTCCGTTCGGTTTAACCAATAATTTTCTGTTGTTCCAAAATCTATCTTGCCGGAAACAGTTTCTTCCTTTACGTTTTTAAAACCGGCATTCTCAAACAATTGTTTTACTAACCCGGGCTTTGCGCAACGAAACATTCCCGGTGCACTTTGTTGTGGTTGAGGAATTTCAATATGGTTTGATAAAACTCTCGTTATTGTGGTAGACCAATCATTATTTTCAGGAGCATCCCAAACGCAGATTGCAACTTTACCTCCGTGTCTGCAAACGCGAAACATTTCATTTGCTGCCAGCTGCATATCAGGAAAGAACATAAAACCCATTCTGCAACTTATCTTATCAAAAAAATTGTTTTTAAAAGGAAGATCAGAAACATCTGCTACTTTAAATTGAATATTGGTTATATCCCGTTCATCTGTATACGTGCGTGCAATGGTTAGCATTTCTTCAGATAAATCGGTTGCATACACCTCACCATTTTTTGCGATAGCAGCAATAGAAAATGCCGGCTCACCCGTTCCTGATGCAATGTCTAAAACAACATCGTTAGTTTTTATGTCAAGTGCTTTGATGATTGCGTCGCCCATTGGCTTTAAAAAGTTCATTGTAAATTCATCCCATTTCTTCCAGCTATCGGCAACTTTATTCCATGTTTTTTTTTGTTCGTCAAGTGTGGCTTGCTGTTGTTCATCCATAAAATGAGTTTGAAATTCAAAAAAGAAATTAAAGATAATAAGAAGTTGATGTTGCTAAATTGTAAACGATGTTGACTGGGTTACACGAACAGGCATTTGCTAAATTAAGCATTGTTACATTACAACAGAATCTCATGCTATACACAAATGCTATACAATGAAGACCCTGCTGCGACAGATAGCTTAATCAAAGCGAAAGAACCGATGTGTTGCTTATCATCGGTTCTTGCTTTGTTACTTTAGGTATTCATCGCCTCACTTCGCAGACGATGCTGTTGTACAATAAAGCCTGTACAGGCTATAGTACAATTACTTTTCCTGAATACAGTTTTACTCCATTGCTTATTATGGTAAGCAGGTACATTCCTTTTTGTGAAGGCTTTTGAATTTTGTATGTGTTTGCATCCAGTGTTAGCATTATGGTTTGCACAGCCAGTTTTTTGCCTTCGAGGCTATACAATTCAATAGCGCCATTGCCGGCCGGGGCGCCTGATGTTTGAACATAAATATAATTGTCCTTCACATAGGATATTGCTTTAAAGTCAGCGCTTACATTAATCTTAACCTGTATGGTATTGAAATATGTTTTTCGCCCGTCTTTATCTGTTTGGGAGATACGGTAATAAGCCGAACTGTACGGATGCATATCAGTGAAGGAATAATCATTCTCAGCTTTGTCTGTTGCTTCAAGAGCATTTACTGTAGTTAATGTAGTAAACCCCTGGCCACTGCCGCTTTTTTCTATAGTAAAGAAGCCATTATTCATTTCTTTTGCAGTTCCCCATTCAAGCAATACACTTTGTTTGATAACGCTGCCGCGAAAGTAAAGCCAGCTTACAGGCAGTACGCTGCAACTGCCATCAGTAATAGTTGCAACTATGGCGCTGGTACTTAAGGCTCCATTGGTAGTAAGCGCTTGCCCTGTAATTGAATCGCCCGTAGTTAAATTGATGGCGCCATTGTTACATACAATTGTTCCGTTAAAAACAGAATTATCATTTATGTTCACTGCGCCTTCTACTTTCCAGTAAACATTTTTTGCCTGTGTGCCATTCATTAAAACAACTCTTGAAAAAGTGCTTGTTGTAAGCGCACCGTTTATTTTTATTACAAATACAGCATCAGCATTGCCTTCTGCATTCAGGTAAACAGTGCCATTAAATGCTGTAGCAGCATTCATAAGATAAGTATGCGGTGTAAGCACAAGGTCATTTCCAAACTGTGCAGGATACAACAATTCAATATCGTATGGCAATGTATTTAAATAATTATAAGCATTCAGTAGGTCGGCGGCACATGCTGCTGTAGAGCCATCGGGAATAGGATGAATTTCGCCTTTTACATACAAAGGATTAAAGCCGGTAGTTAAGCCAACATTGGTTCCAATATCACCAGTAACATAAGTAACGCCACTATTGGTAACTTCACCATTACCCGAAAATATTCCATAACATGAAGCAGCACCAAGATCAGGTGCAGCAGGTCCTGTTAATATTGGGCTTCCGCAGCCAATGGGTGTATATGCTAATATTCCATCAGTACTAACAGCACCTGCTATAGAAAGCGCCCTGCCTTCCAGTGTATCGTTGGTGTTCATGTTTATGGCAGCATTATGTGCAATAACAGTTCCCCTCATAAAAGTGGCGGACGCCATGCTTACCAAACCCTCAACTTTCCAAAATACGTTGCATGCTTTTGCACGATGAATAAGTTTGATTTTTGAAGCGGCTGTTGTAGAAAAGGCTGCTTCAATCTGGAAAATAAATACAGCATTTCCGTTTCCCTTTGCGTCTAAAATAAGTTCTCCGCTCAAAGTGGTTACTGCAGATATTTTGTATGTGCCGGCAACCAGTGTATCGCCGTTTCCAAGCAATGGTGCGGGGAAAAAATCAGGTATTGCACTGTTAAGTTGATTATATGCTGTTAGCAGATCCGCCGCACATGCCGAACTTGCACCATCATTATCGTGCATCACGCCGTTCACATTACCAAAACCGGTACTTGAACCGCTGTTGGTACCCACATTACCGGTGAGCTGAGATGTGCCATTGTTGGTTACTGCGCCACTGGAAGAAAAAAGAACGAATCCTGCTGCTGTACCTAAGTCGGGAGCTTGTGCAAAATTTAAATAAGGGAATAATGATAAAGTAACAAGCGTTACAATACAGAGTAACATTTTTTTCATGGATTGGAATTTAAATGTGAACTATTTTTTCATCAACAAAGGTGCGCACATTTACATCCGGGAATGTTACACATTAACTATATAAGCTTACACATTTCACAGGTTTTGACTAAGGCTGAGGAAGATTTAATGTATAAAAAGAAATAGACATCACTAACTCTGAATATTAATAAAATTATTGTAAGAGATTATGCTTTATTATTCGCAACATCAATGCTAAAAGGCGCAGAAGCAACAGTATAAAAGCGTAAAAGTTATAAGTGATAAGTTGTATGTTGTAAGAAAGTAAAATGTAAAAGCTATCGGCTAATAGCTAATAAATTGTCTTTACAACCATACCCCGCAAGAACTACCAGTTAGATAATATCTTCTGCGCTTACCAAATGCCAGGTTGGTCTTAAAATATGTGTTCTCAAAATGCTGCCTTTATTTATTGCTGCTTCCACCTTTTCCTGTGTTGAGTTGGTAGTTCTTAAACCTATTGCCCATTTACTCATGGCAAAATCCTGTGCCTGTACAGCACCCAAATAATTAACGAGCTTAGATGCAGAACTATATTTTGGTTTGATAAGATGCTGATTGATTAATCGCTGCTGCAGTAATTGCTCATCGTGCATGATAGCTTAATTATAAAATAAAACTACATGAATTTTTGTGTGGAAATGATTGTATCAATAGATCTGTTCATCGTAAGGCATTTCGGTTGCTGTAAAGATTCAACATTTTGCTTTCCGCATCTTTTGTACAGTTGAACGTAAAACGGGAAGGCTTTGATCTTATGGATGTTGATGCGATTAATTTTTTGTATTCAGTTGCTGCTGCAATTTTTTAGACAACTTTTGTTTTACGAGATCATAGGATTGGTTAATATAAAATGCCCATTCTTGTTTATTCAGTAAGTTGATATCATCTAAGTATATCCATTTATGTTTAGCCATATAAGGTGCAGGTTTAAATCCCCGCTTTGCCAACATTTCTTCAAATTGCTCATCCGTAACTTTAAACGAAGCAGTAACGGGCGATTGTTCAAGCCCCGCAACTAAAAACATTTTTTTCCCCACACTAAAACAAAGATCGTTACCCCATTTTATGTCTTCCGTTACACCGGGTAGTCGCTTACATAGGTTTTGTATTTCATCTATATTCATAATGCAAGATAAAACTTGTGTAGCCTTCTGTACTTTGAATGCCGCAGGGTTTTATGCTCTATTACAAAGCTTTACTATCAAGATATTCCGCAGACACAAAAGACATTTGATGAAGACTTCGCGAAAGCTAAAGATTTTTTACAATATTCCTCCAGGCAATCTTCCGTTTTTTAGCGCCACTTGTTGCTCAGTTGAAAAAGCCGGTTCAAAAAGTTCTTTCGATGTGTGGTAACAGCGAAACATATCTGCTATAAAGTGCATCCGCTCATGCAGGTCAGCCCAATCTGTGGCGCCGCTTTCCAACACACTGTTTACTGTCGGATCTATTTGCGCAAGCAATGCAAGCAGATCCTGGTTGGCAAGTTGCTTTAGATCTTTGGGAAATTGTAATGCCAGGTCTCTGCTCAACTGTAAGCGGTTATTTGGCGGCAATGTGATCGTCATTAAATGAGCAGTTAATATTATCCGAACATGATGCTCTGTTCGTACTAACAATGTTTCGATGGCTTTATCTAACACGCTCTTACCAAAAAGTGGCTGAAAAAACAATCGTGTTTTGGTCCAGAAATTTGAACCTGAAAATAATTCACTCAATAGTTTAGTTTTTACTTGCGCTATATCTGTCACAGGCGCATTTAAGGCTTCCGCGATTTCGGGTTGAAGGCGATTTTGTTCATGAAAACCTACCATTAAGTTAGCCAAAAAATTTAATTCTGTTTTCTTCTTTGCATCTTCTTCAAAAAGTGCTTTGTAATAGTAAGCAAAAGCTTTCCGTAAATAACCCTGACCGTTTGGCGGAAGTCCCGGCTGCAGGTGTTTACAGAAATCATCAATGCTTGATTGAAGAAATGACACATCACTAAAGCATGCCGAAACAAAAAACGCAAATTCCCGCGCAATTTCTTCAAACACTTTTTTATTGCCGCGGCTAATTGCGTCACTGGTATGATTAACCGTTGAAGCAACTGCTATTCCTAAAGCAGTATTGCGTAACACATCAAAGCTTTGTTGTGCACCTGTTTGCTCGGCGAGGGTTGCTATCAATAATAATGAGGCATTTACCTCCGGTATGTTTTTCAAGGAAGCCTGTAAAGTCCGTTGCAGGTCTTCATGCCTTATAGTTTGCCCTGCCTGTTTCGATGCCCATGTTGCAAACGTGCACCAGTTAGCATATTCGCCCATACGTTTTGCAAACACAGCAGACAGTTCGCAATAACATTGGGTTATCTGCAGGTTACGCAAAACCGGGTTGTTCAGTTGTGCAACCGAATCTATTTCTTCAACTGTAATATAAGCTGACATACGCCGTTCAATTGTGGTATCCTCTTAATAAAACTAATTAATTAATTTGAAAAAAATCATGCTGATGCTGTGTGCAAATGAAGTATAAATAAAGTGCTGTAAGACTTTTGAGGAGTGGGGTGAACAGTGCTTTTATTGGGGGTGAGTTCTTTGAAAACCGCAAAGTCTGATGCTTTACCAAAGCTATGCTATGAAGACTTTGTGGAGAAAAAAAGTTTGTAAGACTAACGCATTGGAAAGATGTGGGCGAACGTGTAATGCATCTTTTCTTTAGCTGCTGGCAGATAAGATTGATTACTTGAAACCATTTACTTACAGCTAATATATTCAAGCGTAGTTGGTGTTATTACTTTTTGAAATGCGAAAAGCGATGTTGTTTGTTTGAAAAAATACTTAGTGTAACTATTTACTGTCTTTAGATTTCAACAAATTACTAAACAGCCAAATATGAAATTTTTCTAGTAATCTTTTCGCCAACGGCAAGCATTTTCATTTCTGTCCACTGCTGTATTTTCACTATGAAAAAATAAAAAAAGTGTTTTAGCCATCATTTAATTAATTAAGTTTAACAATAAAAATCACTAATAACTTTCTTATGGGTGATATCAGCAAACTAATACTCAACGACCTTAAAAATGAGACCTTTTTTAATGCGTTAAAAGGCGGTGAATTTTGTTTGGTTCTGGGTGCTGGTTTTAGCTATGGATTGAAAAATAAAACTCAATCTGAATTTGACGATGAGAAATTTATACCAATTGTTACAGATTTTATTTCCCTAACCAAAAGAAAATTTAATACTTCTTTTAAAGATAATGAATACCAGAAAGCAGCAGACAAATGGAAAGAAAAAATTGCAAGCAGTGAGGAGAATTTTTCATCATTCAAAAATTTATTTCTTGTAGATGAAGTTGCTTTTGAAAATTCAAAACAATTATATGCAAATATATTAGCCCCTAACTGGGCGAATATTTACACTTTTAATTTTGATAATGTACTAGATTCCTTAATTAAAAATAGAAAAGATGAATTTGATGTACAGTATTATTATGTCGGAAAATTTAGCCCCGACCATAAACGGAATATTGGCTATTTACACAATTCAATATTACAATCAAATAAAGTAGATGATTTAGTTTTTACAATTGATACATATTCCGATAAAATAGAAAAATCAGATAACCATCTTTATTTTTCAATCTTTAATGATGTAGAATATTATAAAAAAAACATTCTTATTATTGGAAGTAGTTTTGATGAGCAAAGCTTATATAATTTTTTACTTACACGAACAACAAGAGATGCTATAAAAATTATTCATATTAATTATAGCAAAGAAAATAAAGAGCCATACTTCACTAGCACATTTAGAGAAAAAGTCAAAGACATAAGTTGGATAAATTGCACAGCAGTAGACTTTTTAAATTTTATCTCTGATAACCTTGAAAAAGTAAGCAAGCAAGATTTTCTACCAAAATTTTTAGAACAATTACAGCAACCCCAAAAAACAACTGTTGATGAGAATTCACCGGCTCAATCATTCAATGATTTCCTTAGTAGCCAATATTTAAAATACTATAGTCGCGAAAACTTCAAACACAATCTTAAGGACGAAATAAAAAAAGATTTTTTAAGCGAAAAAGATTTTTTAAAATTCATAACCGAAGAAAATTATTACGGCTTGATTATTCACGGCCAAGGTGGAATTGGCAAAACAAGGTTAATGCTTGAACTAGGAAAAGGATTACTGCCTAAAGAATTTATTGTTATAAAAGTTTTACCTGATTTTGAAAACTTTGATGAATTAGTTGAGTATTTTAATCTAAGATCAAATAAAAAATATCTTTTATTGTTTGATTATATTGAAGAACAAAAGGTTTTTGAAAAAACGATAAATTGGATAATAAGCACTAAGATTAGTAACATTAGAGTAATTGGAAATTGCCGAAATACTTTTGTTTCAGATATTCAAAATAATTTTTCGGAACATTTTAAATTCATTGATATTGGTTTCAAAAACAAAATTGGGTTAGAAAAAAAACTTGAACAAGATTATAAACGGGAAGTAATATTATCTATAATCAATAGCATTTCTGATAACAAACTTTCTGCACAATTAAAGAATGATAATGTTTTAAAATCTTTTTATCAAGCAAGACCTTCGTTTGCTGCATTCATTAAATACATTCATTTGAAGAACCCGCAAACTGATTTGAGCATTGCAACTAATGATACTTTTTCCAATTGGCTTATTAAGAAATTAAAACTTACTGCTGTAAGTAAAATATCTTATTCAGAGTTCTTTGAAAAGAAGAAACACATTTTTCAAATTCTCTCATGCCTTCCTGCCAATCCTGATGCAGCAAACAAACTTGAAAAAATAGCAGAAGGTGAATTAAGTTTTGCCAATGAAATAACTAAACTAATAAATGATGGATGGATTGATGAAAAAAATCAATCATTAAAAGTAGTCCATGATACAGTCAATGATACTTTATTGTTAGAGTTTTTTAAACATTTTCAGTTTCGCAATTTTTACTTAACTGACTTTTTAGAATTTGCATTAAGAACAGACAGCATTTCGTCAATGCTGTGGTCTATTCAAAGAATTTGGGATGACTTTCCCGATGATGTTACTCCTTCATTACAAAAGAGCATTGCAAAATTTATTGACAATATATTCAATGAAAATATAGTTAAAGAAAATTGGTTCAAATATAAACTTGATAACACACATTTAATTTCTGAGCAGGATAGAATAGATTTAATTATTAAGCATAGGAATTTATTAAAGGAAAATTTTGCTCTTGAAAAATTTGGCAGTTCATTGGCATTTTCAATCGAATGGGTATATGAAAACATTGCTGATGTTGCAACTAAAAAGATTTATTCTGACGAACTCTGTGATTTATTTTTTAATGAATGGAATCAAAGGGGAAGATTTAATGACTTTGTAAAAGATGCACGAGGCGGAAAAATTATTTCTTCTTACATTAATTTATTCGGTATTGATGAATACATAAAAGACAGATTCAATAAATACTTAGGTCTAATTGAATGTAACATAAAAAATCTTGAACCAATAAGTTTAGCGATTGTTTCCTGGTTCAAAAAAAATGGAGAAGTCAATCAAAAAACAAAAGATTTAATAACCTTATGGTTTAATATTTATAAGGAAGAGCAACCCGAAGATGTCAATCCTACATATCTAATTAACTGTTGCCTTTCAAGAAGATTAGAAGGTTTAATTAAATATAATCTGATCAAACCCAATATTTATAATCTAAAATTATCAGGTAACTATTTAGCGATAGCACTTAGGAGAGAGGAGAGCTTTAATTCAGAAATAAAAACATTTATTCTTAATTGGTTTGAAGTTTTTGAGAAAGAAAAACCAGAAAATATAAATCCTGCAACCTTAGCATTAGCATGGCTTGAAAAAGGTGATGACAGTTCCATTATTCGGAATGTAATTCAACAGATATTAATCCATCCGTATAGGAGCATAGAAACCAAAGCAAGATGCATTAGTTTATGGTTAGAGAAAAGCAACGATGTAGTATTAGTTGAGCCATTTATTGATGAGATACTTGCAGCAGAGATATTTTATAAAACAGCTTACTATATCATTGGACATTGGTTGGAGAAAAGCGATAATACTTTACTGGTAAAACCATTTCTTAGCAAGTGGTTAAACAATAAATCAGAACCTCAGATATGTTCATTCATTTTTCAAAACTGGCTGAGCAAAGGAGATGACCCAAATATAATTATTGAACCAATAAAAAAATGGTTATCAACAGCAAATGCAAACTCAATTGGAAATGTATTTTCTCAGTTTATTTATTCAAATGGAAATATTTCTGAATTAAGAAAAGAAATAATTGAATGGCTGTCTAATAATAGCAACAACAGCCAATCGGTTTCAGTTCTTGGTTTTTTGTTAGAAAAAACTAATGACGAAACTTTATTGATTGAGCTTGAAATTTCAGCGGAAAAGGTTTTTAAAAATTTTTCAACTCAAAGAGAAATTGGATTTAGCATTGGTTACTGGATAGAAAAAGGTGGGCAACTTTCAATTGTTGAGCCATATATTAATGGGTGGCTAAAGATTTTCGGTAATTCCGAACAAGGAAGTGCTATCATTCGAAATTGGCTTGAAAGAAATGGCAATTGTTCAGAAGTAAAAGAATTTGTAATTCCTTGTCTGAATATCGCCGGTAAGAAGAAAGAAGCATCAACTTTAATGCTTAATTGGACAAGACACGGAGATGATCCTTATTTGATTAAAGATTTTATAAAACCCTTTTTTGAAATAAAAGAAAACCAGGAATATAATCCGAGCAAATATTTAATTATTACATGGCTTGGAAGAACAAATGAGCCATTGTTAGTGAGAGATTCGATAAAATCATGGTTGGCTGCTAATGGAGATGATGCAGCTGGTTCAATTCATGTCTGTAGTTTTTGGATAAATAAAGGAAACGAGATTGGCCTATTGAACGATTATATTTTACATCAATTCAAAAATCATAGTATTCTGAAACAATCCTATATTGTTTTAAACTTTTGGCTTAAAAAAGGTGGCAATCCCGAAATTTTAAAATATTCTCTAATCAATTATTTAAAAAATAATTGGGAAGAAATTCAGGCAATTGATATTCTCAAAATACTAATTAAATTAAATATATATAAAGATGAAATAAAAGAATACATTCTTAATATTTCTCACAGATTGGGATATAATCCTTTTGAATCATTACAATTATCAATGAGTATTAAGAGTTATTTAAAAAGTGGGCAATCACCTGAATTAATTAAAAATGATGTTATCGCATTCTTAGGTAAAAATGGTCTTGAAATTTTTGCAAGCCATGTTATTGCAGCATGGATTCAATATGGTAATGATTTCGGCTTAATAAAAGATTTTTTAATTACTTGGTTAGATAATAATTTACTTGAAGAATTTGATTCCAGTTTTGTAATTGCAGCAGCATTGGAAAACGAAAGTAGTTTTAATGTAATTCACGACAAGACGATAGAATGGTTAAATAAATTTGGCAAATCAGCCTTCGCCAAATTTCCACTTAGTTCATGGCTAAAATTGAAAGGTAAAGAAGGAGCTAAAGAAATAGAAGCTTGGATAATTTACTGGGTTGAAAATTTATACGATCCCAAGAATCATAATTGGCGAGATGACCTTTTATTAAATCTCTGTAATGAAAAATAATAACTGATGAATGAAATTGTCAATAAACAAAACGATCCAAAATTAATTAAACTACTCGGGCTTGCGTCGCAGCAGGGTCTTCGTTAAGAGCTTTGTGCAAAGCCACGAGACCCTGCGTTTATTTCAATTCTTCATAATGCACAGGAGCAAAATGTTTTGCCTGTTGCAGTTCATAAAAACCTGCGCTGCTATGTTCATATTCTCTCCATTCCATTACAAGTTTATAGTTTCCACGTACTGGATTTAAATGAATATAATTTAGCTTTTGTAAAAAGAATTTTCTATTGTCTATACTTTTTGCATCAAAGCTTTCTTCAAACACTTTATGTAACTGACCTTTTATTTTTTCCTTGTTATTTACTGCGCTTTCTAATTGTTGCAATATTTCTGTTTGATTATTTTCTTTTAATCGTTTGATTATTTCATAAGCCATAAAGCGTTTTGCATTACCGATAATTTTATTAAGTGAAAAATTTGTTGCTGGAAAAAACAGAATGCAATGCAGGTGGTTGGGCATGATTACATATGCCGATTCAAACCATTTATACACCATGTCATGAGCATTAGTAAGTTGAAACAATTGAAGCCAGTTAAAGCAGGTAAATGTTATATAGTATAGGCTTGATTGATTACTGTGACTTGTACGGGAAGGCATTTACTAAGATAAGTATTGTTGCATTACAACGCAGGGTCTCATGCTATACACAAATGCTATACAATGAAGACCCTGCTGCGACAGAAAAAATTACTAACAGTTCTTGATTTTACAATTGAATGGTTCCAAAACCACGAAGAGTACCATTCTTTACCAAAATACTTCTATACTTTAATGGATGAAAATGGTGCCAACTCTGTAGAATCCTTCTATAAGTTTACTGAAGGCCTGAAATTTATTTATGATGATTATTTATTTGAAGTAACTAATGATGGTGATGATAGAAATATTATTTGCGAAAGGCAATACATTTCAGATGATCCTGCAATCCCTAAATTAATCAAAGCTTAATTGTTGCTTATACTGATATGTAGTTTTGTATTTTTTGGCGGTTGGAAATTGAAATGTCCAAGTCTTAACCCATGCCTTTTAGGAATCATTTCGGGGAAAAAATTTAGATTTACGAATTTATTTTATTAATCTTTCAAGTAGGCAAATGATAATAACTCCAATTGAAAAACTAAGAGATGAATTTTTACAGGAAGCACAAAGTGCTCCAAAATTATTTAAGGATTTAGCAAAAGTCGAACAATATATAGCTGAAAGTTATAAAACAAGAGCATTGATTGAACTTATTCAAAATGCTGATGATGCTATCTCTACCAACTTTGGAATTCATGGTATTGAATCGGGTTTTATTATGGGCAATAATGGTCGAATATTTACCATAAATGATGTGGAGGCTTTATGTAGAAGTGGTTCGTCAAATAAACAAAGAGGCGGTAATACAATTGGCTATAGAGGTATTGGATTTAAGTCAGTTGTTAATTTGGCTAAAAAAATTTCAGTGTTTAGTGGAGACTTTCATTTTTACTTTGATAGAGATGCAACAAAACTCGCCCTTCAAACTGAAATAGATGTTCCTTTAATACGAGTTCCGCATCTGATAGGTGAAAATCAAAATACGGTGAGAGATAAAGCATTTGAATTAATGAATAAATATAAGTACACTACTGCTTTCATTTTTCAGGATGTTATTGAAGAAATATCATT
>JGI24806J26614_1000009_pt1 | contig 25811 bp, 15 predicted proteins | sample Kansoi200umMDA_FD_26614 | JGI IMG/M metagenome (IMG submission 26614)
AAAAATTAGCAAGACCCTGGGCCGTTCCGGGTGCAGCAGGATTGGAACATCGCATCGGGGGACTTGAAAAACAAAATGTAANGGGGAATATCAGTTATGAACCCGAAAATCATCAGTTGATGGTTAAGATCAGGCAGGAAAAAGTAGACAAGATCGCTGAATATATTCCGGAACAAAAACTCGACAGTGGTCCCGAAAAAGGAAAGATCCTTGTATTGGGTTGGGGTTCCACGTATGGCGCCATCAAATCTGCTACAGCTGAATTACAGGCAAAGGGCACATTGGTTAGTCATGCCCACCTGCGGTATGTACGTCCTTTCCCTAAAAATCTTGGAGACATGCTCAGGAATTTTGAAAAAGTATTGATACCTGAAATAAATAACGGGCAACTTATCAAGATCATCCGCGATGTATATATGATCGACGCGATCGGTTACAATAAGATCATGGGGGTTCCCATCACCAAAACGGAATTGGTGATGAAGTTGGAAGAGATGCTGGGAAGAATGAATTGAGAAGTCAAATTGGTCAAATGGGTCATATAGGTCAAATCGGAGCGATGTGACCTATATGACCTATTTGACTTCTATGACTTATTTATTAACCTTGATTAACTTCATTTGCCGCTACATTCGTTGCAAATAAAGTATCATGAAAAAGTTAATCGCGTTCCTTCTTGTTTTCCAGGCTGTCTTTTTTAGTACACTCCAGGCCCAGGATAATTCAATTAAAAAAGAAAAATGGCATTGGGATAATGCGCTGAAACAGGATACCAGCGCGGGTTATGTACAGGTTGTGAAAGTAGACAACCTGCTCTATATTTCGGGAGCGGTGTCAAGAGAAGTGACCGCGGAAGGGATCACCAATGTTTACAAAGCGCTGGAGAGATCATTAAAAAGTTTTGGCGCCACCTTTCAGAATGTAGTAAAAGAAAACCTCTACACCACGGATATCGAGGCCATGAAAAAATACAATGATGCGCGAAAAGTATTTTATAAAGGGGATTTTCCCGCGGCCACCTGGGTGCAGGTAGCGAGGCTTTTCATGTATGATGCCCGGCTCGAAGTGGAGCTGGTAGCTCATCTTCCGCGGTGATAAAAAAGATCCGCCGGTTATTTTCAAGCCGGCGGATCTTTTTTTTGCCGAAAGAAATAAATTGCCACTGATCTCTTTCACGTCAGTATGACTCCTGTGGGAGCAAGGTAAATGAAACCACAAACGCAATGACGGTGAGGATCAATCCATACATGAATATATTATAAGCGATCCGCAGGAACCGGTATTTCTTGGCCAGCACTACGCCCAGGAAATAATTATCTTTTACGATACTGCTATACAGGTAGTCCCTGTCGCCCAGCATTTCCTGCATGGCCCAGTCATAATCCTGGAGGCCCATCTTAAAAAAATTCCCAAAGAACAGCAGGTTGGTTTTTTTATTACGGATATCGTCTTCAGTGAATTTGCCGTGATTGGTATTGGGGCGAGTGGCCAAAATGGAAAAAATAATTGCGGAAACACAGACCGTTACCAGGATGCCAACCGGGTACTTCATTTCGGGATTTGCCGCGAGCTTGGTGGAAATCGTTCCAATAACAATACTCAGGATGATCGAATTGACAGATATAAGAATATTGGCCTTCGAGTCCGCCATGCCGCTCAGGTTATTCTGGTTTTGTGCCATGATGCGAAATACGGTGGCAATGCCTCTCTCTGCTTCTTTTGCTTTTTTGGCTTTCAGATCAAGGGCGGCCTGTTCGGCAGAACCTCCTCCTTTCCCTTTTTGTTTGTCTTTGTCTTTTTCCTTGTCTTTATTTTTTTTATCAGGTTTCATTTCATCCTGTTTTTTTTCTTTTAGTTCTGCCAGGTGTTGTTCTTTAACCGGCTGAAGTTTTCGATGGGCGAAATCGGTAAAATACTGGTGGGCCTCCAGGAAAGCGATATTATTTTGGCGCCATTCTTTTTTAGAAAGATCCTCTTTACCGAATTCTCTTATTTCTTCTCTCAATAACCTGCTTTTTTCTTTGAATGCATCTGTGCCAAGGTGAAAAAGATCGGCGTCACAGATGATCTTTTCGATCAGGTTGGTGGGGTTTTGCGGCATCCGGGTGGCATTGATACAACCCATCACTTTGGCCGTCAGTTCCGGACTTGCTTCATGCGACGTTAAGAATTCAGTGGCCAGTTGCGCACTTACCGTTTCGTGATCCCTTGCCTGGCCGCCGGTATAGCCTGTATCGTGAAACCAGGCGCCCAGCAGGAGGGCGAGATGATCTTCTTCAGACAATTGTTCTGTGGCCGCCAGTTTTTCAGCAGCCACCACCACTTCTTGTGTGTGCTGGAGTGTATGAAACTTAATACTTTTACTAAGTTTGTTCACCAATAGATCCGTAACGAGGGCCTCGGCATCCTGTAATATCGATTTATTGTCCATACTATTATAAAGATAACATTTGATAAATTTAAACAAAATTAGAAGAATGAGGGTTCTAAAATTTCCGGCAGGTATCCTGTTACCAGTTCTGTTGATGATGACCATTATTGTTTCCTGCGGGCGGTCTAAAAAATTGAAATCACCCCCTAATTATAATTTTGCAGTAGTAGATGAAAAAACAAAGCTCGAGCCCCTGGCTGCCTTAAAAGAGATATCGGGGATCGTGTGGGATCCAAAGGCAAATGTATTTTATGCCAATAACGATGAATCGGGGAAGCTTTATTTTTTAGATAAGGAATCCAAAGCCATGATCGGTGAATATGTTTTTGGCGAGAAAGACGATTATGAAGATGTAGCTGTGTATAAAGGAGTTCCTTATATACTCCGCAGCGATGGGATGCTCATCCGTTTTGTCATGGATAGTTCCAAAAAATCCTATGGCGTGGAAGCGGGAAAGATCAGTCTTTCAGGGACAAACGATTTTGAATCATTGTATACGGATACCGAAAAAAATGCAATGGTGCTGATCTGTAAGAATTGTACATCGGATGATGAAAAAACGATCAGCGCGTATGCTTTTTATCCCGATTCGCTGGGTTTTGATAACAAGCCCCTGTACCGGATCGATGCGGAAAAAATAAAGAAGCTCTCACCGGTAAAATCGGCCAAATTCCAGCCATCGGCAGCCGCCATGCACCCGATCATGAAGAAACTGTTCATCATTTCTTCCGCCAGTCACCAGTTGGTGATAACCGACCCGGGTGGTAATGTAGAATCCGTTTTCCGGCTGTCACCGAAACTTTTTCCTCAGCCTGAAGGGATCACTTTCAAACAGAACGGGGATATGTATATTTCGAACGAAGGCCTGACCGGCAGATCCACTTTATTGAAGTTTAAATTCAAATACACGGATACCACTTCAGCCGTAGATGCCCCGGGAATGCCTTATAATTTTGCGGTACCCGATGAAAAAATGGTATTGGGTAAACACCTCCACGAGATCTCGGGTATGGCTTATATGCCCAAACGTAACATGATGCTGGCGGAGAACGATGAGAAAGGCGATATTTTTACAATCGATTTTAAGAATAAGATCGACCAGGTTGATAAAATCAAATTTGGCGGCAAGGGTGACTACGAAGACATTGTTTATACCGATACGTCCGTATATATGCTTGTGAGCACAGGGTCTGTAGTGGAGGTGAAAATGAAAGACAGTTCATTTACTACAACTGAATTCGAACTGGGGGGAGAAAAGAATGAATTTGAAGCCATGTATCTTGAAAAAGCCACGAATTCACTGATCCTGCTTTGTAAAGAATGCGTACATGAAAAGGATCAGGTTCGGGTTGCCTGGCGATTTAACCTGTTGACGAAGACCTTTTCGGCCGATCCCGCTTACACGATCAATATCGCAGATATACAAAAAATGCTGGGTGATGATAAAGCTGAATTCAAACCATCCGCAGCCGGGATCAACCCCATAACAGGCAAATTATTTATCGTCGCGTCGGTAGGAAAATTACTCGTGATCGCCAGCAAGGATGGAAAGATAGAAAAAGTGTTCAGGCTGGATCCGTTGCTCTATAACCAGCCGGAAGGAATGACCTTCGCGCCCAATGGGGATCTTTATATTTCCAATGAGGGAGGGGAGGGGGAAGCCACGATATTTAAATTCAATTATAAGAAATAACGAAATAAAGAACAAGGCACGAGGGACAAGGCACGAGGGACAAGGCACAAGGCACAAGGCACAAGGTACAAGGCACAAGGTACAAGGCACAAGGCACAAGGTTTCTTGTACTTTATTTTAGATCTTCAGAACAAATAATTCCATATCCTGGTTTTTGCCTTTCAGATCGATGGGACCCAGGCTCTCCGTTTGCCATTCCTTGAAATCGAGCAACTCTATCATCGCTTTTGAAACGAGGTATTTTTGATTCAGGTCCGTACAGGCGCTCCTGATCCTTGCCGCGGTATTGATCGCATCTCCGCTCATCACCAGGTCCTTCTTTATGATCCCCACCTGGCCAACCGTTACAACCCCGGCATGGATACCCGCTTTGTATTCGGGGACCAACCCGTATCTTCTGCGGAATCTTTCCGAAGACTTGTTCAGCTCTTTTCTTGCCGTGATCAGCGACGCTACCGCTTTTTTAGCATTGATAGGCGAAGCCGGCCACCAGGTTACGATCTCATCTCCCACATACTGGTAGATACGACCATCATGCTGGATCATACCTTCGGAAATATAAATAATAAAATCCCGTATAAATTTAAAATATTCTTTATTTCCCAGTTTTTCTGCGATCGGTGTCGAATCCTTCAGGTCAAGGAACATGATGATCCTGTTCTCTTCCCTTGGTTGCAGGTACTTGCCGAGCATGATATTGATAAAAACCCCTCTTGAATATTTTTCATTCACTTCCATGGCCAGCAGCGTCAGGAAGAATAACATTACCCATTCCGGCATTTTCTGGATCAGCCAGCGGGTATAAAACATATTGTGATAGAATTTCTGTACGCTTGTCGGCAGCGTGTGCCCGGCGATCAGCCATTCATACGTGACGTAGATAAAGAAATTCATCACAAAGGAAGCCAATACCAGGATCATTGTTTTGAGGAAAAGGTTTTTTCCGAGGGAGGAATTACGCAGGTAGTTCCGGAGAGGTGAGACCAGGATATAACCGATGATAAGACTGATCAGGAAAACATTGATCTCCCTGACCGCTATTTCTTTGCCCAGGTTGACTCCTGGCGCCGAATATTTAGCGGATCCTGCGCCGGAAAATATCCGCTGGAGAAAGAAAAGAAAATCAAAGATGGTCCAGCAAAGCGCGATAATAAAAATGGTCTTGCCTTTATACAGTTTTACCGTTGATACTTTAGAAACAATGGACTTAAAAGACTTCATGCGTTGTTTGATTCAAAAAAATAAGGGGACCTAGGGGTTGTAAACCCCCTCTTAAGATAGTAATAATCGTGCCTCAATAAGTTACGTTGAATTTAGCTCCAATGGAAAAAGCGAGCATTTTCTCATTTTGCGAGAATCCCAGTGACCCGGTGATGGCAAACATGTTGAAAGGCAAGTAATAAAATCCCAATCCATAGGCAGTATGGTATATTCTTTTTTCATGGATCGGTGCCCGCACCCTTCCGATATCGCCGAAAACAGTAAATCCAAATTGCCCGGGAAGGATATAGGAATTGACATCCATTAATTTTATTCTTAACTCCAGACTGCTATAAAAACTGGAACTGCCCGTATACCTGTTTTTGCGGAAACCGGTAAGACCCTTTTCAGCACCAATGGTCATGGCCTGGAAATATTCATAGTTTTTGCTGAAAATATGCCCGCCCCCGATCTTGAAAACAGCCACTAAATTGGCGGGGTCGGCCATACTTGCGAAGATCGACATTTCGGAACTGAAACTGGTGAAAGGATCGCTTCCGTTTTTCAATCCTTTCAAGGCCTTTATCTCATTTATCCAATACACGCCTCTTGTAGGAAAAAAATCATTGTTCCGGTTATCAATTTGCAAAACAAGTTTCGCACCCATCCATGCTTTTTTGCTGAAAATATCTGCGGAGTCGAGTTTCTGCCCCTGCGAAGGATGCGCCAATAAATCAGCCAATATATTGTCTTTGTTTTCCGCGTAGCGGCTGTTATAGCTGGAAAAATAAGGCCCGATCATGAAATGCAGGATGTCAAATCTTCGTTGACGGATCAACACTTCAAATTCGCTGAAATTATAACGGGTCTGGTAGAAGCGGGGGCTTTTTGTCTTGTCAAGCACCGTATGATTGCCATACCCGAAAAAATTAGAAAGGGCAGGCGAGCCTAATCTTCCTTTCAATACGACGTCATAATCACGTGTCAGGTGATTGAATTCACCTTTGTAATAGATCTGATAGGCTTTTATCCCGGGAGCATACAGAAAAGATAATTCCTGGTCCGACGCATAAGGTGGATTTCTGAAACCAAATGTCCTTTTACCAAAACCCGCCCCCATGAATACCCTGTCATCGGAATTAAAATTGAATTGGAGCATAGGGAACCTGCTGTAATTATAATTAAAACCCAGCAAGCCTCTTTCATTCAGCGGGGGATCTATGGTAAAGCGGTTCTTGGCATGGCTGGCGTTCTTGATAACGTTGAAACTGTCTTTCACATCATACATTAATGTTGCTACATTTCCCTTAATATCGAAAGTATCGGCTTCCCCTCCGCCAATGATCCGCAGTTTTATCCGGGAGGTTGCACTGTCCTCCACTTCAAAATAATCTTTATCGTTTAACCCATATAAACGGATCTCCTTGGTGATGACAGGATCGAAGACCCGGTCGTACATCACAAAACTGGTATCATAACCCTTTCCCTTTGCATATACTTTTACCTGGAGCATGCCATTGGGGGCGTTGCTGACCTTGAAATATTCTTTACCATTGCTCCCAATCACGTTCACCTTCCGGGAAAGAAACCGGTAGTAAGTCATGGCCGCCGCGTCGATCTGGTTGCGACGGCTGATCATTTTGCTGATGATCTTTTCACCATGGATGCGGAAGATCTCCGGGGGCAACCTGTTCACCGCATTTCGAATAACCGTATCCGTTAGCTTTGTCTGCACCGTGGCAATTTCAGTTTTCCATTCTTTCTTATCCATTTCAGTGAGGAAGATGCGGTCAAAATCCCTGGCAGAGTAGGCCAGCCAGCTCGGCTGGGGAATATTATACCGGTAACCTTTCAGGAAAGGGAGGTTCTTCCTGCTGATCAATCGCATCAGAAAACCACTGGAATAGAAGAAAGCCTGGTCCCTGTCCCGCGGGATCGGGTAATAGATTTTTCCTTTACCTGTATCCTGGGTGTCCCATCTCCATTGGTCAAAATGCCGGTCGTAATCCCCGATGAGCATATCCAGTATCCTCGCCCGCAAAACATCCTGTTGTACGGCCCGGTGATCGTTATCATCGATCATGTCGTTGAAGATCTTAGCTGTCGAATGCGCTTCGGAACCATCGAATGTCGGGTCCTTTTTTTCCAGCATGCAAACCTTATTGGCAAATAATTCCCGGTAAGCAAGCAAAGCCGGATCATCCGGTACAAAAAATAATTCCGGTTCCGGGGCCATCAGCCCTAATGGTTTTGTAAGCCCTGGCACAATTAATGAGCCATAAGGATAAGAAGCTGATTTTATTTCATTCAAAAGATTTTTCGCGAAGTTACCCCTGAAGGTTTCCGGGATGGTTTGCCCGGGATTCTTATTCACCGATCGCAGCACCCAGTCTTTTCCGTGGGCATCTTTCAGTTTCAGTGTCAGCGTTTGTATACCACTTCCCAGTCCATCGGGTTTAAATCCTCCTTTTTCTTTATTGACATTGAAGACCCTCATGTTAACCGGCGTCCCCCACTCCTTGCGGTAATTCTCTCCCATGAAGACCTTCCGCAAACCTTTGATCTGGTAAAATTCCGGGGTGATGGCCTTCGTCGTGGTGTCCTTGTATTTCAAAAAGGGATCTTCCACTACAACGGGCTTGGTGCTGTCGATCTTCTCTACGTCGATTTTTGCAAAATTCATCAGGAAAAAAGGCGGTGTTTTGACGATGGAATCGCCGACAGTATAAAAGTAGAGGTTCACATTTTTATTGACGGAGACTTCCAGTACGGCAAAACCCTCACTCGTGTTATTATAGAGACTCTTCGTACTTTTTGAGGTACGATTTTGTTTGCTCCCACCTCCACTGACAATGTAATTGTAGGTGCTGTCCCTGATAAGTTGCAGGTTATGATCATGCCCTGAAGCAAAGATGATGTGTGGTGCGGCCTTTTTGATCCTGCCGGTTATTTCAGAGACCATGTTTGCATAGATCGGGTATTTCAGATCCTGCGGGGATCCGAATACGTTTCTCGATAGCGGGTAAACAGAACCCAATACTGGTAAGGGGATATAAAGATTTTTACTAAGATCTGTCAGCGGGAAAAGATGTTGTTTCGGCGCAAAATACCCGCCGTGGATGCCATTGCTTTTGAAAGGATGATGACAGGCCAGTATCACCAGTTTTTTTGCATTGTGCGCGGCAATGTCCGCGATCTGTTCCACCAGTTCTTCCGTTGTCTTGCATTTGCAATCCGATTCTATTTCCGGTTTGTCGTAAGGATGGAGCCACCATTGGCTGTCAAAAATGATCAGGGTAATATTATCTCCAATCGACACCTCTTCGGGACCCGGACAACCATCTTCGGGCAGGTAATGAGCCCTTCTATTCTTATTAGTAAAAGTTACATACAATTGCTCCCGGAGAATAGCATTGTACCCGTTGCGACCCCCACCTGCCCAATCGTGGTTGCCGGGCATCATGTAAAGGTTTGCTTTTGTACCGGCTACTACGGAAAGTTGTGTGTCAAGTACCGCTCTGTTCGCCGGATAAGATCTATTTTCATTATCGGGTAATCCGTTGGGGTAAAGATTGTCACCAAGGAATATTACAGTGGTATTGCTATCCAGTTTGATCAGGCTACGAACGGCATCAACGATCGGGTGCCGCCCGTTGGTCAACTGGCCCGCATCCCCGATCAGTACGATCCTTTTACTGATCGTGTCGCCGGTTAGTTGCAGTTTGCTGAGCGTATCACCGGTTGGATGGACCTGAGCCCTTGTATAATAACAAACACATAACAATAAAACCGCCAGTACGATATTTTTTTTCATTACCACCCTAATAATATCAAATATTAAACCTTTATTTATTGGCCTGTTATTCAGGACAGCAAAATTACGTTTATCGCAGCACCCGGGTGGAATGAATTACCCCTCCCAAAGAAAGTTTCTAATTTACATAAAACTTCGCCCGGAACAAGTGACGATTCAAAAAAACATCCGTTTGGGCGCGAAAAAACAATCTTCCCCAATAAAATCTGTCGAAATTCAACCCCATATTTTGAATTTAGATTTGCTTCAGGTTTGCTATATTTTACTTATTTTTAAAAGTCCTATATTTATTTCAGGACGAGATTAACGTTTATTACAACATCAAACTAAACCTGCAACCATGAGACTTTCCAGACTCTTACTTCCATGCTGTTTTCTAGCATCATTATCCGTTTGCCAGGGACAGATACATGGAGATTCTGCAACATCCAAAGGAGCGACCTTCAGAATGGGGAATTCAAGTACTTTCTGGATGGGTGCCAATTACCGTAAGGAATGGAACACGCCCATTACAGTTCCCGTGCTCAACCTCGCCACAGAAAAAGGAGGCCTGACTCCTGTAAAAAGAGGCGGCGGTAAACAAACTAAATCATTGCGGCTGGAAGGAGCCGATGGCAGACAATATGTCCTCCGTTCGATCCAGAAATTTATTACATCCGCAACATTGCCGGGCGACCTTCAAAGTGAAGCTGCCGCGGACCTTGTTTCAGATGGTGTCTCGGCTTCTTATCCTTATGCTTCCCTGTCCATGCAACCCCTCGCCGATGCGGCCGGTGTGCCTTATGGCAAGGTCAAACTGGTCTATGTACCGGACGATCCGCGCCTGGGTGAATTCCAGAAAGATTTTGGTAATATGCTGGCCACGCTGGAAGAGCGCTTACCCGCCAACGTTAGCAAAGGTTGGGATACCGAAGAAGTAGCCGATAAGCTGGAAAAAGATAATGATAACGACCTGGATCATATGGCCATTCTAAGGGCCCGTTTGCTGGATATGTATGTAATGGACCTCGACCGGCATGAAGGCCAGTGGACCTGGGGTGCGGTGGATAATGACAGGGGCGGTAAAACCTTTTACCCGATACCAAAGGACAGGGACCAGGCCTTTTATACAAACCAGGGCCTGTTGCCTGGTTTTGTAAAAAGGAAATCAATGGTACCGCAACTCGAAGGTTTCAAACCGCAAGCGAGAAGTATCACGTACTTCAATATGGCCGCCCGTAATTTCGATCACTTCTTTTTCCAGGAAGTAACAGAAGACGATTGGAAAATGGCTGCTGAAAAAATGATGGCGCAGATGACGGACGAAGTGATCGACAGGGCCATTGCGCAACAACCTCCTGAAATCAGGAATATTTCCGGACCCCATATCGCGGCGATCCTGAAAGAACGCAGAAAATACCTGGTAGATGAAGCAGTAATATACGCACGGTTCCTGGCTGAAGAAGTTAATGTAACAGCAAGTGACAAGAATGAGATCTTTGAGATCACCCGTAACGCGGATGGTTCCACGCTGGTGCAGATCTATAAGATCGATAAGAACGGAAACCAGGCTTCCAAAATGTATGAAAGGAAATTTAACCCCCTCTACACCCGGGAGATCCGCTTGTATGGCATGGATGGCGACGACAAGTTTATCATCCATGGTAATGGGGAAAAGATAAAACTCAGGATGATCGGCGGCGGCGGGCATGACATGTTCGAAAACACAGGAACCGGTGCCAGAAGAAGAGCTATCGTTTACGATAAAGAAGACGGTAATAATTCGATCAAAGGGAATTTGAAGAACAAAATGTCCCTTGACAGTAACGTGAACAAATTTGATCGGTTAGGGTTTAAGTACAACCGTGTAACGCCATTGCTCGCGGTTGGTTATAACCCGGATGATGGCCTTTCCCTGGGTTTGGGAATGAGGTTCACGCGCCAGGGTTTCCGCAAGGAACCTTTTAAATCGCAGCATGAATTATCCATCACACATTCGCTGTCTACGGCAGCTTGGCGTTTCCGTTATAATAATGAGATGATCGGAGTATTTGGAAAGAAAACAGATATCGTTACGGATATCGATATCAGGTCTCCGAACAATACCACTAATTTCTTTGGGTATGGTATCAACAGCGTTTATGATAAAACAAAACCGGGGAAATTCAAATATTACAGGGCCCGTTACAACCTGTCGGATTTTTATTTATTGCTCAGGCACCGTTTCTCTCCTAAAGTGCAGATAAGTCTCGGACCTACCCTCCAATTCTATCATATGGAAAATAATGACAAGCTGAACATGCAGCGCTTTATTTCCAAAACAGGAACGGGTCCCGGACAAAATGGGTTGGATGCAGCCACGTTATTTAAAAGGCAAAGATATTTCGGCGTTTATTTCTCTCTGGGAGTAGATACCAGGAGTGATAAGGTTCTGCCGGAAAAAGGGATCAACTGGCAAAGTTCCCTCCGCTACCTCAACGGAATGGGAAGTACAAAATTCAGCCCGACGATCCTCAATACCGATTTCGCATTCTACCTGAAGATCATTCACGACCGTCTCACATTTGCCGACAGGATCGGCGCAGGGAGTACACTCGGTGATTTTAATTTTCACCAGGCTCAGTACCTGGGGAATAATGAGAACCTCAGGGGGTATCGTAAGGACAGGTTCGCCGGTAAAACCAAGTTTTACAACCAGGCCGAACTTCGCTGGAGGGTAGCTAATTTCAAAACATACCTCTTCCCCGGTGCATTAGGGTTTGTATTCTTTGTGGATGCCGGTAGAGTATGGGTGGAAAATGATAATCAAAACGGTATGAAGGTTGGCTACGGCCTTGGATTCTGGTTCTCGCCGTTACGCCGCATATTGATCACAATTAATTACGGAATGTCCAAGGAAGATAAAATTCCATTTGTTACACTGGGATGGAGATTCTGATAGAGTTTCTTTAAAAGAAAAGCCGGTTCAACGAACCGGCTTTTTATTTATTCAATTCCTGTTCAGGAATCATTTCCCAATAATTGCTGCGAAGTGGTATCCGACAGTTCCACTTTCGGATTCGCTTTCGGCTCATCATCAAAATTGATATCTACACGCAGGGCTTTTAACCCGGACACACCTTGCAGTTCTTCGAGATCATATTTCTCAATATCAGGTTTGAGCAGGTTCTGGCTTTGGAGGAACTCAATATATTCCGTGTATTCGGCGGCATCCTTCGCCTGCGAATATACAATGGCGATCTTACCGGGCTGGGTGAGGCGCTCATTGGTATCTTTGATCCGCACTTTGTCAATTCGTTTTTTCACGATCTCGTACCGGATATTATAGGCCCCGTCCACATCGAATTTTCTTTCTTCGGTCCGGAACGTTACCGATAAGGGTTGACTATGAGAAAGGATCAGCTGGGTCGTCCGCAACGGGTGTGTTAATTCCTTTTCGAGGTTATGTGTCACCCTCGCTGCCTTGGCGAGCACGGTCAGTTGCCACATCTTCAGGTTGCGCAAATAGATCTCGTCAAATTTTTTACGGGGAGAGATGGATTGACCGATATAAATATTGAATTCTAGACCATCGGTGACATAGCGTTCAAAATAGTGGGGATATACTTTTTGCGCGGCGGCTTGTTCCTTATCGATGAACCGGGAAAGCGTTTCGTTGATCCGGGTCACACTGGCTTCATATTCTTTCCGGTGCCTGTACAACATTCCCAATTGGGGGTCAAGGGAAGCAAAATATTGTTCGATCTCATTCTTGAGCGAGGGCTCCGTGCTGTGCAGGTGGTTGAACACGGATACCACCTGGCCCTTCATGAAATCATTGATGCTCATTTCTTCCTGCGACTGTAAGGTATCGGAAGCGCTTTCAATGAATTTATCGATCTTGAATTCTATTTCCTGCAATAACAGGAAGGGCATATTGGCCTGCGCTTTTTTCACCACTTTCTGCGCCAGTTCCAGCTGTTCGATCATATCGAGCTGGATAGCATGGGAACGTTCGGTGGAGGAATTGCGTATGTCGAGCGCCGCATATAAAGGCGCCACATCATTAAACGTGATCCGTTCGATCTTTGCATCTTCTTTTTCATGCTGGTTGACGATATAATCGAGCGCCACTTCCGTGAATTTCCACTCTACCGCTGGTTGTACGGCCGTAAATTTTTTCTTGATCACCTTATCCACTTCGTAATTCAACTGTTCCAAAGTTTTTTCGAGACCCAGTGTGAACAGGGGAAGCACCCCTTCAATTTTGCCGATATGCGCGGGCTTCAATTGTCCCGGTACCGCGGAAACGATCTCGAGCATACCGATCAGGTCATTACGGAGTTTGAGAGGACATATGATCAGGCTGCGGGCGCCTTCCTTGAAATAATACTGGAGGCATTGTACCTCGCCCATCGTTTGCTCGTTGAGCGTTTCAAACAACAAAGGTTGATTGCTGTCCCTGAACAAAAGTTTGCAATAGTCGCTGATCTCATCTTTATCCGGAATGGAATGAAAATGCCGGAACAGGATACTATTCGCATTGTGCAGGTCGGAGTATACATAGTGCCCGTTGATCTTAAAGAACGGTGTGATCCCGATACTGAGATCTTTTATACAGATCAGGCTCTGGATGAATTTTTCCAGCTCTGTATAAACCTCCGCGTCGGAAAATGCATTGAAGTCGATCAACCGGTTCTTGATCTCGGAGATAACGGCTTGTTCGGTGACATCGTTTATCCGCATCACCACCAAACCTTCAAATATGAATTGATCAAGCGGGATCAAACGCATGATATCCTCCATTTTCATCAGGCGATTGGTCTGTGGGTCCAACACACTCTCCGGCATTTTTGGCATTTCGCCTTTGGGACGCACATCAATAAAGCGGGCATCGAGCCGAAGTTCCATATAACGCGTCAGCCCGGTTGCCTGGTCGGCATATGGATAAATGGAACGGCTGGTATCGGGACTGTTGAAACCAAGGTATTTTCTTAGCAGCAAACCATAAGCAAGATTTAATTTTTCCTGGGTAAGACTCAGTCCAATCTGGTTCTCGGGCACATTGATCACATTAGAACCCGGTTTCAGCAGGCTGATCTTGAAAAGCGGGGATACATATACTGCCTGGAATTTAAAAGGCAGGGAAACGCCATACATTAAATTACTGGTGGTTGGCGGGAATACAGCCGATAATAATTCCTCGATCAGTTGCGTATGCTTTTCTAGGCTGCTGAGATCTTCGATCGGCAGAAGCAATTCCGGTCTTGATTCGATCTCGATCACCACCTGCCCGTACAATTTTTTCATGCCGGGATTTCCTTCCTCCATGTTTTTCTTCAGGGCAGTAACAAGAGGTTTAAAGGAAAGGTAACTGTTGAACAGCGACTCACCCGACGACAAGCTTTCTTCTGACATAGCTTAACAGTTTTGGATCAATTTTTCTGTAAAGTTTAGTAGATACGTAAAGTTACTGAATATAGGTTGTTTGGGATATCCCAAAAACAGGGTAGAGAGAGAAAGCCGGGAAATAAGTAAATAGTAATTAAGTAAATATGTAATAAGAGGATATGACAAAAAATAATCAGGTTCCCGTAAGCCAATATATCTACTGGTTTACTTTCCCTTAGCGTCTTTTTCTACCGAATGTCATCCCGATCTTCAATTGTATTGTAAAGAAAGCGTCTTTATCCTCGGGGTCACCGCGCTGGTCACCCACAAGGGTCATATCGCCGGGATTTAATTCTCTTTTCCTGTTGTAGAGTTTTTCCGCTATCGCTGCAAGATTCGCGGGCAGGTAATTATAAAACAAAGTAGGATCAATGTAAGTGGTGCTTACATCATCGAGATAATCAGTAAACAACTTGCGGTGCACCAGTTCCAGCCTTGCATTAAAGGTATTATTGATCTCGTACTTGATACCAAGTCCACCCAATAAATTGAGCTGGCTAAGCTTGTAGGGTTTCCTGTTGGGGTATTCCGCAAATCCCTGTCCTTCAGTCCGAAGTTCATGTAACGCGTACCATTGCCCGTTCAGGTTCGCCTGCGGATCGAAGGAATAGTAACCAACGCCGACCACCAGGTAAGGAGAGAAGGGCGGGGGATCACTGTCTTCATAATTCTTAAAAAACAGCGGGTGCACCTCAAACCCCAGTTGCACTTCCGCGATCCTGGTTTTGAAACTAAGGTTACGTTCATAACGACCGGAGGTGCTGGAAGCCACGGCTTTCAGAATACTGTCAAAACCCGATACGCCTCCGAATGTGCCCTCGATCCTTGCAGCGAGCATATTATTATACATCCCCATGATATAAAAACCATAACTGGGCCGGCACGTTTTCCATCTCAGGTCCTTGATAAAATTCTTACCTATCCCCTTCTTGCCACCGAGGTCGGTCATGGCATTCATCACGCCTCCGGTTACACCCAATTCAAAAACGACTGCGCTTTCATAATACCTGGAATTGTAATAGTAATACTGGGCCTCCAGATTTTGGGAGGAAATGAAAAGGAAAAACAGCCCCGACGCAATTAGTTTTCTCATCCTCAAATAAATTTTTACCAGGTATAAAAATCAAGGTTTTATCAGAGGGGCTGGATATTCTTAAATAGGTAAATGTATTGATTAATAATAAGCGGCAAAGTTTAAATAGGACGGCGTGGAAAAATATTTATAACTCTCCCGGTATAGTAAGAAGAAGGTTTTTTTGATAGTACCGGCAGCCCGGTCTCAGCCCGCATTCCCCGCATTTAGGTTTGCGAGCCAAACAAATATATCGTCCATGAAGGATCAGCCAATGATGGGCTTTATGGATCAATGCTACAGGAATGTTTTTCACCAACTCTTTTTCGACAGCAAAAGCTGTAGAGACCGATTGAGCAACCAGGCCAATTCGTTTACTCACCCGGAACACGTGGGTGTCCACTGCCATATTAGGTTGTTTGTCTATCACCGAAGTGATCACATTCGCGGTCTTTCTTCCTACACCCGGTAATTGCAGCAGTTCTTCCACGGTCATAGGGATCTTTCCGTCAAATTGCTCCACAACCTTTTTGGCCATCGCTAAAAGGTGTTTTGTTTTATTGTTGGGATAGGATATGCTTTTGACCAGGGGGAACAGGTCATCAAAACCGGCCTTGCTCAACGCATACACATCCGGGAACTTTTTGAAGATGGCGGGAGTAGTGAGATTCACTCTTTTGTCGGTACACTGGGCAGAGAGTATAACGGAAACGAGTAGTTGATAAGGGTCTTCAAATTCAAGTTCAGTTTCCGCGACCGGCATATGTTGCTGGAAGTAGTCAATGACAAACTGGTAACGTTCCTTACGGGTCATATTGCAAGATAAGAAACGGGGTAATGGCTCGGTGGTCCCGATAGTTATCGGAAGCGGGTGGGAAACTTTCTTTTGTAAGTTTCCTTTAAGGCGATAAGGGACAAAAAAAAGCATCCCGATTAAAACATCGGGATGCATCAGTCTTTTTAAGCCGTTGTAAAACTACTGTATTTCTTCAGCAGCCTGTTCCCTTGCATGGTTAAGTACATTCAGTACAACTTCAATGCGGGGGGAGACCGTGATCTTGTCCAGTCGTTCCATGGATGCTTTCAGGACATTCAGTTTTTCACGGAGTGTCCAGTCTTTTTCCAAAGCGGCTTCAATGGCAGTGGTCTGTTCAACAGAGGTTTCTTTATACAAATACAATAAAAGATCCTCAGGAGTAAAATTCGTCATTTTGCAACCGGTTAAGTTTGTCCAGAAATAGAGAACCTGTCAAGCCAGGTATTAAAAACGTCCGGATTATTAACGGGGGCTGTGTTGGCTTATTGTGCAGGGATAGCTAATTCTTCGCCTGATCGGGTTTTTCCGATATAATGAAAAGGTCTTCATTTTCCCTTTTCATAAAGTAATTCTCCCTTGCAAATTTCTCAATGGCGCGAGGGTCACTGATAAGATCCTGGTAGACCTTTTCTAACTTATTGATTTCTCTCGTATAATAAGCTTTGCTATGGTTCAGTCCCTGCAGTTCTTTTTTACGGTCAAGCTGGGTGAGCAGGTCATTTTTATCGAGGAATAGAATAATTACGCAAAAAACCGCAAAGGAAATAAGATACTTGTTTTTGACCCAGGCGGGGATATGGGTGAGGATCCTGTTCATAGTTTATGGGGTTTTAGTGCTTAACTCATACGAAGTAGTTTTCATCCGGGTTCCATGACTAACAGCGATAAGTTATCTCCCAAATTTAATATTTCCTTTTGGATAAATGGCCGAATCGCCCAATAATTCTTCTATTCTCAGAAGTTGATTGTACTTGGCCATGCGGTCGGAGCGACTCGCTGAACCGGTTTTTATCTGCGCGCAATTCAGTGCAACGGCAAGATCGGCGATCGTTGTATCCTCCGTTTCGCCACTGCGATGACTCATGATGGTATTGTAATTATTATGCTGCGCCATCGTAACTGCGTTGATCGTTTCCGTGATCGTTCCGATCTGGTTCACTTTTACGAGTAATGCATTCGCAATTTTTTTATCGATCCCCTGCTGCAATCTTGTAACATTCGTTACAAACAGGTCATCCCCCACCAACTGGCATTTGCTCCCGATCGATTGGGTCAGCATTTTCCATCCATCCCAATCATCCTCCGCCATGCCATCCTCTATGGAAACGATCGGGTATTGTTTCACCCATTTTTCCCAATACCTGACCAGTTGCTCACTTGTCATTTCCTTCCCGCTGCTTTTATGAAAAACATACTTCTTCTTTTTCGCGTTCCACAATTCACTGTTGGCTGCGTCCATGGCGATATTTACCTGTGACCCGGACTTATACCCGGCCGTTTCCATGGCGGTCAAAACTGTTTCTATCGCTTCTTCATTGGACTGGATATTGGGTGCGAAACCTCCTTCATCACCCACATTGGTACTATACCCCTTTTTCTTCAAAACCGATTTCAGGGCATGAAATATTTCGACCCCCCATCTCAACCCTTCACTGAAAGAGGAAGCACCCGTGGGCATTACCATGAACTCCTGGAAATCTATTTTATTATCCGCATGGGCCCCCCCATTCAGGATATTCATCATCGGTACCGGCAGGATCTTCGCATTGGTACCACCGATATAACGGTAAAGGGGAAGCGAAGCTTCTTCCGCCGCGGCTTTTGCAACAGCCATGCTCACTGCCAGCAAGGCGTTGGCTCCGAGTTTTTCTTTATTCACGGTTCCATCCAACTGGATCATGAGTTGGTCGATCCCGGTTTGATCTGCCACATCATTCCCCAGTAATGCGGGTGCGATGGAATCATTTACATTTTTAACCGCTTTCAGTACACCCTTGCCGGCATACACTTTCTTATCATTATCCCTCAATTCCATGGCCTCGTGCACGCCCGTACTGGCCCCGCTGGGAACCGCTGCCCTGCCCAATGCGCCCTCATCTGTCAAAACATCCACTTCAATAGTGGGATTACCTCTGGAATCTAAGATCTGCCTGGCGAAAATCTCTGAAATGTAACTCATGGTTGGTTTTGGGTTTATTTGTAGGGTTTTAGGCCCTGAAAACTAATAAGAAACGAGGTTAATTAAAGCAACAACTCACCCGTTTTGCTGCGCAAAGAAACGATGTTTTTGTCAATGATGACGGGTGTGAGCTTTTGTCCTTCCGATGATAGGTTGTCTTGCTAAATAATTGAGCCAGCTTTTTGTTTATTAACCGGGTATGATAAATTACGTGTTAACGTTTTTTTTGAATAAGTTTGACAGGAATTTGAGGCAGAAATGGCATATAGATTTTTTAAATACGTTTTTTGTATCCTTTTGCTGACTGGCGTTGGAAAAATATCCAAAGCACAGGTAGGACTTTGCCCTTCTAACCTTGATTTTGAATTGGGGAATTTTTCAGGATGGGATTGCTGGACATGGAGTGTCGCAAACCCAACTCCTGTTTATGGCCCGGTGTTCAACAGGCACACAATAATTGACGCATCTAATGCAGGGTCTGATCCATTTGGTTTTTTTCCTACATTATGTCCCAATGGCAGCGGTCATAGTTTGAGACTGGGGAATCAAATAAATGGATCTGAAAGAGAAAGTATTTCCTATACCTATACGATCCCGAATACATCTCCCAGTTTTTCAATGTTATTCTATTACGCGGTAGTGCTGGAGAATCCTACGGGGCACCCATTACCCAATCAACCAAGATTCCAGGCAAGAATAATTGATGTTGTGTCAGGATTACCGGTACCCTGTGTAGATTTTGATTTCATTTCCTCTACAGCCCCGGGTGGATTTCAAATATCCCCTGTTCCCGGAAACCTGGGTAGCCAGGTTCTCTATAAGGACTGGACATCTGTAAGTATTAATCTTGATGCATATATCGGGCGAACAATCAAACTGGAATTTGTTACATATGATTGCGCGCAAAATGGTCATGCAGGGTACGCTTACGTGGATGTGTACACAGCCTGCAACGGCGCTATACTTGGTAATACCATTTGCCAGGGAGATACTTCCATTACACTGACCGCCCCTTTCGGCTACCAGTCTTATAAATGGTATTCAGATCCTACATTCACCACCGTTCTATCCATTGTACAGGATCTTACGTTAACTCCACCACCACCAGTTGGGTCTATATTCCCGGTAGTGGTCGGACCTTTTCCTGGTTATGGTTGCGATGATACTTTATATGCCACCATTGCCTATTCGCCAAACCCGGTATCCGTTGCGGGTCCTGACCTTACTATTTGTGAAGGTCAACTGGCACAAATTGGTGGTCCGCCTACAGCAGGCTATAACTATTTATGGACACCACCTGGGCAGGTATCCGATCCAATATTACCAAATCCACTGGCATGGACTACCGGGCCACCTACACAATTCATTGTAAGGACCACGGATCTTTTGACCGGTTGTTTTTCTTTTGATACAACGATCATTTCGTCTTCTGTCGTAGACACGTCAATGCAGGTCACAGGAAAAAATACTTATTGTACTGGTGACCTCGCAGCGGGGATCTTATCTGTAAATAACACGGTCGGTTCGGTGCAATGGTATGATGGTGTCGTTCCGATACCCGGCGCAACAGGATATAGCTATCAGCCATTAGTCAGCGGGAATTATTGGGCAGAAGTAATGCAATCAGGCTGTACCGATTCCACGCGTACTGTCACATTTACTATTAATATCACGCCTGTTTCTGTTGCCGGGCCGGATGCCAGTATTTGTGCGAACCAACCCATACAGATCGGGGGACCACCAAATCCGGCTTATAATTATTCATGGACACCGGCTAACCTCACAAACGATCCTTTAATTGCCGATCCCCTTGCATGGGTGGTGGATGCAACGCCTGTAGAGTTTATCGTTCATACCACTGATCCTTTATCAGGATGTAATTCTTATGATACGCTTATCATCACAGGAAAGATGGTGGATACCGCCCTTTTAAAGAATGGTAAGACGGATTATTGTTTGGGGGATCCCGCTGCCGGAACATTGACAGTGAACAATTCCGGTTCTGCAGTGCAATGGTATGATGGAGCTACGCTGATACCCGGGGCAACCGGATTTACGTATCAACCAACAGTGACCGGGAATTACTGGGCAGAGTTGCAGCAATTTGGTTGTACGGATTCCACTGCGATCGTTGCCTTTGCTGTTCATGCCTTGCCGGTGGCTTTATTTACCTCCAGCAGCGATACAGGATGTGTTACCAATAATTCCTTTTTATTTAAGAACGGATCAACTGTCAGTGATGGTGCCGGCATGACCTATCTATGGAAATTCAGCGACGGAACTACACAGACCGTAACGGATGCAACAAAAACGTTTTTAACTTCCGGCAATAAAACAGTTAAACTTATAACCACGACATCAAATGGATGTAAGGACAGTACCACATATACTGTTCTTGTTTTGCCAAATGGCGTTCCTGATTTTAAATGGGATTCGATCTGTATCAACCGCCCGATCTATTTTACTAACCTGAGTAATGAAAAGGGATCGGTGCTGGTGAATTATAACTGGGATTTTGGTCCCGGAATTCCCGGATCAACTTTAAAAAACCCGCCGCCGGTAATTTTTACGACACCCGGGAAAGTTGATGTAACGTTGAAATTGGTAGCTTTTGGTTGCGAAAGCGATACGCAGGCGGTCATTAAAAATGTCCAGGTCAATAAACAGGCCAACGGTTTTCGCTATCCAACGATAACGGTACCTGAAAACACCACACGATTTATACATGTCAGGGATACCGTCGGTCCGATGTACAATTGGAGGCCACCGATCCAGCTCAGCAGTACTTTTACCGCGTATACTGAATTTACTGCGATCAATGATGTGACCTACCTGATCGACATTACCGATATACATACCTGCCTGACTACGGATACCATGCAGATCCTGGTATTGAAAAAACCTGGTTTCTACCTGCCAACTGCGTTTACACCTAACAGTGATGGTTTGAATGACATCGTCAGACCTTACCTGGTAGGCATGAAAGGATTAAAAAGCTTTTCCGTCTTCAACCGCTGGGGTAATCTTATTTTCTTCAGTAAGACCTACGGGGAAGGCTGGGATGGAAAGAGCAGGGGTGTGGACCAGAACGCGGGAGTATACATCTGGATTTTAGAATTTTACGACGCCAATAACAAGCTGGTCAGAGAGAAAGGATATCTCACCCTCATACGTTAAAGCCGCCTGGCCATTTATCAGCATTGTTATCCCCCGGATGCTGTATATTCAAATCAAAATCTATTTATGATGCGGATCCTTCAACTTTCGTTATGCTTCGGCCTGTCCCTGTTAATAGGGAGCATCGCGCTTGCACAAAGCCAACCTAAATTAATAAACTCGGTAGAAGGGATCAATGAGTATGAGCTGAGCAACGGGCTGCACGTCCTGCTGATCCCGGATGCTTCGCAGTCAAATTTCGCCGTGAATATTGTTTACAAAGTGGGCAGCCGTCATGAAGGGTATGGTGAAACGGGCATGGCTCACCTTATCGAGCATATGTTGTTCAAACAATGCAAGAAATTCACCGATATAAAAAAGGCGATCGCCGATAAAGGTGCCTCCGCCAATGGAACAACCTGGTACGACCGGACCAACTATTACGAAATATTATCGGCTTCCGATGAGAACCTCCGTTGGGCCATTGATATGGAAAGCGATCGCATGGTCAATTCTAAAATATTGCCGGAGGAATTAAAAAAAGAATTCAGCGTGGTGCGGAATGAATTTGAAATGGGTGAAAATTATCCCAGCAGTGTATTGTTTGAAAGGGTGCTTTCCTCCATGTACCTCTGGCATAATTACGGGAAATCCACGATCGGGAGTAAAGAAGATATTGAAAGGGTAAAACAGGAGAACCTGAAAATCTTCTATAAGAAATATTACCAGCCGGATAATGCGGTACTCATCATCGGGGGAAAGTTTGACAGTAAGAAGGCCCTGCAATACGTACAGCAGTATTTTGGACCGATCCCCCGACCTGCCCGTGTACTGCAACCTACTTATACGGTGGAACCACCGCAGGATGGTGAAAGACAGGTTTCGCTTCGCCGCACCGGTGATATCCAGTATATCGGTATGGCCTATCATACTCCGGCATTTTCCGATAAGGAATATGCCGCGAATGATGCCTTGCTGGAAATACTGACCAATGATCCTTCCGGTGTCTTTTATAAAAAAATGGTGGAATCAAAGCTGGCCTCAAGGATCAATAGTTTCAGTATGCCGCTTTATGATCCCGGCTTTGTTTATTTTGAATGTGAGGTGTTGAAAGACAGAAGCATCGACAGCGCCAAAACCGCTTTGTTCAAAGCCGCAGATGAAGTCGCGTCCATGACCATTACCGAGGAAGATCTTACCCGCGCAAAAAATAACCGCATCAAGCGGATCGAGAACACGATGAACAATACCACGAATTTCTCGATAGCGCTCACTGAATACGTAGGCGCAGGCGACTGGCGGCTTTGGTTCCTTCACCGCGACCGGATCGAAAAGCTCAGCCTGGATGATGTGAAAGCCGTCGCTAAAAAATACTACAAACCTTCTAACCGTACCTATGGTGTATACGTACCGGATGCGGCGCCCGACAGGACCGTGATCAGTGAAACACCCAATATCGCAAAGTTGCTGGAAGGGTACAAAGGAAAAGACGCGGCAACCCAGAAAGAAAATTTTGATAATACGATCGAGAATATCAAAAAGAATACGGAATATGGTAAACTGGCTAACGGGGCCAGGTATGCGATCCTGAATAAACCCATCAAGGGAGATAAGATCAACGCCAGCATTTCCCTGCGTTTTGGCGACGAGAAGAGTCTCAACGATAAAGCGGGTATAGCGCGTTTGGTGGGAGATATGCTGAAAACCGGCACGACAACAAGAACCAAAAAGCAGATCACCGATGAACTGGATCGGATCAAGACGGATATATCCTTTTTTGGAAGTGCCGGGGGATTGATCATTAACCTGAATACTTACAAAGAGAACCTACCCGCGGCCCTGGCCCTGCTTGATGACCTGCTGCGGAACCCGAAGTTTGATGAAACGGAATTTGAAAAAGTAAAAGTGGAGAACAAGGCGAATATAGAAGGGCTCAAGAACGATCCCCAGACACTGGTCGTTGAAAAATTGAACAAATTAACGACCCGTTATCCCAAAGGGCATCCGAGCTATGCCTCGTCCTCCGATGAGGACCTGGAGGAACTGGCTAAAATAACCGTGCAGGATGTAAAGAAGTTTTATACAGATTTTTATGGCGCTAATAATTCGATCTCCGCATTTGTGGGGGAGGTGGATAAAAAACTGGTCACTGATTTTTTGCAAAAAACCTTTGGGACCTGGAACAGCAAGGCCTCCTTTACTGCCATTAAACCCCAATATTTTGAAATAAAAGGAGAGACGGCATTGATCAACACTCCCGATAAGACCAATGCCATGATGTTGGGAAATATCAATTTGAATATCTCGGAAAAAAGCCCAGAGTACCCCGGCGTATACATGGCCAATGAATTATTGGGCGGAGGCGCCTTTCTCTCTTCGCGTATCCCGCAACGGCTCCGCGAAAACGAAGGGATGAGCTATGGGGCAGGCACTTTCCTGAACACCGACTATAAATCCGAATCGGCTAACTGGGGCGTATATGCGATATTCAATCCCCTGTACAAAGGACGCCTGGATTCCGCATTGCACCAGGAGATCGACAAGGCTATCAGCGGGGGGTTCACGAAAGATGAATTGGAAAGATCAAAGACCAGTTTGATGGAGCAGGATCGTACTTCCCTGGGAAGTAATGGCTACCTTGCTAATTTGCTGCGCTGGTATATCCGCGATGATCGTAGTCTCGATGATTTCACCCTGTTCCAGAACAAATTAAAGGCCCTGAACGTCGAGACGGTAAACGCGTCGCTGCGTAAATATTTTGACAAGACAAAATTTGTACTGGTCTATGGAGGGGAATTCGAAAAAGGCAAGGCTCCGGAGAAAACGGAGAAAAAAGGATTCTAATTCGTCAGCGATTTAAAAATATCTTCTAATCGCCGGTTCTCGCTCTGCAACGAAACGATATTCAGGTTTTGTTGGAGGGCCAGTTCCAGGATCTTTTTTCTCAGGGATTCGGGATCCGGGGTTTGTAAAATAAAATGGTTACCCTGGCGGCTTAGTTTGGATACGCCGCTCATTCGGGCTAACAGATCGTCGTCGATCGTTTCCTTGAATTGCACGATAACCACCTGGCTGTCTTTATTTCCTTTCTGCAGATTGCTGAGTGTGTCATCCGCCACCAGTTCTCCTTTATTGATGATGATGACCCTGTCGCAGATCGCTTCCACTTCCTGGAGGATATGAGACGAGAACAATACGGTCTTATCCAGTCCCTGTTTCTTTATCACTTCCCTTATTTCAACGATCTGGTTGGGATCGAGCCCGGATGTGGGTTCATCGAGGATCAATACTTCGGGATCGTGGATCAGCGCGGCCGCCAGTCCCACTCTTTGTTTATATCCTTTTGAAAGCTGCCCGATCTTTTTTTTGCTTTCAATGTTAAGACCGGTCAGTTCTATTACGTTTTCGATCCTTTTTTTTGAGTCAGCGATCTTATGAACCTCGGCGATAAAAGCCAGATATTCCCGCACATACATTTCATGATACAGGGCATTCAATTCCGGCAGGTAACCGATCTTCTTTTTTATTTCCAGGGGATGATCGGATACATTGATGTCACATACAAAGGCTTCCCCGCTTGTTTGCCGCAGGTAACCGGTAATGATCTTCAGGGTGGTTGATTTGCCTGCGCCGTTGGGTCCAAGAAATCCCACGATCTCGCCCTTTGCCACTTTAAAAGAAATACTATTGACGGCTTTTTGTTCGCCATATTCCTTCAAAAGGTTCTTTACTTCGATCGACATGAGTGCAAATTAGTGAATGTGTGAATCAGATAATGCGGGAACGTGAGAATGGTTATGTTAAATGAACAAGATCCACTTTTGTCAGCTCTCTCATCATTTTTCGGGAATGTCTCAGTTTGAAAATTGATTTTTATTCAGGCTTCCAGAATGTGGTGATCAGTCCACCCGCAACTACAAGAAGTCCTCCTACAATTATCGGCAAAGAGGGAACCGTCTTAAAGGTGAGATAAGTGATTACCTGCCACATAACAAACAGGGACTGGATAAGACCGTATTGTTCTCGTCTCATATCCTCCA
>JGI24806J26614_1000010_pt1 | contig 25472 bp, 23 predicted proteins | sample Kansoi200umMDA_FD_26614 | JGI IMG/M metagenome (IMG submission 26614)
CATCAAGCAAACACCATTCAATATCTTGTGGTTGGCCAAAATGTGTTTCGATCTTTCTCCCCAAATGTTCAAGCTGTAAAATGTGCTCATCTTTTAATACCTGTCTATTTTGCGCATCTGCCGGAAGCGCCTGAGCAATTGTTCCCCCTTCTTTTAAGGCATGAATGGCCAGTTTCTTCTCTGATATTTTTTTATTGATAATCGTACCATTGCCGACCTGATAATTATCGGCGTTTACCAGGCCCGAAACCAATGCTTCACCCAGCCCAAAACTGGCATCAATGGATAATATTTTGCGATTTCCTGAAACCGGATCTGCAGTAAATAAGATTCCTGCCGCCTGCGGAAAAACCATTTTCTGCACAACAACAGCTAATTGCACTTTTCGGTGATCAAAGTCATTTTGAATGCGATAAATTACTGCCCTATCGGTAAATAAAGATGCCCAGCACTTGCTAATGTATTCAAGGACAGCTGTTTCCCCAATAACGTTCAGGTAGGTATCCTGCTGGCCCGCAAAAGAAGCTGACGGAAGATCTTCGGCGGTCGCGCTCGACCGGACAGCAAAGGTTTCATATTGGTCAAAACCGGCGAGATACTTTCTGATCTCCTGGGCAATATTATCCGGAATGGATATGTTTTCAATGAGTGTTCTGATTTTGGCACTGGTTTTACTAATCGCCTGCTGATCTCCTGTTTTAAGCTGGCTCAGTTCATCCAGTAAGCGATTAAGTTCCTGATGGTTTGCCGTTATTTCTTGATAGGCTTCTGTGTTGATGCAAAAGCCCCGTGGCACATGTATGCCGCTAATCCCCGATAGCTCTCCAAGATTGGCGCCTTTGCCCCCAACTTCTAAAATATCAGACCTGTCGATTTCCTCAAAACCAATTACATATTTACGCCTATCATTTCGCTTTTTTATCATACCAATTCTGCCTCCGCTTACTCTACCGATTGTTATTAAACTTTGTTTATCAACACTTTAATATCAATTTATTTAGAGATGAAGAGCCAAAAGTATCAGGTAAAAAACACGAAAACAACGTTTTTAAACTATATTTTTCTACCCGCAATAATGGCAGCAGTATTGGCGTTATTCTTACAAAAGAGAAATTTACCGGACGGAGATCAATCTGTAAGTGCAACGCCTGTCAATAGGGCATTGAGCATTTGCGATCTTTCAGCAAATTCTTTAAAAAGACACCCTTGTCGCCGGGAGCGTTCAGATATTCCTTTAATCGGAAAGTTGGGAAAAAGCCAGGTAGAAAGGTTAACAAAACTGGTTTAATATACTGTATACAAGCCCCTGACTACATATTATTTTTTGGTTCAATTATCCCTTTTCCATTACTGATATCATAATAAAAATCAAAAGTTGCAGTGCTTCCCAAAAAAACCGAGTGATCGTAGACTTCAGGCTTTACCGCATTATTGAATGGCAGTGATACTTTTATTGAATTCATTTTGATGCTGATATGCCTGTCAATACTGGCAATGGCAAAAAATCCCACAAGAATACAGGAAGTAAGAAATAGGTGTATGCCTACATACTTCAGTTCAAATAGCCTTATATGAAATAAAACAATCCACAAAAACAACAATAACATCAAGATAATAAGGAATGGTACAATGAAGTTTTCAAAACCAGACCGGAAGGAAAAGCGGAAAAAAAGCGTACATGGAACAAGTCCGATAATAAAGCATAAATTTCTAAAAAGCCGTTCAGAACAGGTGTCTTTAGCCCAACTGCAGCCAACAAATATCAGACAAATCACAAACGGCATTAAAAACGAAATCGCAAATTCTTTTACTATGGAGAAACCCCGCTCAGAGATCAACAGATCCGAGGTATCGGCAAAGCCCAGAATATCGATTTTAAAATTCCGGAAATAATATAACTCTCCATATAAATTTAGCCCGGCAAAAAACAGTATGTATAGTAAAAAATAAGTAGCGAATAGCCTGGTCATATTAGATAATCCTGATTATTGAAATACTTCAATAATTAATTGAGCGCATTTAAAGACATATTTATAATTTTCAGGCAAGGACTAAAGGTCTGGTTATATGAGGTAAGTTCTATAAATCCGTTCAGGCACTTTCTTCCAAACACGTGGGTAAATTTTCTTGAAATACCTTAACTTGTTTACTGGCCCATCCAATTTAGATAGCAGCGTTCGGTTATCGAGATCTCTTATGGCGTTCGGAAAAAGCAAATGGCTAAAAAGGCGGTTTAATATGGGATAATCATCACAGCCCTTTTCAAGTTCTTTGCGGGGTATTACCACTAGCAAAGCATCCTCCAACGCTTCAAGATTGAATCCCGCTGTTTCATATAACAGGCTATCGTTAAAATATACACTGCCGGATATTCCCAACCAAACATCACGTCTTGGCCTCGGACACTCCAGAATATATCCACTCACAAATCCGCGTAATACGAGAATAAAGCTATCTGAGTGATCAAAAAATGCACTTATGGAAATTTTATTACCGGTTGGAATCGCTGCAAAAATAGAATGCCTGAAAACATAACGCAATGCATGGCGGTGGGTATTGTTTATAATTGGCAGAAAAAACTGGAGAAATAATTTAATTTCCTTTACTGATTTTGTTTTCATTGTATTCAACCTATCTGTTAACATTTACAACAACTATAAAAACCCTGCTTAAACCTTTCGCTATCTAGGCTCTTTTAAGGGATTAATCGAAGTTCTTTATTTAACGCATCCGATAGTATGACTATCGACAATTGAAACCTTGATTTTTTTCAGCATGTACATTTAACAGGAAGATTTTGGCCAGCACAGACAAATCCATCCTGATTCTACGACCTATTGACTTTCCTAAGCTTCTCTATACTACTAAGGAGAATGTCATTAGCATCCTTTTCTATCAGTCCCTCCCTGGCAAAATCACTAAGAATCCTACTTAAAGTTTCTGAGGCTATACCTATGATATTTGCCAGATCGTTTCTGGGGAGGCTAACCCGAGTTTTATCTGAAGAATTTTGCCCCTGCTTTGCAAGTCTGATCATGGCAGCTGCCACCCGCTCCCGCACTGAGGCATGCGCAAGTGCCAATGCCCGTTCTTCCATATCCCTTACCGATTTTGCAAGTTTTTTAACAAAAATCCTTAGTACATCCGGGTATTCAACTATAAGATCGTTAATATCTTTCAGCGGAATTGCAACAATCTCCGCGTCTGACATAGCCTTTGAAGTGTGAAAAACATGAGAGCCCAGAGCAAAATCCTGGAGCCCAAAATATTCCCCAGGTCCATAGATATCTGTAATTAAGAGATTTCCCGAACTATCTGAGATAAATGTTTTAACATTTCCGGATACCAGGTAGTAAAGGCCTGACTGATACTCACCCTGATAATAAATGGTCTGGTTCTTTCTAAAGACGCGAGCCGTCAGCCGGTCCAATTTTTCATCCAGCCAGAACATTTCGTTGCTGGATTTGATCGTGCTCCTCTCCTGAAAATGCTGTTTTAAAAAAAGCTCTTGCTGGAGTCTCTTTTTCCTTAACCTTACCTCTACCTGGTTTAAAAGTTCGGCATCATCAAAACCAGTTGATAAATAACCATCTGCGCCGATTTCCATTGCCCTGCGTAATGCAACCTGATCCCCCGTTTCCAGTAGCATAATCAGCCCAATCCCTGCAGTATCCACAAATTTGCTTAACATCCTCACCACCCCATACCCATCAATTTCATATAACTCAATTCCACAGATAACTAAATCGACACGATGGTTTTTGACTATCTCCAACGCCCGCTTTCCATTATCAGTTAACTCAACTACATACTTACTGAACTGCAGTATGTCTAAAATTTTGGACCTCAGCCCGGAATCTTTGAGAATAATCAATATCTTAGATCCTTCCATTCAATATATTTTTTTACCTTTTGGACCGTCCAATCACACTTTGTAATATGGGTGATTGTTCATTACTGATCAATAACTATTTGATGAAGAGTTCTTTTGCCGACGACAGCAAAATTCCTGTAAATAGGCAAAATCCTACTAAGACAACTCCTATCAGTATCCAAAATAACTCCACTTTAATCAGCCAGGCGTGATGATAGTATTTCTTTAAAAACGACTTCAAACAATCTAACATTGCAGTCCTACAATATGCACTTTTGATGTGAAAAATTGGATATTTTAATNTCGTTGAGAAGTGCTTTTGACCGGTAGGTTAAAAATCGGAGATAAAGACTATCTGTATATCTTGACTGGTGTGCATTTTAGAGTTATTTTTTGATGTGGAGCTATTTTTTAAACTATCCATTTGCTAACAGCTTTAATGATAGTTATTCCCAAAGGTTGTTAATAAAAGAATAATGGCTATTGACTATCATCAAAGCGATAGTTGATAAATATCAATAATATTTGTCGATATAATCAAATAAGGCTCGCTAAATCGTTTTTATAAATGTAATTTATGAAGCATAATATGCTATCTGGATAAATAAATCTTTGGAAACTGATCGGAATTGATAATAGATTGAGAACTGACGATTTTTTCCAGATCAACTGTACTGGGAGAAAATTAGGAGAAATTAATGGTAAATTTTGAGAAATGATAAAGACGATATTCAAATTTTACCTTAAAGACAAGGAAGAACAATTGACACCTGCACGAGATAATATACAGATAAATCAGGTGAAAATAGCAGCATTTTTTCTCCAATAAATTGTCATGAATACTTCATGTAGTTTGCCCCTTTTGAAGTCTTCTTTCCTCCGTCAAAAGGGTAAGTTTTATGTTTGAGACTATTGCACTTCCGCTATTTAAGAGGCTTTGAAAGCCTTTGGCAATTAGCTGCGGAGAGGGCGGGATTCGAACCCGCGGTACCTTGCAGTACACACGCTTTCCAAGCGTGCTCGATCGACCACTCTGACACCTCTCCAATTAGATTGCGAATATAAAAAAATTAAAAACTTTAAGGTAATTCAGATTATATTTTTAATCATATTAAAAGTAGTTGAGACAATCAACTACTTTTAATATGTGGCCTGAATTATAGATCTAATAACTCCATATTTGCAATCTGAACCTCATATACAGCTGATCCATCTGTGAATCTCACTTTAAATCCTTTAACAGTATATCGGCCTGTTGATGAATTATAAGTAATATCTGTATTTACAAAAGCAAGAACAGTAAAGCCATCTTCCATTGTTACATTACTTAATGAAGTGCTATTTGAATCAAAAAACACATTATAAACATACGTTCCATCTCCATAAACAAAAGATAAAGGTGTTCTTTTTTGCACAGTATAAGATGTACTGGCAAAACTCGCACTTACATTAATTAAACCGACTGAACACAAACAGGCAATTAAAAATAATTTTTTCATAGGATCATTTTAAATTAGAATAATAACTAAACTTAAAGTTTTAATGCTTTAACAACAAGTTAGATCATAAAGGTAAATGAATTTTTACACAAATCTATTCAAAAGCAAATTTCATAAGAACAAAGTAAAACTATACCTAAAAAAAAGGCGCTTCATGTAAAATGAAGCGCCTTGCAATAAATTTGTTTATAATTAATCTATAACGGTAATTTTTAACATATTGGTTTTACCTTTTGCTTCCATTGGGATAGCAGCAGTATTGATCACGATATCACCTTGTTTAACCAATTTCTTGCTTTTTAAGAATTCGTTTACCTCAATAATGGTGTTATCGGTACTTTCCCATTTATCATAGTAAAAACCCCTTACGCCCCAAAGTAAACTTACCGCGTTTAATAAAGCCCGGTTACTCGTAAAAATAAAGGTTAAGGCTTCCGGACGGTGACTTGAAATTTCGAAAGCAGTATAACCACTTAAAGTCATCGATACAATACCCACAGCATTAGTTTGTTTCGCCAGGAAACAAGCCGAATCACAAATGGCATCACTTAAGAAAGAGGACGATTTTGGTTTTAAAAATTTATCAGGATTGAAAGGATAATTATTCTGCTCAATGTTCTGTATAATTTTTTGCATGGTTTCGATTACGATCAGTGGAAATTCTCCAACTGAAGTTTCGCCGCTTAACATTACGGCATCAGCACCATCCAAAACAGAATTGGCCACATCATTCACCTCTGCACGTGTTGGGCGAGGTGTAGTGATCATGCTCTCTAACATCTGCGTGGCCACAATTACAGGTTTAGAGGCTGCTCTACATTTAGCAACGATCATTTTTTGTAGTAACGGCACTTCTTCCATCGGACATTCAACACCTAAATCGCCACGGGCAACCATAATACCATCAGTAACCGCAATAATCTCATCGATATTGGCAATGGCTTCCGGTTTTTCGATTTTAGCAATTACACGGGCAGTTTTACCACGTTCTGCAATAATTTTTTTAAGCTCGATAATATCTTCTGCCTTACGCACGAAAGATAAACCGATCCATTCTACATCATTTTCTAAAACAAACTCTAAGTTCTCACGGTCTTCCGGAGTTAAAGAAGGAATAGAAACTTTAGTATTTGGAAGGTTTACACCTTTTCTTGAAGTTAAAATACCACCATGAACAATTTCACAAACCACTTCATCTTTTAAATTGGTAGAAATCACTTTCATTTGAAGCTTTCCATCATCTAAAAGGATAATTTCGCCAGCCTGAACATCCTGAGGGAAGTTTTGGTAAGTGATGTAAATACGTTCTTCATTACCAATACATTCGGTAGTTGTAATTACGGTTGTTTTACCGTTAATCAGGTTAATACCACCTTCCTTTACTAAACCAATACGGATTTTAGGACCTTGTAAATCGGCAAGGATACCTACATTATAGTCGTATTTTTTGTTTAAATCGCGGATGGTATCCAAAACCGCCTGATGATCTGCTTGTGATCCATGTGAAAAATTCAGACGGCAAACATCTAAACCTGCGTTAAACATACTATATAATACATCTGGTTTTGCTGATGCAGGCCCAAGCGTGGCAACAATTTTAGTTCTCGAATGAAAAGGTTTCATTTAATTAATTGATTTTAGCAATGCAGTTTAAGAAAGCATTAATTATTATCTAAAATAATCAAACTGCATTAAATTTTATATATTTTGTTCTTTTGTTCTTTGTTTGTAACCGTCAAATATAGTGTATTTAATACACCAAGTATATAATTTTTATATTACCAAATTCTCACGGCTCTTTAACTTGGTCGGATCTATCTTTGCAGCCACCTGTATATCAGGCAGTTTATTTAAACCATTGATTAAATAATCCAAATCTTCCTTATCGATAAATTCTTTAATAATAATAAAGAAATCTACTTTATTCATCTCCGGAATTAAAAAGCCATCGCTGCTTTTATTGCAAATTAAGTAGTATTCTACCTCACCTTGTTCTACAAAAAAGTAATATTTAGAGAAAGACCAGGCCGGTTCGTCAATATTAAAAAATATTTCATGGTCATCTATTTTTTCAAATTGTGTGTTTAACCGGGTATTAATTTTGTGGCAAAGCACATAGTCTTTTAGAGGTGCTGTGATCGCAATTAGTATAAAATCAAGGTCTAAGGTAAGTTTTAGGTAAGTCTTATTCAAAGCGAAATAAATTATTTACAGAACGAAATTAAAAAACTAATTCTATATTCGCTGTGTTATTGAGATACCAAAATTACGTATCGAAATAAAAACATTTGAAAATTGTAAGAATTTATTTTTCTTTGCACAGAATTATTTAACCATTAAATTATAAAATTATGTCTGATATTGCTTCAAGAGTTAAGGCTATTATCGTAGAAAAACTAGGTGTTGACGAAAGCGAAGTTACGCCAGAGGCTTCATTCACCAACGATTTAGGTGCAGATTCTTTAGATACCGTAGAATTGATTATGGAATTTGAAAAAGAATTCAATGTAGCTATTCCTGATGATCAGGCTGAAACCATCGGTACAGTTGGCCAGGCGATTGCTTATTTGGAAAAAAACGTTAAATAGAATTACGCTTTTTCAGTATAAATGGAATTAAAAAGAGTAGTAGTAACAGGGTTGGGTGCGCTCACTCCTATAGGCAATAATGTTCCTGATTTTTGGGAAGGATTGACTAACGGGGTGAGTGGCGCTGCTCCTATTAAGGGTTTTGATACTGAAAAGTTCAAAACCAAATTCGCCTGCGAGGTTAAAAATTTTAATCCTGAAGATTTTTTGGAGAAAAAAGAAGCCCGCAAGCTAGATCCGTTTGTACAATATGCACTTGTGGCAACAGATGAAGCTGTGAAGGATGGTGGTTTTGATTTCGAAAAATTAGACACCAACCGGATCGGAGTAATCTGGGGTGCTGGCATAGGTGGATTGAAAACTTTCCTGGATGAAATCTCGAATTTCGCCAAGGGAGATGGTACCCCAAGATACAATCCATTTTTTATTCCTAAAATGATTATTGATATTGCTCCCGGGCATATCTCGATCAAATATGGCTTACGTGGGCCAAATTTTGCAACTGTTTCGGCATGTGCTTCTTCAACAAACGCTATGATTGATGCATTCAACTATATCCGATTGGGTATGGCTGATGTAATTATCAGTGGCGGTTCTGAAGCGATCATTAACGAAGCAGGTATGGGTGGTTTTAACGCCATGCATGCATTATCTACACGGAATGAAGATCCGGCAACGGCTTCACGCCCTTTTGATAAAGACCGTGATGGCTTTGTAGCTGGTGAAGGTGCAGGAACCATTATTTTAGAAGAACTTGAACATGCAAAAGCAAGAGGTGCAAAAATTTATGCAGAGCTTGTTGGCGGTGGAATGAGTGCCGATGCGAATCACATCACGGCACCACATCCTGAAGGTTTGGGCGCCAGAATGGTAATGACCAATGCCCTAAAAGATGCTGGTTTAACAACTGCTGATATAGATTACATCAATGTACACGGTACTTCTACACCACTGGGTGATATTAGTGAAACCAAAGCCATTGGTGCATTATTTGGTGAAGATGCTTATCGTTTAAACATCAGTTCAACCAAATCAATGACGGGCCACCTTTTGGGTGCGGCCGGAGCTATTGAGGCTATTGCAGCAATTCTTTCTGTTAAAAATGATATTGTTCCTCCAACAATCAATCATTTTACAGATGATCCTGCATTTGACCCTAATTTGAATTTTACTTTTAATAAAGCGCAAAAACGCACTGTTAGAGCTGCTTTAAGTAATACATTCGGTTTTGGCGGTCATAATGCTTCTGTTATTTTCAAGAAATACGAAGATTAATTGAAAACAGCCCTGCTATATAATTTTGTATGCTAATTAAAAATAGATAACTTAGTTAAATATGCTAATTAGCCGTTAATTGTGTTATTTATTTAATGCCGATATTAAAATTATATAAACTTTATCTCTCTCCTGAAAAGGAGTTTGTTAAAAAGCTGAAAAATATTTTGGGCTTTGTTCCAGGCAATGTTACGCTGTATAAAATGGCGTTCAGACATCGTTCTGTGGCAAAAGTGCTAAAAAATGGAAGCAGAAGCAGTAATGAACGTTTAGAGTTTTTGGGCGATGCTGTTCTGGGTTCGGTAATAGCAGAACTGCTCTTTAAACATTACCCCTACAAAGAAGAAGGATTTTTAACGGAAATGCGCTCGAAGATTGTAAACCGGGCTAATTTAAACCAGCTGGCAAAGAAAATTGGTTTTGATAAGCTTATTCAGTTCGATCAGCGTTCAGTTAGCATACAAACCAAGCACAATTCAATGCTGGGGGATGCTTTTGAAGCCATTATAGGGGCCATTTATATGGACAAGGGATACAATTTTACCAAAGAGTTTTTATTGCGCAGAATTGTAAAACCACATATCGACATCCACACCCTGGAACTTACTGAAACCAATTTCAAAAGTAAATTAATTGAATGGTGCCAACGTCATGGCAAAGATGTAATGTTCGAACTGGCAGAAAATGGTGAAGGCGAAAGTGCCAAACTGTTTACCATCAGTGCTGTAGTAGAAGGCGAAAAAGTAGGTACCGGAAGAGATTATAACAAGAAAAACGCAGAAAAATTAGCAGCTGAAAAAGCTTGTGAAGTGTTGAGTATATAAGTTCATTGGTTCAATAGTCATTTGTTTATTGGGTTAACCGTATAAATTGGTAAATCGGTTAATTGTACAGCTACCAAAAATTCTCCGTAAACGAATTATTCATTGGTTAATTGTTCAACTGGTTAATCGGTTAACGCTGTAATTGTATTAAAATTTGCCGCTCACAACACCCAACGCCAAGCTAATTGTTAATTTGATAGCCATATCATTGGCGCCCAAACTCCAAACTCCAAACGCCCAACTCCAAACTGACTCAGCACTAAAGATTCTCCACTGAAACCCTACTTCCCTTTCCCCAGCGTATCGGTAAACTTCTTCGAAGATTCTTTAATATATTTGATGTAATCGTAACTGTTCCAATACTGTGCCTTATCAAACTCAGGGCGGCAGTTTAACATGTATTTTTCTAGGGTATCGCCCCTTAGTTCGGTATTATTTTTAATAATGCTCTGGTTGAAGTATACATCAATCTGCGATTGTTTAATTTCATTATCTGCATACCGGCTAAATCTTCGTGCATTTTTAGGGTCAGTGCCAATTAAGTTGTACAACGCATTTAACGGACTGAATATCGCAGATAAAAGCGTTGTTTTGCCACCGTTGTACACCCCCTTGTTTTTAAATTCCTGCTTAATTTCGTCCAGATCCTGTTTTTTGGTGTTTCCCCTAATGGTCACATCGGCTAGCGTGGTACTTCCTCTAACCAGATAAATAACCAGGTCTTTTTCGCTGTTTACCACCACACGCTGATCGATCAGATCGCGTTTAATGACCAGAAGTGTATCACCGATTCTGGCTTTTAACTGGAACATGCCAATATCGTTGCTACCGACACCAATTCCGGTACGCAGGTTGGTAATTTCTGATAAGGCAATCCTGATATTTGAACCTTTTTCGATCACCACACCTTTCACAATAAAATCCTGAGCTTTTGCAAAGAAACTGACTGAAGTAAAAAAGAAGAGTATAACGGAAAATTTAAAATTTTTCATGGTGTGTTAATTTGTATGTTTCAAAGTATCAGTATATTTCTTAGCCGATTCTTTAATGTATCTCACAGCATCATAATTGCTCCAATTAATGGTCATGCTACGTGTTGGGTAATAATCCAGCAAAAATTTGTCCAGATCTTTCCCGGTTAAGGTCGTATTATTCGAAACCAAACTTTTATTAAAAAATTTGTCTACCTCGATCAAACTGAGCTCCTTTTTATAATAATGGTTAAAATGACGCGCTCTGGCAGGCGTTTTTCCAAAAAGCTCGTAAAAAAACGTTATCGGACTTCCGCCGAATGGGTTTAACAAAATTAAGGGTGGTTTGCCAGCATAAAATGAACCATTTCTCTTCAGGTCTCTTTTTATGCTTTCTATTTCCTGCTTTTTAGTTTGCCCTTTAACCGTAACCTCATCGAGCATGGTACTTCCTCTGATCAGATAAATAACCAGGTCATCATCCGTTTTAACAACCACTTTTTGCTCATTAAGGTTTCTTTTTCTAATTATCAGCGTATCGCCAATCCGGGCACTTAACTGGAACAGGCCAATATCGTTACTCGTGGCTCCCATTTTACTGCGTATATTCGTAATCTCTGCCAACGCAATCCGTACGTTTGAGCCTTTTTCAATTACTACCCCTTTCAGCAGAAAATCCTGGGCTTTTATTTTTAAGCCCTGTATTAAGATCATCAATAGAAGAATAATTTTCAAATGCTTCATCGCGTCAACTGGCAAGTTAAATGATCTGGTAGCAGAAACTAAATATCTATTTTAACAGCATACCGGTTTTGTTGTTTATATCTGCCCTAATTTGTTACATCTTAACCTAAAAACTAATTTATCCTGCTAATGAATGGCATCAAAATACTTTCTTATCTACCAATATTTTTGTAAAATTAACATTTGTTAACCTTGAAAACTGTTAAATAAACGTTAATAAACATGAGAAAACTGTCGGGCGGATTTTATTTATTGTATTCAGCAATTGTATTTTTTGTACTCATGCTTATTGTTTGTCCTTTTATTTTAATCAGTACCGGTATTTTAAAGGAGAAAACAGGAAGAACAATTTCCTTCTATTTCTTAAAATTCTGGGCATGGGGCTTTAGCTTTTTTACTTTTTTATGGTTTACCGCCGGAGGAGAGAAAATTGATACTTCGCGGGCTTATATCTATGTAGGTAATCACAGTTCGTTTTTAGATGCTGTTGCCATTGTAATCTGCATTCCTCAGGCTTTTAGTCCGCTGGGAAAGATAGAAATGCTTAAAGTACCTGTATTTGGATGGATTTACAAACGTTTAGTCGTAGTGATTGATCGAAGCAGTAGAGCCAGCCGCGACCATTCTGTAGCAGAGTTGAGAAAAGACCTGGCCGATGGTCAATCAATTTTGATTTTTCCGGAAGGGACGATGAATAAATCAGATCAGCCTTTAAATCCATTTTATGATGGGGCATTCCGCTTAGCCATAGAAACTCAGACCCCGGTTTTACCGTTTGCGATATTGAACAGCCGAGCGCATTTACCTAGAACAGATCCATTTATGCTTAACCCAGGAATGATTAGAACCATATTTGGTGAAACCATTGAGGTGGAAGGTTTGGGTGCCGAAGATATCGAAGAACTTAAGCGAAAAACATTTAATGCTATTTTGAGCATGTTGGACAAGTAGTCTCGTTTATTATTAGGAAATGAGGGCTCCGGCACTTTTGGCAAAGACAGCCCTGCTGTCCGTTTTATTCCGATGAAGGATCGGAATGTTCACTCCCATCAGGTTTAGGAACAGCGGCTCTGCACCCTGCAGGTAACAGGCCCCTGCCAAAAACTACTTCACGTTGTACATAAACCCGATTGAAATGAAAAGCCCGCAGCGCAGCGAGGACTTGTAATGAAAAGCGGGGCTGCAATCCCCTAAGAAACGCTGAACGCCGGTTTTCCAAATTCTAACAATCATTTCTTTAAACTACTACCTTCCACAATCCTAACACCCAATCCATTATTATTTCTCCTTTCCGCTTAAAACCCTATCTTTGCGCATGATAAAATCCATGACAGGATACGGCTTAGCAACAGCCGATTATGCAAATGCAAAGTATAGTGTCGAAATCAAATCGCTCAACAGTAAATTCCTGGAGCTGAATTTAAAATACCCTAAAGCTTTTTCTGATAAGGAGTTGATTCTGCGCAACATCTGCAGTAAAGACATTGAAAGGGGAAAAGTAAGTTTAAGCATCAATGTAGAACGCACCAATGGTGAGGTTACAGGTGCGACCATCAATACTGCATTATTAAGTCATTACTACAAACAGCTTATTGCGGTTAATAACGAATTAGGCGCAGATAGCAACAACTTGCTGCAAACCGCATTAACTTTTCCTGATGTAATCAGTTACAAAGAAGAAAGTGTAAGTGAGGATGAATGGAATCATTTATTCGGGATTTTCAATTCGGCTTTGGCCAGTTTCAATAAATTCAGAGAAGACGAAGGTGCTGTTTTAAAGGCCGATTTAGAGCTGAGGATTAAAAACATTCTTGCTTATTTCAAATCAGTTGAGGAATTAGAGCCTAAAAGAATTAACGCCATCCGTGATAAATTTACCCAGTTTTTAGACGATGCCGTAGGCAAAGTAAATATTGATCAGAACCGTTTTGAGCAGGAATTGATTTATTACATCGACAAAATAGACATTACCGAAGAAAAAACACGCTTAAAAAGTCATTGTGATTATTTCCTGCAAACCTTAGCAAGCAAAGAAGCAAATGGTAAAAAAATGGGTTTCATCTCTCAGGAAATTGGAAGAGAAATTAATACCATGGGCGCTAAAGCAAACGATGCCCAGATGCAGCAATTTGTTGTTGGTATGAAAGAAGAATTAGAAAAGATAAAGGAACAGTTATTGAATGTGTTATAGCGTTAGGCGGAAAGCGATAAGCGCTTAACGCCAGACGCCAATCGCAAAACTTTTAAAAATGCAAGGCAAATTAATCATATTTTCGGCACCATCAGGAGCAGGTAAAACCACAATAGTACATCATTTATTAACGAAATTTCCTGAGCTGAGCTTTTCTATTTCCGCAACTACCCGCGAATTGAGGGGGGCTGAAACACATGAAAACGATTACTATTTTATTAGTAAAGAAGAGTTTTTACACAAAGTTGCCCGCCAGGAATTTGTAGAGTTTGAAGAAGTTTATAACGGAACATTTTATGGCACTTTACGTTCAGAAATCGAACGCATCTGGAATGAAGGCAAACATGTTATTTTCGATATTGATGTAGAAGGCGGTATCCGTTTAAAAAGAAAATACGAAGAAGACGCTTTGGCTATTTTTGTTCAGCCACCATCGTTAGATGTTTTAAAAGAGCGTTTAAGCAGTCGCGGAACCGACAGTCCTGAAAAATTACAGGAACGTTTTATCAAAGCTGAAAAAGAACTGCTTTATGCAGATAAGTTTGATGTGATTTTAAAAAATTACGATCTGGCTACAGCCTGCGCAGAAGCCGAAAAGTTAGTAGGAGATTTCTTGAAGAAATAACTTTATTAAGAAAGTAGAAATCTTTATATTTGAGTGATGACTGATATTCAATTATATAGCCAAATATCTTCATTGCCTTCAGATCTGAAGAAGCAAGTGTCTGATTTTGTCTCATCCTTAAAGAAAAAATCGAAAGAAAGTAAAAAATTGAAAGAAAGACAATTTGGCTACGCCAAAGGTTTCTTTAAAATGGCTGCTGATTTTGATGAACCATTAGAAGACTTTAAAGATTATATGTAATGCAGGTTCTGTTGGATACGCATACATTTATTTGGTTTATAAATGGAGATTCATCCTTGCCAAAGAAGGTAGTTAATGAAATCAAAAACCTAAATAATCAATGTTTTATTAGCATTGCTAGCATTTGGGAGATTGCAATAAAATCTAAATTAAACAAACTTTCTTTAAGCGCAGGTTTCGATAAAATTTTAGACATTCTGGATCAAAATCAAATAGAAATATTGCCAATTTCGTTTGATCATATTATTACGCTGAATGAATTAGATTTTCATCATCGCGATCCATTCGATCGGATTTTGATTGCTCAAGGCATTTCTGAAGACTTAACGATTTTAACAAAAGACCAAAATTTTAGCTGTTATAAGGTTAAAGCAATTTGGTAAACCGCAAACATGAAAACTGGTCTTTTCTTCGGTTCGTACAACCCCATCCACACCGGACACTTAATTATTGCCAATTATATGGCTAACCATACGGCGCTTGACGAGGTATGGCTGGTGGTTTCACCGCATAATCCTTTAAAAGATAAAAATGGCTTAACCAATATGTACGATCGCTTGGAAATGGCCAAACTGGCTACAGAAAATGCAGAACATATCCGTGTAAGTGACATTGAATTTTCATTGCCTCAACCCTCCTACACCATTGATACCTTAACCTACCTGCATGAGAGATATCCTGAAAAGGAATTTGTGCTGATTATGGGTGCTGATAATCTGGTGTCATTCAAAAAATGGAAAAATTATGAGGTGTTGTTAAAAAACTACCAGATTTATGTGTATCCCCGCCCGGGCGCTGATGTAAGTGAGTGGGAAAACCATTCTTCCATTACCTTTACCCAAACCCCTTTAATGGAAATTTCGTCAACTTTTATCCGCAAAGCTATAAAGGAGAAAAAGAATGTTCAGTTTTTCCTACCTGATAAAGTGATCGATTTTATTGAGGGTAAAGGGATGTATAAATAACGGATACCAATATTCGAACCTAAATTGCGGTCAGCGCAACAGACTCACAACATATTGTATTAAATCGATTACTTGGATTGGTTTTTGTTTAATTCGCCTTTTGATTATTAATTTAGCGGCAGCAGATACAACAAAACACGTGAAAAAAAACTTATTAATACTTATTGCCTTTTGCGGCACTGCATTTTCTGTAAGTGCACAACAAAAAACCTATTTAGAATTATTGGCCAATCAACCTAAATGGGTCGATTCGGTTTTTAACAAACTTAACCGCAGAGAACGTATTGCGCAAATGTTCTTTGTTCGGGCACACACGAACCTGGGTAAAAAATATACCGATTCCGTGGGTCAGGTAATTAAAAAAGAACAATTGGGAGGGGTTATCTTTTTTCAGGGAGGCCCCGGCCGGCAGGTTTTAGCCACCAATGCTTATCAAAAATTGAGTAGGGTTCCATTAATTGTTGCCAATGATGGAGAGTGGGGCCTGGGCATGCGTTTAGACAGTACCATTTCGTACCCTTATCAAATGACTTTAGGTGCCATCCAAAATAAGGAGTTGCTGTATAAAATGGGACTGGAAGTGGCCAAAGATTATAAACGAATGGGTATGCAAATGAATTTAGCACCCGATGCCGATATCAATAACAATCCTAAAAATCCGGTAATCAATTACCGCTCTTTTGGCGAAAACAAGTACAATGTAACCAACAAGGTTGCCGCTTATATGAAAGGTATGCAAGACGGCGGTTTATTGACCACATTGAAGCACTTTCCTGGTCATGGCGATACCGATGTAGATTCACACTACGATCTGCCTCAGCTTACCTTCTCAGCCAAGCGTTTAGATACGTTGGAAATGTATCCTTTTAGAGAACTGGTTAAACAGGGCGCTTCTGGCGTGATGATCGCTCATATGAATATCCCATCCTTAGATGCGACACCAAACCTCCCCTCTACCCTGTCCAAACCGATTGTTACCGGCATTTTGAAACAGAAATTAGGCTTTAAAGGTTTGATTATCTCGGATGCCATGGACATGAAGGGCGTTGTAAAATACTTTAAAAATGGTGAAGCTGATTTGATGGGCATTATTGCAGGCAACGACATTATAGAACTCTCGGAAAATAGCGACAGGGCAATTAAACTGGTGCGTAAAGCCGTTAGGCAAGATCGCGTAAGTATGGATCAGATAGACCAAAGCGTGCGCAAAATATTAACCGCAAAATACTGGGCAGGCCTGGCCAAACGTGATACGATTATAACCCAAGGTGTTGTTGCCGGCGTAAACCGCAACACGAGTACTGCTTTGGTGCAAGAACTGGCTAATGCATCAATAACCTTATTAAAAGGTAAAGATTATATCAAACGTCTTATCCCGATTAGAAGAACAGCCATTATTAGTATCGGTGTGCCATCGGTAACCACCTTCCAAAAAGAAATTTCGAAGGGTTATTATAACTCTGTTTATTATGTATTGGATAAGGATGCCAGCGCGACACAGATTTCGAACATTGCTCGTGAAATCGGTGCATTCGACCAGGTGATTGTAGGCATTCATGATAGCCGCTCAAGGCCTGCGAATAATATCCCGTTGAATGCAGGAGTGAAGAATTTTATTAAAGAATTATCAACAAAAAATGCTGTCTTTGCATTGTTTGCAAACCCATATAATCTGGCTGGTTTAGCTGGTTTAGAAAACAGTAAAGGTTTAGTTGTTGCCTATCAGAAAGAAGATTATATGCAGATCTCGGCTGCTGCCGTAATTAACAACAGATTGGTACCAACAGGAAAATTGCCTGTAGGTGTAGCGCCGTTTTATAAATTTGGGGATGGATTATAGGTTTTGCCACTAAGACACAAAGAATTAATATCAGGAAAATATTTTGTCATTCTGAGGGGTAATTTATTGTATAAAAAACAATATGAGTGACGTACAATAGTTTCCCTTTTCCTACTGCTCGGTCTTGCCTCGGCTCGCCGCCGCCGAAGGGCTCTTTCTTTTTGGCATCAAAAAGGAACAAAAACTGCCGGCTGAAAATTTTTCTTTCGAAGCTAGTAGGTTGGCTTGGACAGTGCAGCCCGAAAAATTTGTTAGGCCGGATTTAAGCAGAACGGGGATATCGTGCTATGGCCTAGCTGGATGGAAATACTAAAGTAGCTAAAGTTTTGATTAATAATGATTTGCAAATAACGTCAATGGTAGCGCAGCGAAGAATCTTTTGCCACAGAGAAGTGGATTAATATTCCACATTAGCCTCAACCATGTCATCACCCTGACCTGTAGCGAAGCGGAAAGCTACGTAGTAAATTTATTTCAGGGTCCTCTATTAATAGTTTTATCTTCAGTCTTTTGGCTTTCCCTAAAACAATTTCACTTCAAAACGATTATCTAATATAAAACCTTAATGTTATGATAGATCCAGAAGACAACAATTATTCAAACGATCCGAACGATGCTTTGCGCAGAGAGGATGACGTTGAAAATATCAATGAACTTAACGGCGATGATACCAGCATTGAACATGATAAAGATCTGCTGGAACAAGCCGATGAAGCATCAAGAGCCTCTTATGAGCTAAATCTAGATGATGAGCTAGACGAAGATGATTTAGACGATTAACAAGAAAGCCGTTCCGATTTCACATCAGGACGGCTTTTATACTCTTTACCGGGTTTACCATAACCCTATGCCTTTTACCTTAAACCTTACTTAGCCTTCGGCTTATAAGTTTCTGGATTCACCGCCGTGGTCGTCCATCCCTTTAAAAACGAAGTGATTTTCTTTACATCATGTCCAACTTTCTTTTTACCATTGGCTGCTATTTCATCTGTTTCCAGGTAAGAGGAATTTTCGATATGCAATACTTTTCCTTTGCCGTCCAAAATCACAAATACCGGAAAGCCAAAACGTTGAGGATATCCTAAGCTCGCCAAAACACTCTCGTTTTTATTTTCGGGACTGTAATTAACCAGAACGGTTTCAAAATTATCGTTAATATATTTTTTCAGCGTTGCTGTGCTGTCAACCAGATTATGAAAGGCGATACACCAGCTGCACCAGTTACCACCAACCTGTAATAAAACATGCTTATTTTCTTTGGCCGCTTTTGCAACCGCCGTCGCAATTTCGGTTTTAGCATCCGCTTGTGGATTATAGATATGAACCCCCTCTTTTTTCGCCTGACTAAACGCCGCTGTCGAAATCAACACCGCGGTTAATAAAATAATTATTTTTTTCATGATTTTCTATGAATAATAACAAATGTAATAAAGTCTAGTATTATAATAGATTATTCGCAAATTCTTTACAGAGACATGGAAAATGTGATAGGCAAAAAGGATGATAGTTCATGGTTCATAGTCCTAAGTTCATAGTCCATAGTCCTAAGTTAATAGTCCATAGTCCATAGTCCATAGTCCATAGTCCATAAAATGGAACTGCATTGAGATGGAAGGTTTAGTTTAATCAATATCTTTACTTTTGCCACCGTCCATTCCCCATCTTCCATTTTTATCTATCTTTGTTTTTCGATGGATTTTTTAGACATACACACCCATAAAACGGCCACACCAGCAGGGGTTACCAGCATCCAAAGCCTATCGTTAACCAGCGATATCTTTTTGGCTATGCCTAAAACAAAGCCTGTTTCGGTTGGTTTACATCCATGGTTTGCCAAAATTGACCAACTGGAGCCCCAAATGAAATATTTAACAGTTGTGGCTACTCAACCCAATGTTAAAATGATTGGCGAATGCGGTTTAGACCGATTGAGGGGCGAGAGCCTGGAAAACCAGATTCTGATCTTAGAAAAACAGATTAAACTTGCAGAAAGCTTAAATAAACCCCTGATATTGCATTGTGTCAAATCTTTTTCAGAATTAATTGCGGTTAAAGAACGATTAAAAGTTAAAGTACCAATGATTATCCATGGTTTTAACAAAAATGAGCAGCTTGGTCAGCAGCTACTGGATAAAGGTTTCCTTCTTTCCTTTGGAATAACTGCTTTAAAAGAAAATTCGGGCACAGCTAAGCTGATTCAAAGTACCGATCAATTTTTCCTGGAAACTGACGATTCTGATATCTCAATTGAAGAAATTTACCAAGCCACGGCTAATTTAAAAAAATGTACAGTTGATGAGCTTAAAGCTCGTATTTTTGCTGACTGGAACAAGTTAAAAAGTTAACCACCGAGACAGCAACCATGGGAGAAAATATTTCCGTGTTAATCCGTGTTTCCGTGGCAAAAGTATAGTAAAAAACTAACCACAGATTAGCACAGATATACACAGATAAAAACCCAAAATCTGTGTTCATCCTTTTCATCTGTTGTTAAATACAAAAAATTAATATGTCTGATGTTAGCTGGCTTTCGCGCTCTGCCCTCCTTGTTGGAAATGATGGAATTGAAAAACTCCAATCGAAACATGTTCTGGTAATTGGTTTAGGTGGAGTAGGTTCCTTCGCTGCTGAATTTATCTGTCGCTCTGGCGTTGGTGAAATGACCATTGTTGATGGTGATATAGTGGACCCGACCAACCGGAACAGGCAACTACCTGCTTTAGCAACCAATCATGGTGTTAGTAAAGCGGCCATTATGCAAGAGCGTTTATTGGCCATTAATCCGGAACTAAAACTCCATGTAGTAAATACTTTTCTCACCCCGGAGAAATGCAGGGAAATTTTAGAATCGGATTTTGATTACATTATGGATTGCATTGATAGTGTAATGCCTAAAATCACTTTGTTGGGAACGGCATTAGAAAAGAACATTCCAATTGTAAGTTCTATGGGCGCTGGCGGTAAAATGGACCCTACCAGATTAAGAATTACGCTGCTTCCAGACACCTACCAATGTGTTTTTGCGAGTTATGTACGCAAAAGACTGAATAAACTCGCCAATGCTGCGAAAATAAAGGCAGTTTTCTCCACAGAGGAAATGGATAAAAACTCGATGATCATGACCGATGGAAGCAATTTCAAGCGCTCAGCTTACGGCACAGTTTCTTACCTGCCCGCAGCATTTGGTGGCGCATGTGCATCTGTAGTCATTCGCGATCTGCTTGGCCTGCCCATCGAAATGGCAGAACGGCCTGCAAGGATCAGCCATAAAACACTCAATAAACGAAAAAGTAAAAAAGCCTGATGAATTGTTGATATCATGATTTCGAGAAAATTTTAAATTGTTGTAAGTTTAAAATTCGAGAGAAATCATATTATGCCCCAACCCCTCAAAATTCTTCAGGCCTCCGCAGGTTCCGGTAAAACGTTCAGTCTTACCGCACATTACCTTACGCTGCTTTTCAGTGGTGAGCATAAATACCGTGAAATTTTAGCGGTAACCTTTACCAACAAGGCCACCGAAGAAATGAAAACGAGGATTCTCGAGGTACTGCTCGGGCTGGCGAAAGGCAATCCATCGAAAAAAATCGAAGACTATCGGAAACTTATTCTGCTTGCCTATCCGATATTAAGCCCACAGGAATTACAGTTTAGGGCCGACAAGATTTACCGTAAAATTTTGCACGATTACAGCCGCTTTTCGGTAAGTACCATTGATGGTTTTGTGCAAAAAGTAATCCGTGGTTTTGCTTTCGAATTGGGACTCAATGCCGATTATAATTTGGAAATGAATTATGACAAAGTTAAAGATGACCTTGTAAACAAACTGGACGAAGCCTTAGATCATAATAAACAGCTCTTACAATGGATTATCGATCTGGCTATTGAGCGCATCAGCGACAACAAAAGCTGGAACTATAAATTCGAGCTTTATAATTTAATTGGAGAGATATTTTCTGAACGTTTCCAGGTTTTCGAAGATGCCGTGTCGGCTTTAGGTTTAGAAAACGTTGATGAACTTTTTAAAAAATACATTAGTGTCACCAAAGATGAAATCAAAAACTTCGAAAACGAGCTGATTTCTTTAGCTGCCGAAGCGAACGAAGCCCTGAATGTAATCGGCGTAGAAACCGAGCACCTTAAAGGGAAATCACGCAGTCCGCTTGCGAAGATTATCTTGATCGCCAGGGGCGATTTTTCTAAAATAGAACCGCTTTTCAATTTAATCGACGAACCCGATGAATGGTTTCAAAAAAATGTAAATTTTCCAGAGGCTTATGATACGGTAAATCCGATCCTCCAGAAATTAAAAACGCATTATTTAAGACATTTACCAAATTACAGCCTCGCCATCGCTTTTAATAAAAACCTTTATTATTTAAGGTTAATGCAGGAAATCGCCGTATTACTGAAACAGTACCGGGCAGAAAATGATAACCTGCTCATCAGCGATGCACAAAAACTGATTTCCGGAATTACCGAGGATGCAGGCGACAACCCTTCCTTTATCTGGGAAAAAGTGGGCAACCGTTACCGCAACTTTTTGTTCGACGAATTTCAGGATACCTCCACCAGCCAATGGGGAAGTTTTAAATCACTCCTGACAAATGCGATGGCTACGCCTAGTCAGGATTTAATCGATCACCTGATTGTTGGCGATACCAAACAATCTATTTACCGCTGGCGTAATGGCGATTGGAACATCCTGCATAAACATGCCAAGCTGGATGTTGGTGCAGAAAATGTACTAGAGGAAAGTTTAGAAGAAAATTACAGAAGTGCCGAGAACATCATCACTTTCAACAATTTTCTGTATAAGGCTATCCCTTTAACCATGCAAAACGAGCTCAACGCAAATCTGGCAACAAAACCTGAGCGCATCGCTAAATGGTGGCAGGAACAGCATTACCAGCAGATTATTACCGATATTTATAGTGGCTCAACCCAGAATTTTGCCACCAATACCTTAAAAGGCGGGACCATCAAAATTAAAAAGTTCGGCAAAGACCATGCACCGAATGAAGCACGTTTTACTGAAACCGTTTTCAGGGATATTGCTTTAGACGATATCGTTGAAGAAATAAACCACCTCAAAAACCAACAGCAGTATGCACTAAAAGATATTGCCATTTTGGTTCGTTCGAACAGCGAAGCTTTACTGACGGTTAAAAAATTAATGGGCCACAACTTACCGGTTTTATCGGGCGACGCTTTATTGATTTCGAACAATTCTGCCATCCAGCTCATCATTAACACACTGAAAGTCCTGATTGGTTTAGAATCGCAAACAGCATTGTATAAAGCCAATTGTATTGCGCTATACCATTCCTTGCATGAGAAAGAAATTAACGCGAATTATTATTTAAACCTTAACAATAAACCTTTAAACACACTCACCGAAGTTTTACCTGCAGCTTTGTGCGAGAACTGGCAAAGTTGGTTACAGCTTCCCCTGCCAGAGCTGGTAGAGATTTTAATCGAAAGTTACAGGCTAAAAAACCTGACCGCAAACCTGCCTTACCTGTTGGCTTTTAGAGATTTAACCGCTTCAGCCGGTAAGCTTGGCGAAAAGGGCATTATTTCCTTTTTAACCTGGTGGGAAGAGGATGGCATTAAAAAATCATTGCCCTCACCCGAAGGTGCCGACGCCATACAAATTATTACCATACATAAATCCAAAGGGCTGGCTTTTAGAGCTGTTTTTGTTCCCTTCTGCAATTGGGAAATTAAGGGTAAACCCAATGGCACTTTTTGGGTATCCTCAGAAGAAACAGTTTATAAAGAGTTAAAAGGCATTCCGTTAAAATATAATGAAGCTCTGGCCGATTCGGCAATTTCAAAAGCATATTATGATGAATTACTTTATAACAACATGGATGCCCTCAACATGCTTTATGTGGCTACTACACGATCAAAAGATTACCTCTATATCGCTACAATGGCAAAAAAGGAATTGAAATTATCCAACATGGGCGATGTGATCAACTTTACTTTCGATGAACAGTTTGATGAAAGTGGTGTGTATGAAATTGTTGATTATGTAGCTGTTGAAAGTAACGCAGAGGATTCGAATTTTATCAATCTAAATAGTTACCCAACTACAACGCGCTTATCAGAACTTTATATTCCTTCAGAAGACAAACATTTAAAGCATTTGGTCAATATTGAAAAATCAGGAAGAAAAGGTTCATTACTACATGATATTTTAGCCAGTGCCAGTACTGAAAAAGAAGTGAATGATTATAGCACCAACCTGGTTTTGCAAGGCATTATTAAGGAAGAAGAAAAACAGAAATTAATTGATTCCGCTCTTGAAGTACTGAACAATCCCGAACTTCAGGCCATTTTAGGTAAAGCGGGTGAAAGTATTGTAGAAAAAAGTATTGTTGATGCCCATGGAAAACTCCACCGCCCGGACAGGGTGCTGATGAATGCCGATGAAGTAATTATCCTGGATTATAAATTTACTTTGGAAGAAAGTGATAAACATATCGAACAGATAAATAATTACAGGATACTGCTTTCAGAAATGGGTTATCAGAACATTAAAACCTATCTTTTTTACGCAGTTAAAGGCAAATTGAAATTAGTGTAATATGCAGATAAAACCATTTCTACAGGAAGTTGCCGAAGATTTAGTTACCAGATTTGGAAATCAGCTGGAAAACTGTGCCATTGTATTTAATAACAAGCGTCCATCAGCCTATTTACAGAAACACTTTGCCGATATTATCGGCAAGCCATTTTTCAGCCCATCTTTTTTCACCATACAAGAATTTTTCGCCAGTTCTACCAGTTATAAAATAGCCGATTTTTACCTTCAGTTTTTTACTTTACACCGTATTTATAACCAACTGCTTGCAGAGGAGCAACTGGAAAGCATTTCGAGCCATAAGTTTTTTCCACTGGCCAAGATCATCTTAAGCGATTTTAATCAGATTGACGCCGATTTGGTGGATGCTGAAAAACTATACCGCGATCTGGAGGATATATCGGTGATCAATAAGGATTTCGATTATTTAAGCCCCGAACAATATGAATTTCTTTCCCAGTTCTGGACATCCTATTCTGAAGGGAAACATAAAAAACAACAGGAGCTTTTCATCAGGATGTGGCGAAGGATGCCCAAGCTTTACCATAAATTCCACGCAATGCTTAAGGAACAGGGCTATTTAACCAACGGATCTGTTTACCGCCACCTGGCCGATGATATTTCCAATCACCACGAATTTATTTCAAATTTCGATAAAGGCAAGATCATTTTTGTCGGGTTTAATGCATTAAGCAGGGCCGAGGCGAAAATATTTACCCAGCTACAAGAAGCTGACAAAGCATTGTTTTATTTTGATACTGATACTTATTATTTAAACGATATATCGCAGGAAGCCGGTTTATTCTTACGGAAAAACATCAATCAGCTTAGCCTAAAAAATGTGTTTGCTGAACAGGAAAGTTTAATGAAATCGGCGCAGCATCAAGTAAACGTATTCAAAGTTCAGGGACAATCGGCCCAGGCCAAAATACTGAACAATATTTTAGGGGAAGATTATATTAACGCCGAAACTATTGGTAAAACAGTAGTGGTTTTGGCGGATGAAAGTTTGTTGATTCCTACTTTACAGACCATTCCGACCTCGCTTAACGGAAAAGAAATAGATCTCAATGTAACCATGGGTTTTGCATTATCAACATCCAGCATTTTTGGCTTGGTTGATTTATGGCTGAGCAGCCAACTCGAAATTTTACAGCGGGATAAAGTAACCTATAAAAATATAGAGGCATTTTTAACACATCCCTTAACAGGTCTCACCCAGAAAATGCGCGACAAAATTTTAA
>JGI24806J26614_1000011_pt1 | contig 25464 bp, 25 predicted proteins | sample Kansoi200umMDA_FD_26614 | JGI IMG/M metagenome (IMG submission 26614)
ATCGACAGCATCTGCCGGTAAATTTCTTGTAGCGATCTTGGGGTCGTTCCCGAAAAACTCTTTTCCGTCTACCAATACACGATTTACTTTTTCCTTACCCGATACATTGGCTACCATTAAAAAATTTTTGCCGTTGCGGATCGGCTTCATCTTCATTTCAAAATCATCCCGCTTGCTTTCTAATGGATAAGATCCAAGCTCCGCAAAATCACCTAAAAGATCACCGGAGTTTTTATCAACCCTGGCGCCATATACTTTAAATGTCTTTTCTTTCTTTTCATAATCCGTTGCGAACATATAGATATCGCCATCCATCGCCTGGAAGCTGTGAAAGCTGAGTCCCTTCAACTCTTTTTTGTATTCCTTATCAAAAACCTCGTTATAATTTTTATCGAATTTGATCAGCTTTTGATTCTCTCCATAGCTGGCGCCGATCAAAAAATAACTTTTCATCACCAACCTGCTCTCTGTAAAATAAAGTCCGGTATTATCAGCATAAATAATATCCAGGTCGGTGGTACCCTTCTTTAGTTTGATCTCATCTCCCCAGGTGATGCGATAGCTCTGAGCAAAACTTATTGTTATAAGTAATAGACAAGCGAATAAGGAAAATAGTTTTTTCATGATCAGTATTTTAAGGTCGCAATGTATTATAATAGAACCGGAAATTTATTGTATCATTCTAATATTAACACAGATTATAAAAAAACGTTCTCCGTTAAGGGAGAACGTTGCAAATCACTTATACTCTTTTTTTATTTTCTTTTTGAAAAACTGTGTGAGGCTATTGATGAACCTGAAATGAACACGGACAGCACAGATTTCAATAGGCGGAAAATATTAAATGAGGGTTTGTAATAATGCCGGTATATCCGGGCTTGCTCATGTGAGTACGCTATGTTTCTGTTTTTCATACTGGATTGTTTAAATGGGTTAACGAATAAACTAACTCTAAAAGTATGCAGAAAAAACAGAATTTCATAATATTGTGCCTGAAAATCAAGCCACCTAAATCCAAAACTGATGCAAAAAACCGTAGTTACCCCACTGCTTTTTGTTATTTATTCGCTATTCACAATTCCTGCAACCGCTCAATCACTCAAGCTTCCTTCGCTTAGTCCATTGGCTGGAGATGTGAAAAAATTGATCGCAGATTATCCCAATCACTTTGCTAATGTGAAAGGAGATGAGATCGCCAAAAACCCGCAAGCTGCCGATTATAGTTGTTCTATAAACATCAGCGGTGCGGAGAGATCTGTTATAACACTTTATTCATCTGCATCCGGAGCCAGCTGTGGATGGGAGGGTGAAATGCTTGTCACAGAAAATTTTGATGAAGCAAAAAAGAAGTATAAAAGCTTGTTCAATCAATTGAATAACCTTTCAACAAACGAGGGTTTTCAGCTTAAAGGGAAATATGATGAGCCTGCCGAAGAAAAGAAATTTGCCGGCTCCGTTTTATCTCCCGATAAAACGGTCAATGGATACACTAAACTACGTCTTGAGATCTCCCTCCAATATGAGCTACTTGAGTGGAAGGTGAGGCTTCTTCTTTATGACAGGGAAAGAGAAGACGATGAAAGAGGAAAAACAGTCGAATCAATTCTCAGTCAGCACTAGACAGTTGCCTGTAGACTGTAAACTGCTGGTTGCCGACTGAAACATTAACCTTCATTAACCTTAAAACAAGTGTATTTAACAGGCTTTGAATGAGGCCAGTAATATTTTAGCGGTCGGAAATCAATTGCCATGAAAAAATGTTTATTCTTCTTTATTGTTCTAAACACGATCGGCTTTTCTGTTCTTGCTCAAAAAAATGGTACAGTAAAAGGTGTGGCCTTTGATACATTGGCCCAAAAAACTGTTGGTGCAGCCACTGTAACTCTCCTGGATAAAAAAGATTCTTCTCTGGTGTCATTTACCATGACCGATAATGCCGGAAACTTTGAGCTCAGGGGTATTCCAAACGGCAATTACAGAGTTATGCTTTCTCATGTGAGCTACTATAACAGCCATAAATATTTTTCTATCAGCGACAGCAGTAAGCAGGTCAACCTTGGAAATATTGTAATGAACGACAAATCAAAAATCCTGGAAGAGGTGGTGGTGGCAGCTGAAGCGCCGCCGATCACAATGATCGATGATACGATCCAATACAACGCCGGTTCATTTAAAACACAACCTAACGCCAGTGTTGAACAACTATTAAAAAAACTTCCTGGTGTTAAAGTGGATAAAGATGGGTCCATTACTGCACAGGGAGAAAAAGTAAATCGTGTATTGGTAGACGGAAAAGAGTTTTTCGGGAACGACCCCAAGATCGCTACAAGAAATTTACCGGCAGATGCTGTCGATAAAGTACAGGTGTACGATCGGCAAAGTGACCAGGCGCAGTTAACGGGTTTTGAAGATGGCAACTATGAAAAAACAATTAACCTCAAGCTCAAAAAAGATAAAAAGAAGGGTGTGTTTGGAAAGCTGGCGGCAGGTGCTGGTAATAAAGAACGTTATGAAGCAAAAGGCAATGTCAATTCATTTAAAGGAGCGAGACAGATGTCTGCCATTGCAATGGGCAATAATATCAATGCTGAAGGTTTCTCATTCATGGATATATTGAATTTTACAGGTGAGTTGGCCCGCATGCAACGCGGAGGTGGCGGTGGTAATATCAGTATAAACATGCCAGGAGATGACGCAGCTGCCTTAGGTGTAGGTGGTAACCGGACCGGAGGTATCACCACTTCATCTGGTGGTGGCGTGAATTACAATAATATTATTGGGAGCAAAAACGATTTTCAAAGCAATTATTTCTATAATCGCTACAATCCAAAAAAAGAAAGTCATATAAACCGGCAGAATTTTTTACCGAATGGAAATACCAATTACCTGCAAAACGCCTTAAGCAATAATATCAATAGTAACCATCGCATCAATCTGAATAATCTTTACCAGATAGATTCATTGCATTCGCTTCGTTTTATTCCATCACTAAATTTCCAGCAAACAAGCAACCGGTCTTCTTCTGACTATAAAACCTTATCTGAGGCAGGTAATTTGATCAACGAAGGAAGTAGTAAAAGCATCTCGAATAACAAAGGATATAATTTCAAAAACGAGATAGCGTTCCGCAAGAAATTTGATCGCAAGGGCAGAACCCTTTCGCTGACATTGCAAACCAGCCTGAATGAAAGTGACGGAGATGGAAGCCTTAATTCCATCACAAGTTTTTACAATAGCTCCGGTGCATTGATAAGAAAAGATACTTTGAACCAGCAATCAACCACATCGAGCAGCTTAAAGAGCTATAATGCAAGGCTTGTGTACACAGAGCCGTTATTTAAAAGATCTTTGATGGAGTTCAGCGCCAGCAAAAGCAACAGTAAAAATATTTCAGACAAGGTCGCTTATGATTATAATAAGAATAATGGAAAATATGATGTGCTGAACCAGACACAAACCAACGATTTCGAAAATGTGTATGGTTATACGAATGCCGGTTTTCGTTTGCGTACACAAAAGAAAAAGTTCAATTATTCGCTGGGCATCAACTGGCAGCAGGCAGACCTGAAGGGAACTATTATAACCGATGTAAAAGATTCTGTTATTACCAAATCATTTCACAACTGGTTACCCAATGCGAGGTTTCAATACAATTTTTCCCGCTTCAAAAACTTTTCTTTCAACTATAATGCTACAACCCGGCAACCCAACGTTTCGCAGTTGCAGCCAATTCCTGATAACAGCAATCCCTTGTACATCCGCGAGGGCAATCCTGATCTGAAACAGGAAGTAACACATACGGTGCAGGGAAACCTGTTCCTGATGAGTCCTTACAAAAACAAAAACTTCATGCTGTTCTTTAATTATCAAAGAACACAGAACCGCATTGTGAATTATGACATCGTGGATGCATTGGGTATACGTACTACTAAACCCGTAAATATAAATGGCGTTTATGGGATCATGGGCGACATGAATTTCAGCATGCCGGTGCGTTTTCTGCGTGGCATGTTTGAGATCGGCAATCGCATGCTATACAACCGGGATAAGCAGTTTATCAATACGCTTGAGAATACCATCCGGTCGCTTTCAGTTGGACCCGAGGTTTCCATCACAACATCGATCAAACAAAAGCTTAATCTTTCTTTTGAAGCAGCTTATACCATCAACAGCTCAAAGTATTCATTGCAATCTGCTATGAACACCGACTACCTGCAGCAGCGATACAATACTGACCTGGATTGGGAATTACCCAAACGATTTTTCTTCAGTACGGATCTGAGCTATACGATCAATAGCCGCCGTGCGGATGAGTTCAATACCAAAGTACCGATCTGGAATGCAAGCATCAGCAAACAATTCATGAAATATAGTCGCGGTGAAATAAAACTAAGCGCTTATGACCTGCTGGATCAGAATATCGGCATCAATCGCACCAGCAACCAGAATTATATTGAAGATTCAAGAGTGAATACCCTGCGCCGGTTCTTTATGCTCTCCTTTACTTATAGCTTAACGAAAAGTGGGTTGGGGACATCAGTTGGTGGAGGGAACAGGGTGATGATGAGATAAAGTATTAAGGTATCATTGTGCTATTCAATTATTGCAAATTAGTACTTCATCGGGTGGAATTGAAGCCGATAGAAGCACGTAGGTTGTTACCGCCGTATCTTATTTTCTCCTTGTCAAGTATGATTTAAACATATCCTGCTCAACAACACTTTTAACATCACCATAGCGAAGATTTGGAAGGCTATTGTATAAAGATTGGAAATCCTGTTTTGTCCACCTATGATGCATATTAAGATTAGCTAAAGATTTTATATGTCCAATTGGAGATGAGTCGTTATCCGCTATTACAACATTGATAAATGACAGGTATTTGAGTTTTTTAAATTTTTCAAATCCTTTTAATGTATCAATTATTTGAGATTTCCACATTGTACCCTCAATTTTTAAGCCCTCAATACTTGTCAATGTTGTTAAGCAGCTAAAGTCTGATATGAGCGACAACCCTTCAAGATGAATAGTCGCCAGATTTTTGAGCTCGGTCAATGGTGTTAGGCTTTGAATTTTTGTAGACGGCCCAATATATAAGTGTTTAAGATTTTCGAGCTGCCTAATGTTTTCTAAGTCTTCAATAGCTGTCCATTTGAGCCATAATCCTTCTAAACTTTTTATTTTACACACGTCGTCAAATAATTTCTGGCTAGTTTTTTCGCTTAGCCATAAGTATTTCAGTTTAGAAAGTGTCGGAAGTAGCGGATACCACTTCTTTTTCAAGATTTTCCTTTCATCGTCTGTTGCTTTAGAAAGTGTACTAAGGTTTAATGATAGTCTCTCAATTTCATAAACGTTTTGAGGTAGTTCGTAAGTGTCATTGGGGCAAAAACCACTCTCGTCGGCTTTATTAAATCGCCAGAATCCAATTTCGATGTCTCTATCCGATAGTGTTGTCATAATATTGCAACCAACTCTCTAATTTAAGCAACATCCGAAATAAAATAGTCCTGTATTCAATTCAAGACCTATACCAAACAAAAACCTCCCGAATAATCGGGAGGCTTAAATATTTATTATATCAGTAACTCTAATTTATTTGTATCCTCCTCCCACTTCCCGGAGGGTTATTCTTTTGCATCTCTTCAAACATCTTGTCTCTTTCTTTTCTAAACTCATCAGGAGTTAATTTCTTTTTGCCAGTCGGTTCTTTTACTAAAACCATATCTGCTTTTTCTGAAATACTTGTTGCCTTATACACTTGTCTGCCATTACTAATATCCATTTCCAATATTGCTCCGGGTAATTGTCCCTGAAACTCTGCAGGGCCTGTGCTTACCGGGATATCGGAAGCGAACCATGCAACGATCAAAGCCGTGTCCTGCACTTCTTTTCTTTCCATTACACCATTATCCATATTCATCCGGGTTGTGGTGTTGATCCTTGTAGCTGTTGCTTTCATGCAATTATGATTAAGGATCGCTTTTGTTTCACCGGTCATCTTCCATTTCAGCGGACGAATACTATCTGCCACAATGAAATTTTTATCCATTAGTTCTCTTTTTTCTATCCGTTGTGCATTATCAAAATTGTGATACACTACATCATTTGCACCGGCTACTACCATCCGTATTTGCATCCCGCCGCCTTCGCTATTGAACGTGCCGCCATCATCATCATCCTGCTGAACAGCCCGCCAAATAGATTGGTTGTTACCAAATATCAGCTCAAACTTATCCGTTCTTGATTGCGGAATAGATTGTTGCATTCCTTCGGGCATGCCGGGCCCCCCGCGAAACTGCATTTGCAGTTGAACAGTGCGGTTATATACAATTGTTCCTTGTTTTGTTTGAGAAAATGACAGGATAGATACCATTAAAAAACTTCCTGCCAGTGACAATTTTTTCATAATCTTTTAATTTTTATCAAAACTAAACCCGAAAGCAGGCAAGATAAGTTAAGTGGCGTTTCAATTAGGTTAATAAAGGTTAATGAATAGCCCCAGGGCCACTCTTTCGTTTTATTTTTGCCCTCATTCAGCTATGCGTCTGCGTTTATTGCAAATATTAATGATCCTCACGATTGCCGGTATTGTTGCTTTCCAGTTTTACTGGCTAAAACAAACCTACCGTCGTGAAGAAAAAACGCTTGCCCTAAAAACCGAAGTGGCATTCCGGGAGACAATGCGTTCGCTCCAGGCGAAAAAACTCAAGCTTGCTGATGTTGACGAGGTTTTTAAAGGCCCTGGGAACGATCCCCGAATTCCTAGACGAATTTTTATTTCGGATAATCATAAAGATTCTATAAGAGTAATATTACCCCCGAAAGACGAGATCGTATCAATGGTGAATATTGTAAAAAGCAATTTGAAAGATTCATTAGTTGGACATCCCGATATCAAGGGCGGAGCGATGATCTCAATCGATGAAACTTCATTTCCACATCCGGATTCAATGAAATTCACCAAAAGAGTTTTTCCGGGGATTCCGGCCGGAGAGGGTCGCAACGATTATTTTATGCGTTTCCTATATGGTGTTGATTCGTTACAGGATTCTGTTCGCATCAAAGAAATTGAAGTTGCTTATAAAAAAGTATTGGCCGATCAGAAGATCAATGTGCCATTTACAGTATTGCGATTAGACAGTCTTTTACCCGAGACACATCCCCGGCCAACCGATGTTTCAATTGGTATCCTTCACCCAATCACCTATCGTTTACAATCGGGCAGCAATGTTCCTTATTTACTAAAACGTATAGCTTCACCTATTTTATTTTCCCTGTTCCTTGTCGGGCTTACTATCTTATCTTTTGTATTGTTGTACCGCAACATGAAAAGGCAGCAGCGACTGGCGGAATTGAAAAATGATTTTATCAGCAATATCACACATGAGTTAAAAACGCCAATTGCAACAGTTGGTGTTGCTATTGAAGCTTTAAAAAATTTTAATGCCATCCAGGATCCTGCCCGGACAAAAGAATACCTTGATATTTCATCTAATGAACTGCAGCGATTGAATTTGCTGGTCGACAAAGTGCTTAAGCTTTCAATGTTTGAGAAAAAAGAGATCCAATTAAATCTTGAGCCACTTGATCTTAAGAACCTGGCTGATGAAGTAATTGCCTCTATGCGCTTACAGCTGGAAAAGAAAAACGCATCTGTTTGGTTAACACATTCGGGTGATAGCTCATTGCAGGGGGATCGCCTGCACCTCTTAAGCGTTATCTTTAACCTGGTTGATAATGCTATTAAATACACTAATGATTCGCCTGCTATAAAAATTGATGTAAGTGAGAAGGAAAATGGTGTCGTCCTAAAGATCGCTGACGATGGAGTTGGAATTCCCGATGAGTATAAAACAAAAGTGTTTGAAAAGTTCTTCCGTGTGCCTGTTGGAAATATTCATAATACGAAAGGATATGGACTCGGGTTAAGTTATGTTGCAACCGTTGTAAAGAAACATAATGGAAATATTGTTGTTGAAAACAATGAGGGCGGGGGAACAGTGTTTGTTATCACATTACCAAAAGCCCCTATCCCTTAAAGGGGTATAAAAAATCTTATATGACCAAAGTTTTATATGCCGAAGATGAGTTATTCCTTGGCAAGATCGTAAAAGAAAGCCTGGAGAGTCGCGGCTTCAGTGTAATAATGGAAGCGGATGGGGGCAAAGTGTTTTCTGCTTTTCAAAAAGAAAATCCCGATATCTGTATTCTTGATATCATGATGCCGAATAAAGATGGATTTGAGGTAGCAGATGAAATACGCAATGTAAATGAAGAAGTGCCGATCATTTTTCTTACTGCAAAAACTCAAACCGAAGATGTTGTAAAAGGTTTTACACTCGGCGGCAATGATTATATCCGTAAACCATTTAGCATGGAAGAGTTGATTGCACGTATCCATAATGTGATGCGCAGCAAGCCTGAAGCAAAGCCTCTAACTAATATGGCAAAAGTTGGTAAATACTTTTTCCATATCAACCGGCAAACGCTGAGTGATGGGGCTGAAGAAAGAAAACTTTCTTTCCGTGAAAGTCAATTACTGAAATTGCTTTATGAAAATAGAGACCGCATCATCGACCGGAAAGACATTTTAAATCTCTTGTGGGGCAATGATTCTTTTTTCAATAGCCGCAATCTCGATGTATATATTACCAAGCTTCGAAATTACCTGAAGGATGATCCAATGCTCGAGATCATTACCATTAAGGGAATAGGTTATCGGTTTGTTGCCGGATAGAACTTCATTCGGTTCTTGTATCTTGCAGACATGCAATTTTTTTCTGCTGAAAAAATATTTACTAGTGGGGAGTGGTTGCAAAACCATGCCATTGCGGTAAATAATAATAATATCATCGAAGACATTCTTCCGCTTTCTTCAGTTAAAAGCAGTGTCCAATATTTTGATAACAGTTTTATAGCGCCGGCCTTTATAGACCTGCAGATCTATGGAGCCGGAGAAAAATTGCTGGCGGTTTACCCGGAAAAAGATTCTTTAGTAAAGCTGGTTGACTATTGCCGGAATGGCGGAGCGGCTTATTGTATGCCAACTGTTGCCACACATCCTTACGAAACATTCTTCAAGTGTATTGATGCGGTAAAAGATTATTGGAATAGCGGTGGTGAAGGAGTATTGGGTTTACATATTGAAGGGCCCTGGATCAGTCATGAAAAAAAGGGTGCACATGTTGCGGAATGCATTCATGTGCCAGCAATTGAACAAGTCAAACATTTACTTGACTATGAAAAAGGAGTGATCAAAATAATAACATTGGCTCCTGAGGTTTGCAACAAAGAAATTATTGATTGCATACTTTCTTATGGCATAGTTATTTCGGCCGGCCATAGCAATGCAAACTATGACCAGGCAACCAATGCTTTTAATACGGGTATTGCAGCCGCTACACATTTATATAATGCCATGAGTCCGCTACAACATAGAAATCCGGGCATGGTTGGGGCGATCATGGACCATTCATCAGTAATGGCTAGTATTATCTCCGATGGTTATCATGTAGATTATGCAGCGATCCGGATTGCCAAACAAGTAATGAAAGACAGATTATTTGCAATAACAGATGCAGTAACTGAAACCAGTAAAGGTTATTACCCGCATCATCTGGCAGGCGATAAATATGAAAGCAATGGTATACTTAGCGGTTCCGCATTAACAATGGCTAAAGCAGTTAAGAATCTTGTTGAACATTGCCATATTGATTTAGGTGAGGCTTTGCGGATGTGTAGTTTATATCCTGCAAGAGTAATGAGTTTACAAAACAACCTAGGTATGATCAAAAAAGGATACGAAGCGTCGTTGGTTATGATGAGTAATGATTTGAGTACCGCAACAATTTTGTAATAAATTTTCCTTTTTGAGATTGTCATCTCGAGGCGCAAGTTTAAAGATTTTTCTCCTTTCAAGAAACTAAGCCGATACATCTAAACACCAAAATCGTTTAGATGTATCGCTAGCACTACTATAGTTCAAGATTACATTTAATTGCCGCTCGACATGACAAACCTCGAAAAAGAAGGCGTCTCAGCTATTTCCAAATGTTCTTGCAACTGGTCTCGGCACCAGCAATGCAAGGGGAATACCAATACAAACCATCAGTATGCTTGCAGCAATGATCTCGTTTGTTGGATTGGAAGGACGAACGCCTATTAAAGTTAGAGGCACAACAACACGGGTGGTTAAAAACCAAACAAAGGCGCCATAGATAATGCCAATAAAAATCCGGTTTATTATTGGTATCGCAATTCTTGAAAAAACTAAAAAGAAGAATACCGTAACTAATAATGCAATGATGTAGTGAAATACTAATCCCGCAATGACCATTTCAGTCCCCCCTTTACTTGCTCCGGGAAACACAGCACCGGCTATATATTTGAAAATAGGTACCGGGCCTCTTCCTGTCTTAATATAAAATTGAATAGACGCTGCGGTGATGTCTAATGTGCCAACGATAAGCCACGCCGTTATGATACGGGAAAATAATGATCTGTTCATAGCAGTTAGTTATTAATCTTTAACGGCAACAGCGATCTTAGAATCAGCGGTGCCATAATATAAAAACCATTTGTTTTTAAAATAAACCAATCCTTCTACAAAACATACTTCATTTACCTCGCCGATCTTTTCATAGTCCTTATCAGGATGAATGAAATAATTATCTGACCTGTCGAGCAATTTCACCGGGTCGTTTTTATCAAACAGGGCTTGTCCCGCTGCATAAGTAAACTTAGATAGACTACTATCATTGAAATTCGCTGCATTGCTGCCATTATAAATTAATAATACGCCTTCATTTTTTAATAAAGCATAGGGTCCTGGCTCTACCAATCGGCTATCAAAATATCCGGGCCTCGGATTCAATACAGAGATCAGCTCATGTCTTTCTGCATCTTCGGCAACCTGCCAGTGTATCAGGTCGTCAGAACTTGCCATAAAAATATCCGTATCGCCAAAATACATCCAATACTTGCCATTGATCTTTGCGGCGAACAACTTATTGCCTTGTTGCTTTACAACTATAGCTCCTGATTTGGACCAATGGTCTTTATATTTTGCGTCACTCAGCACAGGTCCATGCTTCGTCCAGTTCACCAGGTCCTTTGATGTTGCTAAACTTAATCGTGCTGTCTTGCCATCATAAGAAGTATAGGTCATGATATAAGTGCCGTCTTCGCTTTCTACGATCCTTGGATCTTCCACACCGTCAAAACAAACCTTACAAATAATGCCACCAACAGAATCTCTTTTATGATCCCATTCATAGCTCTTCATGTTATCATTGGCGGGATAAAAAACAGGTTCTGTTCTTTTTTGAAAATGCAAACCATCAGTGCTGGTGGCCATTCCAATTCGTGAAGTACCATTCAGATCCTGCGCACGGAAAAATAAGAACACCGTATCGTTTCTTACAATAGCTGCTGGGTTCAACACATTACGTTCTTCCCATTTTACCGTTGTATCAGATAAGGGACAATGAAAGGTCAGGTTGTCTGATGGTTTTAAAATCGGATTGATGCTATCCACTTTCACAAAACCCCTCAACAACCACGAATCGGTTTTTGTCTCCGATGTTTGATCGGCACATGAAATAAGAAATGAGATAAAAACACTGGCGGGCAAAAGCTTTTTCATCTGATGAATGTACGGAAATGAAAATTATTCCTGTAAAGGCAGAATTTATGGCCTTTGCCTGCTTTCTATTAATAAAAAAATTGTTCTGAAATGATCTGACCATCCTTCACTTCATACAGCATAATCTCATTGATTTGTATTCTTCCAAAACCTTGCGTCGTAATATCAACTTCTCTTCCCACTGCAAAATGATTGCCACTCACAATGGGTTTGGTCGTGTAACGTTTATGAGCTTCTGTTACCCGTTTTACAAAATCCTCACCTTTTTTGCGAACAGAAGATTTACCCTCTGCATATTTAAAATAAAGAGAATTCGTGGGGTCTATGCTTTTTACATTCTCTGCAAAAAGTTCGTCCTGTATCTCAAACCATTTTTCTTGCTGTGCAAGCTCATTGAATCGTGCTGCGACTTCTTGCGTCGTCATTACTCTTTCTGTTGTTGTCATTTTTAATTCTTTGGATTAATTAATGTTTTAAAGTCGTTTCTTTTTTAACCGAATTTCCTTTGCCTGCAGTTATCAATGGTAATAATTTATTCTGTAAATACTTCGACCAGGTTGGCGCACATGCTTCGTAACATTCTACTTCAGGAACCAACCCTTGATGTGTAAATACGAGCTGGGTCTTGTTTCCTTTTTTTGAAATTTCAAAAATCACTTTTGTTCCTGTCCACTCGTTTTTCTTTTCCAGAAAACTAAGATTACTATCAGTAACAAGCCAAACCACTTTCTTGTTGGGAATCACTTCTACCAATTTTTGTTTAGAGTAATGAGCTCCCTCTCCTGCACGAAAGCTAAACTCATCATTGAGTTTTTCTGTATCCCCTTTGATATCTTCCGAGTAATATCCTGACCACCATCCCCGTACATTATTGACAGCATTAAATACTTCTTCCGGCGTTTGATCTACCAGCAGCGTGGTAGTAAAATCTTGTGTTTTCATTTTATATTATTTTTTTTAAAACTGTTATTGTCTTGTAATCCTTGCAGATAAGCAGCGTAGTTTTCTTTCATTAGTATTTCGTCCTTATTCCGTTGGCCTATAATCACGTTTCGCATTTCGGCCCATTCTGTTCCCATTTTATCAACTCTTTTTTTGATCTCATCGAGATTGATGTCTCTGCAATAAATAGAACTGCCTGGTTGTTGCTTCCACGATTGGGCAATCGTGCCAATATCAAAGGGATCGAAGCCTAATTCATCTATCAGCTTAAAAACAACTTGCTTAGCTTTTGTGTCGTCACCTGAAACAGCTAAAGCGATACGATCTTTTTTGCCTTTAGGTTTGCCCAGTTCTTTTATGCTTGTGGCAAGAATGGAATTAAATACTTTAACAACAGGTCTGCCCAATTGCTCCTGAACCCATAAGCTATCTATTCCAATTTTATCAAGTGCTGTTATTGCTCCGTCACGAAGGCCTGGATAATAGTTGCCGGTATCAATTACAACTACATCCTCCGGCAATTGTTTAAATAAATTTTTTGGAAGGAGCGGCACATTTTTTTCAGGAATCGAAACAATAATCACCTCTTTATTCATTACATCTTCTACTGTAGCTGCTTCTGCTCCGATTTCCCCTGCAAGTTTTTTTAAAGATGCAGGCCCTTTCGAATTAGCGATCGAAACAGTATATCCAAGGTTAATAAAGCTTAATGCAAGTGTGCTTCCCATTTCAGCAGCGCCAATAATTCCTATATTCATGACTCTATATTTTAATGCTCTTCTTGTTTTATTTTGTGTAACATTTCTAGTTATTACTGAGCTCTTTTTCCGTCTCTGTTTGTGGTTTGCCTGTTTTGTTTGGTTCACCTTTTCCGGCAGTGATCAGTTTGCGCAAACTATTTTGTATATAATGTGTCCACCCCTTGTGGCAGGCATCATAACATTCATATTCAGGAACAAGTCCGAGATGCGTAAAACGAATCTCCGTTTTGTTGTCTTTCCTGGAAATATCAAAGATCATTTTTGTGTCCGTCCATTCAGTTTTGTCCTTTGTGAAATTGAAATAATTCTCCAGAACATGCCATACTACTTTTTTGCNGGGAACAAGTTCTATTACTTTGATCTTGCAGGCATGCACATCTTCGAAGTGGTACTTGAATACTTCATTCAGCTTATCTGTGCTGCCTTCAATTTCTTCCGACCACCAGCCACGGACATTATTGATAGCATTAAATGATTCTTCGGGGGTTTGGTCTACCAAAATGGTAGTAGTAAAATCTTGCGTTTTCATTTCCTGATAATTTTTGATTTAAAAGAATATTATATCACAAAGCTATTGTCCAAATTTCATTCAGATAGGGTGCAAAATGGACTTTGTAATGGGTTGATTTGGACAACACGAATCTTTATCTTTGTTGAAAAATATTCAGATGAAACATATTACCATCCTTGTCCCTGACGGGCAAATCAACTTAGGCACTGTATCATGTATAGTGGGAGCTTACGAAATTTTTTCAGGCGCAAACGCATACAGGAAGAAGTCAGATAGTTACAAGGCTGGTAAAAAGGAGTTATTTAAAATCGAGCTGGTGGGTATTTCAAAAAAAGTGGATTACAATAATGGGTTAATAACATTTCAGCCCGAGGTAAATATTTCGGCGGTCACGCATACGAATCTCATCATCATTCCCCCTTCATCCATTCGCAGTTATAAAAACGCGGGGAGAGGAAATCAAAAGTTGATAGACTGGGTGGCAGAGCAGTATAAGCATGGCGCTGAAGTTGCAAGCATGTGTTCGGGTGCGTTCATGCTTGCATCATCGGGTTTGCTGGAAGGGAAAATTTGTTCTACACATTGGGTGCATGCCGATACATTCAGAAATTCTTTTCCAAATGTGAATTTGAAAGAAGATAAGCTGATTACCGATGAACATGGAATTTATACCAATGGCGGCGCTTATTCATTTTTAAACCTTTTGATCTACCTCGTAGAAAAATATTATGACAGGCAAACAGCCATTTATTGTTCCAAGATTTACCAGGTTGAATTGGACCGGCAAAGCCAGTCTGCATTTATAATATTTAAAGGCCAGAAGTTACATGATGATGATGCGGTAAAAAAAGCGCAGGCATATATTGAAGATCATCTTGATGAAAAAATATCTATTGAACAATTGTCTTCGCGGTTTGCTGTGGGGCGACGAAACTTTGACCGGAGGTTTATCAAAGCCACCGGCAATACGCCTGTTGAATATTTACAAAGGGTAAAAATTGAATCGGCCAAAAAAACACTGGAGACCACACGTAAAACAATTAACGAAGTAATGTATGATGTGGGCTATTCAGATGTAAAAGCATTTCGTGAAGTGTTCAGAAAAATTACAGGGCTATCGCCATTGGAGTACAGGAGTAAATATAATAAGGAGGCGGTGGTGTAACGGCCGGGGCTTGCCGCAGGCCGTCGAATTGAACGACACTTCCGGCCGAGCCGCACTACTAATATAAATTTTATTTATCGGCGAGGCCAACACGATGCAGGCTTGCGGCAAGCCAAGTGTTAGGCGCTGGCGTCGCTTATTTGCAACCACCATTTAATTGTTCTTAGCTTGTCCCTTTCAGTTTCAGTCAAGTCTAGCTCAGCAAAAGTCTCAATCAACTTATTTACACCATAGTTATCTCTTAACCAAAAAGGAAACTGCTCGACACTTTTGTTCCAATTTTTTAAAACTCTTAGAAGAACTTCCTTCAAATCTTTTTTTGATTGGGGATTAACCTTCTCTAGAATTTTTCCTGCAAATTCCTGATCTCGGAAATGCGTCTCAATTCTATTTCTGTTTTCAAGAACTCTAACGACTCCTTCGATAACAATTTCAGGATTTACTTTGGGCAAGATGTGAATTAGTTGTTCAATTCTAAGGTCACCAACCTCTTTCGCCTTGTCAGAAGAAAGTAAGATTTCTTTTTCTACATCATTTGCTGTTTCTGGAAACTTCATAATGATTGTGGTGGTAGCGCCTAACGAATCGGTATTTGCGATGGCAGGATATTCTGTGTTCCGTCACGCCGGTACCGAAGTTTATTTTTGTTTTATTGTTGAAGATAACATTTGTTGCTTAATTATTAACGTCAAGCTCGAACCGAAGCCGATTAAAGATTTACTGCCGATTGTTCTTCCGTCAAGCCCTGCTATTGTAAATACTTTTGTTGGCGGTAGTTTTTAGTCCTCGCAGTTATGCTCGACTATAAATTGTCAACTCACAACTTAAAGCAATTATCAATGAATTTCCTGTTTCAGAAAAACCAAAAGCCCTAAGCTCACAAGCACCGTCTTTACCGACAAGTGTCTTTACTTTTTTGTCTGGTGAAACCAAGTAGATTCTCTGAACTAAATATTGTTCAAAAGGTTCGTCGTCAGGTTCTGGGTCTGACATAACTAAAGTCCAACCGTCAGAAGTTCTTTTTATCAAATTATCTCCTCCATAGAGTCCACAAGTAGTAATTTCCACGTTCTCTAAAATGGCAAAGCCAACAATTGAATTCGTTGTCTGATTAAAATTTTTCCACCAATCTGAATCATTGTGGTTACGAGCAATTTTTTCTCCTTTTACACAATCAAATATTCCTTGTCCCTGACTTGATAAAACAATCAAATAGTCTTGTCTTGGTGCAAAGCCAACATTCTCAAGCCCACCAATTGCAAAAGTGTTTTTATGTGTCCACATGAAGTCTGTTCGAAAATTACTGCCAACGCTAGGGGCTTTCTGCTGTGCTGATATTCTGTGATCCTTCAGCCTGGAACAAATGACCAGCAGAAAACGGATGTTGAAATTATTGAATATAGCTGATAGTAAGAGTTAAGCCCGGACTACAGCCGATAAGCGGAAGGGACGATCAGTACATATTCTTCAGCCAGCATAGCAGAAAACCCCATGTTGGGCGAAGTGTTAGTCCATTTCGTATTTGAACCCGTGCTTCTTATAAAAAATGAATAATTTTTTATATTTCTCGCCATTCATGATTAAGTCCGAACCAAAGTCGCCAAATTGACTCACACCATGACAATCAAAGCAGAAATCGAAATAGGAAAATCGACCTTTCTTAAAGGCGACTACCGCATTTCTTGGTTGGAAACATAACATCCTGATACTATCATCGACAGCAGTGAGTGATAAGATATTTGCCAATTCTTGAATCTCTCGTCTATTCAATTTTTTTCGTTCCTGGACACTCATTGCGTAATTAATTTCTCCTTTTTCAATAAAGGGGACTGAATGGGAATAGTATTTCCCTGTTTTTCGATTTATGGTGGGTTCATTAGGAGATACGTGGCTAAATAGAACTACAGAATCTGAAGAAAGCAAATACTCTTTTAAACGGTCATATTGTATAGATGATTTGACGGCCGCACTTTTATTGGAATCTGGGAGAGATGTATTACTATGGGGTTGTTTACTGTTTTCAGCACAACCATAAATAAATATTAAAAGTACTAAAGACTTGGTCATAAAAATTTCGCCCAACGACCAGGGCTTTGCGCTGCTGGGGAATATTACTACCGTCCGCCCCGGCTAACCAATGATGAAAATAGAAATAAATGTTGATGATTTGTACTTAGTTCAGCGTTGCTTGTCAAGCCCGAACAAATGCTCAGTGATGCTGCAAATGCTGAACCACGGCTTCCGTCCGCCCCAGTAGTGCAAAACCCCTTGTTAGCTGCATACCCTTCTACGTGATTTTATGTAACCATTTAATTTCCCCGTCAATCTCATCGCATATACCTATTCCTCCTTTTCCATAATCAAAAGCTAAAGAATATTCTATTTTTTTGTCTTTTATAAAATCTGATAACTCTGACGATTTTCCGATTAAGTCATCAAACTTTTCTTTCGTAAATGAGAGATCTTGTAAAGCATTTTCTTTAGTTACATTTTCGATATAGAAACACTTTGTCCAGCCAGTGACAATTATAATATCGTTTTTATGGCTGATTGTCAAATCTCCGATTGGAATACTTTTTCGGTCTTTAAGAACTTCAACAGCAATTTTTAAACTATTCTCTTCTGTCATATTATTATTTGATTTGCAGATTCCGCTGATGGGTTGCAGCTAACGACGAATAGGTATTTGCGATGGCAGGATATTAGCATTCCGTCACGCCGATACCAAAATTGATTAAAGTTTTATTGTTGAAGATAACATTTCTTACTTAATTTTTAATGTCAAGCCCGAACTAAAAGCAGATTAAAGATTTGCTGCCGATTGTTCTTCCGTCCAGCCCTGCTATTGCAAATATTTTTGTTGGTGGCAGTTGTTCTTTGTCAGTCGTAAATCCTTACTGCCATTAGAAGTATATTCCATAACGAAAATAAATCTTTCCCTTTGTCGGCATGAAGAACATGAAAGTCGTCTTGTTTATCTATTATTTTAATTGTCTCCCATTCTGTTTTTTTCTTTACAGTGTTTATATTAATAGATTGTCCGACGAGTGTCATATCAATTTCCGTCGGCAAGATTTGTTTTATGTCCCGTATGTTTATTGATATTGTTTTTTCAGTGTCATTACAAACAACTTGGCGAGTGCAAATCAATGTCCACTCTTTTGTCGGCTTTGTAAAAAACAAAACTGGTGTCCCACTTTTTTCTTTGTCTACTTGGTGATTCAGATATTCTTGAAGACTTGATGAAAGGTCGTCAAAGAAGAAAGAAAACTTTGTCGGCAGTTTATACTGTTTTGCTTTCCATGTCAATCTGTTTACTATGAACTCGTTCGTTTTCTGCATTAGGGCTTAAGAAAAATTAATGTCTTGTCAACTTGTTCTAAAATTTAGGAAGTGTCACGATACAATTGCCACCAACGTCCAAGGCTTGCCGAAGGCCGTCGAATTAAGTGACTTTTCCGGCCGAGCCGCACTACAAATTTATTTTTATTTATCGGCGAGGCCAACACGTTGCAGGCTTGCGGCAAGCCTCATGTTGTGTGCAGTTATTTATTCTCTTTAAGTATTTTCCGAATTGCACGTTCGTATTGTGTTGAGTCCCTCGGATTTTCTTCGAAGCTATGTCCCAGGTTGATCAATTTATTCTTTGAAGTAATCCTGTAAAAAGAATAATAGTTCGATCCAGAGAGTGCAATACTGGTAATGATATTTTCAGGTGTGTCTAATGATGGATTTGGGAGTTTTTCAAAGCCTTTTACCCCGATTAATTTATGATTTTTATTGTCTGCTAGATACAAATGATAGGTTGGATTCGCTCTTGCACCGGTGGAATAGAAAACTAAAACGTCTTTTACTCCATCATTGTTAAAATCTTGAAAACTAATGTCAGGATACATGCAGAATAAAGAGTCTTGGAAAATGACCTTCCCTTGCCTGCTAAAGGTTAATATAGCATTTTTGGTTTGTTCATCGTGATTTTTGCTGTTGAATATATGCAGTGTCAGTTTATAGAGATTGCTACCGAATAGGTAAACGGAAGAGTCTTGGAAACTTCCATTTTGATTTAAAGCATCGTGGCTAAACCTATTCGAAGATGAATTTCGAACGGAGAAGAATACCGGAACGAAGAGAATGTTTAATAATAGGACTTTGCTCATAATAATTGCACACAACGGAAAGGGCTTGCCGATGTACCGGCATTAGCATTCCGTGTGCTTGGTAAGTTATTCAAAAGCTTAATAAAGAACAAATGCTCAATGACTATAAATCTGCCGGTATATCGACAAGCTTTTGTTAGCAGCATTGCCTATAACGCTTTCAACTTATCAATCAATTTATTAAGTCTGCCGTATTCTTTGCCACGATTCATTTGAAAGCTTTGGACTCCTTTTCTTGTCGTTAGAAAAAGATGTCCGCAGCTCAAACAAATTTGAGCTTGAGCCACTTGCTGTTTTTTATTGTCATAAAAGACAAAAACATCTCTGTAAATCGGAATACACATAGTAGCGATGTTTTCTAAAGGAGATTGCAATATTGAAACGAGCTCCGATGCTTCCTGTCTTGATAGTATATACTTGTCATAATACGACCTTGTTGGCTTGCCGGAAGAATCAATAAAAGTCAGGCCATCTGTATAAGGTGACGTTGCTGAACCTTCTTCCTTTTCAACCATAATAAGGTCAAAAGATTTATACTTATCTGCTTTTATTCGGAATAGGATGACCTGATCATACGAAGCTTCTGGAAAAGAAAGCTGAGTTCTTGCCACCAAATCAGGTGATTCGGAACCAACCGATGGTTGAGGCTTTTTACTAAATTCGTTGCTACAAGAAACTAGCAATAATAGAAACGCATAAATTCTTCGCATAAGGAAAAGGTTGAGAAGGCTTGCTGCTAACGTTGGAAGCATTGCCGAAGTAGTGGACTTGGCATTACTTCAGTTGATTATTGTTCTAAAGTAAACAAATTTTTCAGTCCTTTCATAGTAGTACTTCAGCCACTATTTTGGCAATGCACTGTTAGCGGTAGTTTTTCCAATTCGCTCTGTTACAAGATTGCCTTCTTTGTCTAAATATAGAATTTTCAGTTTCCAAATTTGTCCATTGGTGAACTTTATTTCAATAACAGGAAAATCCTTGTTTTCAATAACTTTCCACTTACCTTTTAATGAGGTTTCTCTGAATTTAAAACAGCCGTCACCTCTGCCTCTTTCAAACAAACCGTTCTTTTTAAATTCATAGTGGTTTGTCTCGTAAGTATTGTATGTTGAACTCCCGTCTTCTGCACAACAGTCTGATTTTACATAAATCATTCGTGGTTGTTTCTCATTATCGCAATCCCGTAAATTCCAGTAACCCACTAAGACTTTCGGGAGTTCCTCTAACGGAGTTGAAAGAGCCAAGTTCTTCTTATTAATCTTAGACGTACTGTCAGTGTCGTAATTAACTTCTTCTAAGATGAAGTCCTCTTCGCTACCGCTTCCAACAAAATGTTGCCAAAGTCCAGTTCTTTTATTATGCAGGTAATGACCTGCCCAATGCTTTTTGTAATTCTCTATGGAATCATCATACTCGTCCCATTTACCTTCTTTTGAGAGTTGTTTATAGTAGTGTGTAGTGAGTGTCGAATAAACGTCATTTCTGCTTAAGGTTCTGGAAATGCCAATGATGGAATCACGAACCATTTTTCTGCCTTGGGCTTTGTCCTGACCGTTTGAGAAGAACTCGTAAACCAAGTAGGTAGAGTAATCCTCTCTGAAATATTCAATGTTTTTTTTCTTGCCGCCACTGTAATTGATACAGACATATAAAGGATTTGGGTCTCCATAAGGCACAACTCGGTTATCATAGTCATGTAGTCTTAAAGGCTTAGTTCCAAAAAAACTGATTGAGGTGTCCTGCTCATACCTTATAGTGGTGTCCTGAGACAAAAGAGAAGTGAAGGAAAATGAAAAAAGTATTGTAGTTAAAATCTTCATGAATGGTCGAATCAAATTACCGCTAACACATAAATATACGCCACTCCTGGTATAATTTCTTATTGATAATCAGGTTAAATTTATACCAGCAAACTTGTAACAATGAAACACTCAATTGAAATTAAATACTATCATCCGATTCTAAGAATCGGACTTGAAGATGTAAGAAATGCGTGGCTTTTATCAAGGGATTCAAAACCAATTCAGCTTAAAGCAACGATACATCAGGGATTATTATCGTATCGTATTCCCATCTCTGGCAAACGGATCAGTTATAAAACTTTAAAAAAGGGGCTAATAAAAAAGAATATCATGATCCAGCTTCCGGTTTATTTACTTCCATTTTGATCACAATCCCGCCTTCTCACTTATCTCCAGCATTCGTTTAATAGGTTTTAACGCAGCCAGTCTTAATTCTTCATCCATTATAATATCTGGTTGCTCGTACTCCATACAGAGATAAATTTTCTCAAGAGTATTGCGTTTCATATGAGGGCAATCATTACATGCACAGGCATTATTCGGAGGTGCGGGTATAAAAGTTTTCTCAGGGCTTGCTTTCATCATTTGATGTAAAATACCTGTTTCAGTTGCTACTATATATTCCTGTGTTTTGTCTTGCTGTGTGTATTTTAATAAACCTGTTGTGCTGCCGATATAATCAGCCAGCCTTAATATCGGGTCTTCACATTCAGGATGTGCAATCAGTTTTGCATTAGGATGACGGACCTTTAGCTTAGTAATTTTTTCCAGGCTGAATATTTCGTGCACCATGCAGGCACCATTCCAAAGCAACATATTTCTTCCTGTTACTTTGTTGATATATGCGCCCAGGTTTTTATCCGGCGCAAATATGATCGGCTGTTCTTTTGGAAAACTTTCCACAATGATCTTGGCATTACTGCTGGTGCAGATCACATCGCTTAATGCTTTAATGCCGGCACTGCAATTGATATAACTCACTACAACATGATCAGGATGTTGCTCTTTGAATTTTTTGAACAAGGGCGGCGGACAACTATCGCTTAATGAACAACCCGCTTTCAGATCGGGTATCACCACTTTTTTTGTTGGGTTCAGGATCTTGGCTGTCTCGGCCATGAAATGCACACCGGCAAAAACAATCATATCAGCACTTGTTTTCTCTGCTTGTTGAGCTAATCCTAAACTATCACCGATATAATCCGCTACGTCCTGTATATCGGGTTCCTGGTAGTAGTGTGCAAGCAAAATTGCGTTCTTCTCTTTCTTCAACCGTTCAATCTCTGCAAACAGATCGAGTGTGGGATCGAGCTCGATATCGAGAAAGCCATTAAGATCAACTTTTTTTTCGGCGGCAATGAGTTCTTCTGTTTTCATCTTTCATTTTTTTTCAACGAGATCAATCGGGTCGCAATATTCCAACAACAAAACAAACTTTTCAAAAACATTTTTAAATACTGTATTAGTAATATTATAAATACATTTTAAAAAAAGGTTTATTATTATTATCGCTGTGGATTCGTGGATAACCACTAACGATTACAATGCAAAGTTAGTAACTCACAATAATCCACATTGAACCCGAAATAATTCACAGCATGAAACAGAGTGTCCAAAGGAAGGGAGTTGATTATTCCACACGTATGTTAATTCATCGTACAACTACTGTTAAAAACCTATGTGTTAAAGAAGGATGTTGATAAGCTCAGGGAAATTTGTAAGGAATCTTATCTAACTAACCAGTTGGTTTAACCGGGTTAATATCTCAGCAAACAATACTATTTCATATCAACGTTTCACCTTAGCTTATCCACAGTAAATTACCTGCGTTAACAACCCTTGTGGGAAAATAGCCCGAATAACACGGAAACCCGCCAGCTACGGTCAGAAACAATAAAAGAGAGTTACTGACGCTTCCCGACCGAATAAAACACGGTCGCTTACCTCCGTTTTCCACAGTTTTTCCCCTATTTTTGCCACCCTTAAAATGGGTAAGGAGTTCTCACTTTAAAAAACCTATATAATATTATATGTCTATCATTCAGACTATTCGTGACAAGTATGCTAAGTGGGCTGTAATAGGAATTGCACTTGCTATTATTGGATTTCTTTTAATGGATGCTTCGGTGGGTCGTAGCCGATTGCTATCAGGTCTCGGCAAAGGAAGTGTTGGTTCTGTAAATGGAAAAAAGATAAGTGTTGAAGATTTCAACAAAAAAGTGCAAGGTGCAGAACTGAATATCGAGCAATCGAATCCCGGAACCAGCTCTGATGCAAAAAGAGGCCAGGCTGTTGATGCCATCTGGAACCAGGAGGTAAACAAGATCATTTTAGATGCCGAGTTGAGTAAACTCGGTATTACGGTTGCTGAAAATGAGAGAGCAGACATGATTGCTGGCGAACACCCTTCTCCAATAGCAGAACAGTATTTAACCCAACAAGGCCAGCCTTATAATGGCTTACAGGCTTTGCAAACGATAAATCAGATAAAGAGAGGAAATAATGCTGAGCAAAAAGCACAGGTTAGCGAGTTGTTGAATTATATGGAACGTCATCGTATTGAAGATAAATACAATTCTATTTTTTATAACTCAACGAATGTTCCCCGCTGGATGGCCGAAAGTGAAATAGCTGATAATAGTCGAATCGCAAAGGTTTCTTATGTGAAAGTAAATTATACAGATTCATTATTTGGTCCTGATAGTTCAATTAAGATCACAGATGCTGAAATAGAAGCTTATGTAAATAAGCATAAGAAACAATTTAAGCAATCAGAGAACCGCAGCATTAGCTATGTTGCTTTTTCTGCTGCTCCCAATAAAACAGATTCACTTGCTGCAAAAGAAAAGGTCGCTTCTTTATCAACAGAATTTTTGAATGCTTCGGATGCTAAAGCCTTTTTAGACAGGGAGGGATCTGAGTTTCCTTATGCTGACAATTTTGTTAGAGCCGCGGATATGCAACAACCCAACAAGGATACACTTTTAAAGATCCCGGTTGGCAGCATTTATGGTCCCTATCTTGACAATACACATTATGTAACGGCAAAGATGATCGACAGTAAAATGGTTCCCGATTCAGTTACGGCCCGTCATATTTTGATTGCTACTGCAGACCTAGATCCCCAAACAAGACAGTTCAAGCAAACAATGGATACGGCTGAAGGAAGAAAAATAATAAACGATAGTGTGATAGCCGCGATAAAAAGAGGAATAAGCTTTGATTCTGTTTGTAAAAAATATTCAATGGACCCGGGAAGCAAAGACAGCGGTGGAGTATATAAGAATATACCATGGGGAAAAATGATGGCCCCGTTTAATGACTTTATCTTCACGCATTCACCAGGTTCAACAGGAGTTGTTTACACAGATTTTGGCTTTCATTATATAGAGGTATTAAAACATTTTGGCAACCCCGACAATCGTGTAGTTAAGATCGCATTTCTCGCAAAAGCGATAGAAACAAGTCCTGAAACAGAAAATGATGCTGCCGCAAGAGCTAATACATTTGCCGGCAAAGCCCGTGATCAGAAAAGCTTTGATGAAATATTTGAAAAGGAACTAAAAGCACAGGGGCTTAATAAAGGGATAATAGCCACCATTGGACCGAATGCATATGAAATTGGTACCCTTGGCCAGTCAAGAAGCCTGGTAAAAAAGATCTATGATGCAAAGAAAGGAGAAGTATTGCAACCCGAAAAAGTTGGCGAGAGTTATGTTGTGGCCGTTGTGACGGATATACAAAAAGAGGGAACCAAAACTGCCGCCGAAGCAAGAGGAGTAGTAGAAGCTGCGTTGCGCAATAAAAAGAAGGCTGACATGGTAAGAAAAAAAGTAGGAACGATCACAACACTTGAAGCTGCGGCTGCGACACTCAATCAAAAGATCGAAACGGTAGACAGCTTAAGTACAACAAACAGAAAAACATTGGCACTTGAAAACAAATTGATCGGGGCTTCCTTTAATCCTGCCAACAAAGGCAAGGTTGTTCCTGAAGTGATTGAAGGTTCACAGGGCGTTTATATCTTACAAGTGTTGAGCACGGGTACCGCACCTGTTTCTAATGCAAATGTTACCGAAAACAGAAATACGCAGATAAATACGCTAAGATATGCGGCACATCCCTTACAGGCACTGAAAGAAAGTGCAACGATAAAAGACAAACGAAGCGAACATTTTTAATGTGATTTAAGGAATATTTAAAAAACCGTCCCGGGATCACCCGGACGGTTTTCTTTTACCCATTTCGGAAAATACAGCGGGCAGAAAAAATTAAATTTGCAGAATGGCTGATGCAATTGTAAATAAGGTGGCCGAGAGCGGATTGATCACAGTCGACCTGGAAAATTTTTATCCAAAGGGAGAAGTGATGACATTTGATATGAAGGATCATCTTTTCATGGGAATGATATTGAAAGAGAAAGATTTTCGTGAAGCTCTAAAGCAACTTGATTGGGAAAAATACAGGGATAAAAATGTT